>Ga0105046_10005057_pt1 | contig 20916 bp, 13 predicted proteins | sample MAT03_FD_78385 | JGI IMG/M metagenome (GOLD analysis project Ga0105046, IMG submission 78385) | Freshwater microbial communities from Lake Fryxell liftoff mats and glacier meltwater in Antarctica - MAT-03 (megahit assembly) | ecosystem: Environmental > Aquatic > Freshwater > Ice > Liftoff...
ATTGTAAAAACCCCTAAGCCGTTGTGCGACTTAGGGGTTCTTCCGTTGTGCGAGGAGGGGGACTCGAACCCCCAAGGGCTTGCGCCCGCTAGCACCTCAAGCTAGTGCGTCTACCAGTTTCGCCATCCTCGCATTTCAACAGCAACTCCAAGGGGCGCTCGTTATACTGAGGAACCCGCCCCCTGGCAAGCCTTGGGGATTGTTTTAACGGGGCTATTGAAAAGTCGTTCCGAGCAACGGCAACTTACCTACAACCGTCCGGACCGCACACGATGCCTTCCGCGACGGAAGCCTCTGCAACACCATGCCATGCGGTGACTAGGGCTTCGCGCAGAGTTTCCGCCGGTTGGGCGCCCGAGATGCCGTAGCGTTCGCCGATGACGAAGAAGGGCACACCGCGAATGTTATACTGGCTGGCCAGCGCTTCGTCAGCGCGAACGGCTTCGGCGTAAGCATCGCCCGCCAACACGTCGGTAACTTCCCGCTCGGCAAGGCCAGCCTCCACCGCCAGCCGGGTCAAGGCTTCGCGATCCTCCATGGACTCGCCTTCGCACATGTACGCGCGCAGGAAGCGCTCTTTCATAATGTCCTGCCTGCCGTGGTCGTGGGCAAAGTGAACCAAACGATGAGCATCAAAAGTGTTGCTGGGCCGTATAAGGTCAAATCGAAAATCGATCCCATCCATCGCCGCAACACCAGTCATGCGATCAATCATCGCTTGGCCCTCAGACACTGACGTTCCGTACTTGCGTGCAAGTCTATCGGCATAAGGCACCAGATCCGTGTCGGATTTGTACGAAGCGTTCGGATCAAGCTCGAATGCACGCCACAACACTTGAATTTGTGAGCGCCAAGGCAAGGCACTCATTGCGGCTTCTAAACGTCGCTTGCCCACGTAACACCAAGGGCACGCGATGTCGGACCAGATCTGAACAGTAACCGTTTGCACGTCAAAGCGTTAGATGTCTGCCCGGCCCAAAGGGTTCCGCAAACCTCGGACTCCCGCCGTGGAACCTCTGCTTCGGGTACTGGATCCACCCGGCCGCGTCAAGGCCCTGCACCAGCTCTGCCGCCACCTAGGCCGTGATGAACGGAAGCGGCTTGTTGGCACCATCAATGGCTCCTGGGGAATGGGCGGCGCCTTTATCGGCATCGACGGCCAGGTGACCATAGCCCTTCGATCCGCCCGTCTCGAATTCGCTACGTGGTAGCCCCATGGCAACCAATACCCCACCAAGATCAACGGAATCAAGCTTTCGCGCCAGATCGACGAAGATCCCCGAAAACACCCGCTGGTTGTGTCCTACCAAAAGTGATTGCGGCCCCGACTCAAAACCCTTGTGAGCAACGTCTTGATGCCACGAGCCCGAGAACGAAACCAAGGGATTCGTAACGCTCATCGTACCAATGCGGCTTGATCCACATCCAAAGGCCGCAACGAACACATCGTTCATCAACGCAAATCCAGAAAGGCCAGAGCCGTCAGATGCTGGTTTCGTTTGCAGTCCGCACTCTTTAATCGTGGAAACCGCAACCGTATTGACCTTGCGCTCAAGTTCGCTCAGCCGCGCCATGTGATCGTCAAGACGTTGGCGATCCTGTGACAACTCGGCTGTAGTTTTTCGCGATACCAAACTTGTCAGCCAAGGCATCGCGCTTGAACGTCGACCGCTGGCAAAGCGCCACCACCTTTGCATGGGGATGCCGTCTGTAAATAGGGATGAACTCGGCGCCAAAACCAAGCCCAACCAGGGCGACATTGCTCGGTGTGGGGGTGCCCATGGGTGCCTTTCCTCGTTGTTCAAAGGTGTCCGGGGAAGGCACCCGGAGCCATGAGACCGGGGATCAAAGATTCGAGATATTTTACCGGGAGGCTGAGCACGATCTCTAAGGGGGCCACGGTTTCCCCACAACCGAGGGTCGGAATAAATATACACTATCGAATAATTAATGCGCGCGAGCCGCCGTCAGTCTAAATAACTATCGTCATGAACAGTCAAAGTCGGCTTTTAAGTTTCGTGCATTTTCTCTCCATCGCCGTCAGCGTAGCCTCGCTATGCGTTTGCGTGCAGGTCGCTCATTCCGCGCCCCCCGACGTGCAAGTGTGGGGCATGGCCGAAGTTAGCTTCAGAGGTCCACAAAACGGCAACCCCTTCGTTGATGTGGATCTCAAAGCCACCTTCACGCAAGGACGCAGCAGCTTCACCGTGCGCGGGTTTTACGACGGTGCAGGCACGTACAAAGTCCGGTTTATGCCCAATGCCGCAGGCACCTGGAACTACCGAACCACCAGCAACGCCGCAGCGCTCGCCAATAAGAGCGGACAGGTACGGGTTTTGGCCGCTGCCAAGGGCAACCACGGCCCTGTGCGCGTGAAGGAGAAGTTCCATTTCGCCTTCGCCGATGGCTCTGCCTACTACCCCTTTGGCACCACCATCTACGCCATGGTCCACCAGCCCGCGGTTTTGCAGGAACAAACGCTAGCCTCGCTTGCCAAAAGCCCCTTCAACAAGCTGCGCATTTGCGTCTTTCCCAAGTGGTACGAATACAATCACACCGAGCCGCCGCTGCTGCCGTTCGTTCACAAGGCCGATGGCTTCCCCGATCCCACGCAGCCGAACCCCGCCTACTGGCGCATGTTGGAAGCCCGCATTATGGATCTGCAGCGGATGGGCGTGGAAGTGGATCTGATTCTGTTTCACCCCTACGACGAAAGCAAAAAGCCAGGGCAGCCCGTGCACTGGGGCTATGACAACATGCCCCCCGACGCCAACAAGGCGTACCTGCGCTACCTTGCCGCGCGTCTGGGCGCCTTCCGTAACGTTTGGTGGTCCATGGCCAACGAGTGGGATTTCGTGGGCGGCCGTTCCGTTGAACAGTGGAACGAACTTTTCGATGTGCTGGAGCAAGAAGATCCTTACAAACACCTCACCTCGATCCACAACGGCGCCAAGTTTTTCGATCACACAAGGCGTTCAATCACGCACACGAGTGTGCAAGCCGCTGATACAACCAAGATGCTTGAATGGCGCAATCAATACGCAAAGCCCGTGATTGACGACGAGTGCCAGTACGAAGGCAACATCGAATCCGAGTGGGGCAACATCACCGGCGAAGAGCTTTCGCACCGTTTCTGGGATGGATTCGTCCGCGGCGGCTACGTAGGCCATGGGGAGACCTTCCACGCCGAAGACGAGGTGTTGTGGTGGTCGAAGGGTGGCGTGCTCAAGGGCGAAAGCCCAGCGCGCATAGGGTTCTTGCGCAAGATCGTGGAATCATGTGGCCCTCTCGAACCCGTCATCGACAAGAACACCCGCTTCGTGCAAACCCCGGTCGCTCGTTGCGGCGATAGCTTTCTCATATACCTTGGGGAGCACCGGCCGGCGCTTACGGGCCCCGGTCTGCTGAGGAAGGTGTTTGGCGTGGAGCCTGCGCTTAAGAACGCGCGCTGGCGCTTCGAGCTGATAGACACCTGGGCCATGACGCAAACGCCCGCCCCCGGTGAATACAGTGGCGAGTTTACCCTACGGCTTCCAGGGCGCCCCTACGTGGCCGTACGCGCTACCCCCATACGCGTTAAGGCTGCGCGGAAGTAGCATGAGGCCAACTTCGACGCTCACCCGGACAGCGGCGAGCTGGGCAGCTCAAAAAAGAACGTGGCCCCTTTGCCGCGATCGGCTTGCGTGGGATCAAAGCCGGCGCCATTGTCGCGCACGAAGAGGGCGAAGCGTAGCAGCCCGGGATCGGTAGAATAAAAGGCGAAAGGATCGGCACGAAGATCTTGTCCCTAAAGCCAGCTGTGAACGCGCGACTGCAGTGTCGTTGCTCTGAGATCAGCGCGCTGATGCAAACGCTGGTGTCGAGCACAGCGCGAATGGCTACCGGCACCGCGGGCCTACTCGGGTTTTCGTGATTGCTCGCGCCGAACGTCGCTCACCGTCTCATTGCAGTGCACCGGGGATGACCGGTTTACGACCGGCCGTGCCATTGGCGAAAGCAGCAGCGGTCCACCGCCAACGATGCAACCTACCTCATTCCCTGCCAAGGTCATGACGAAACGTTCTGGTTTGAACACGTCAGTCCAGGGGCATACTGGGCGAACATGTTTCAGCAGGTCTTGAAAATGATTTGTCATCGGATTCTGCGCCTCACTCGTTCTAGGTGGAAGGAATCAGGCTTCCGCTGGGGAAGTCGATTCGCGAAATTCAGGAACCAGCGGCGGTTCAATGAGATTGGGTTGGAAGGCCGCATAGGTGCTAATGGATGGCAGCGCCTTTGTGGAGGCAACTGAGTTGCCGAAAAGCGAGCCAACGGTGATTCTTCATCAGCCCTTTTGGTGCGAAGAGAACATCTGGCATCTGGCGCAGCACCCTTGCTTGGGGGAGGGTGAACGGTGGGTGGTGGTTTTGACCGGCCAAGAAGAAGAAGTGGTGTGTTGGCAACAACGGGCCGCCGACGAAGGTGCACCGGTGATGTGGGATTATCACGTGGTGTTGGTCAACAAACACCAGGGATGTCAGATCTGGGATCTCGACACGCGCCTAGGCGCTCCAATAGCGGCTCACGATTGGCTGCAGGGGACCTTCCCCTGCCCCACTCTGGTACGTCGCGCGTTTCAGCCTCGATTCGCAGTGCTTCCGGCGAAAGACTACGTTGAACAATTCGGCAGCGACCGCGCGCACATGCGAACAGTTGATGGCGGGTGGCTTCACCCACCTCCCCTGTGGACTGCCATAAGCGGGCAGAACTTAACCCTGAACCAGGCGGTGAAGCGAGCCCGAGGCGGACTGGATCTTCAGGCGTTTGAAGCGTTCTTGCGTACGTCTTAGGTTGTTGCGTCCGTCCTGCCCGTTTTCATTGAGCATTTCGGTTTGCGTTAAAGCCCTTGCCCTAGGGCTCCGATACGTTCCAGCGACCGTAAGATTGGGGAAATGCACGATGGGTCTTAGCCAACGACGATTCGGACGACAGGAAGCAGCAAGAAGCTATGTGGTGCCCGCAAAGGCTCTGCGCGAAAAGCTGGTGCGGCCAGGCGACTTGCGCAACGAAATCGGATTTCAGAACGACATCAATATCCTATTGGCTGCTTTGGATGGTGGCGATCGCGTTTGGCGATCTGAGGCACCCATTCTTTCGCCCGATATCCAGCGCGAGGAAGACGCACCACCCACCCTCACGGAGCTTGAGTGCATTGCCGATACCACCATTACCGGCGAGCTTTGGGCTGTTTCCGAATTGATTCCCGCCCACCGCGCGGCTTAGTAGATAGCGAATCCAACCGTTACGCCCAAGCCATCGGAGCCCGTTCCTTCTTGGGACGTTTTCGACCAAGACTGCGCCACGCGAAAGTCCAAGGCAAGCCGCGTGGTTAATTCGATTTCGACCAGGGCCCCCGCGCCGAACGACATGCCGCTCACCGAGCCTGCGTTGTCGATTTCTCTGTTCAATGCGCCTACGTTGCCGAAGCCGCCCAAATGCAGGGGCCCAAGGCCGGGCAAGAAACCTTGAAGTTCGGCGCCAAAGACCGAACGAAAGAACCCTCGCGCGCTGCCGTCTGTTCCACCCGTGAGCGACGAGGTTAACAAGAGGCCCAGATGCTTGTTGAAGAAGCCGCCCACCTGAATGTTGGCCCCTGCCCCGCGGCCACCAAACCCATCAAGACGCGTGCCCATCGAGCCGCCATCGAACTTAAAAGCGAACCCTTTGCGGTTCAACGGATCGCGGCCCAAGAGCATGAGGCCGTACCCCTCTGCGTCCGAGACTTCGACCGAGGTCACGCCAGCCAGATCCTGCGCTGCAAGCGCGTCCAGCGGCTGCACCATCTCGCCGCCTCCTGATCTTTTGAGGTAAACGTTCTGGTTGGGTGCCATCACCACTTTGCCGTCGTAGCGAGCCCCTTCAGTGGCCGCAGCGCCAACCGTAACTGCAATGGCGGCCACCACCACCACGATTGCCAAAGCCTTGGCGTCACTTGTGTCGTTCGAGGATTTTCCGCCTCCACCACTTCCACCACGAAAACCACTGCCCGCGGGGCCACTGTTGGTTGAAGCGCCGCCTCCCTGTCCGCGGCCTGCTGGCATGCCTTCGGTGGGGTTCCTGGTGGGAGCCGCCGTGCGTACGGCGCGCTGTGGAGGAGGAGCCGAGGAATAGCCGGGCCCCGGCATCAAGTTGACACCAACGAACACGCCAACATGGCTATCAGAATTTCCATACGCGCCAGGTGGATAACCACCGGGGCCGCCGTAGCCAGGAGGCGGCGCAGGCGGCGCGCCATAGGGAACCGCGGGCGCGGCCCGATCACCGATGTTTTGAAGCACTTGGACGCCCTGCCCTCGTTGTCCGGGCGCCAAGCTTAACTGCCGTTGCACTTCTGCATCTGGGATCTTGTAGCGATCGGAAAGGCAACCACTGCTGGCGGTTAGAACCACCAAACTCAGAACTGAAATACGAAACATCATTGGGGCGGTCATGAAAAGCTTCCTGGTGGTCAAAGTTACACGTTGGACGAACGATCCTTCATGGATATTTCACAAAACCAAGCAACTTCCAGCGCACGGCGGCCGAACACAGAACATGCCTCTGTACTTCAGCGTGTTTTTGATAGTCACGGCTGCAAGCATGCCCCGGGACTCGATTCGCGTGGCAAGCTTCAACGTGCAGGCCCTTTCAGGGCGCGACAGTGACGTACGATTTGAGCAGGTGGCGAAGGTCATTGGCGACAGCGGTTTTCCCGAGATCGTTGCCCTGCAGGAAATTGCAGACAACGACGGTGATACAGACAGCCCCAATACAGATGCTGGGCTCACCCTGCAGCGACTTCTGACACAGCTTCGCAAGCAGCGCGGACCAGGCTATCGAAGCCTCAGTGTGGCCCCCGTGGCCAACGCCGACGGCGGTCCTCCCGGGGCCAACATCCGTACAGTGGTGTTAACCACCCTTGCAAGTGGCACGAACACCGCACACGTTCTTGGCACGGGAGACCCAGCGTTCGACTACACGCGCAAACCGCTGGTTGTGCAACTTGCTTTGCAGGACAGTACCATCGACGTTATCGTCGTTCACCTTTCTGCAGGGCCCACCCGACGGGAGAAACGCCGTCTTCAAGCCCAGGCTTTGGCAAGGTGGGCCACAGAAGCACCACGCACGAAGAACACGGTTCTGATGGGTGATTTCAACGCCGACGAGAACGAGGATGTGTGGCCAATCCTTTCATTCGCAGGTTTTAAAGATTCGGCGGAGGTTCCTTACGCCCCCACGCATGCATCGGGGCACGCCTTCGATAGGATTTGGGCAACGGGCAAGGCATCCCTAGGCCCCGCGCACGTGTTGCCACGCAACCCGGTTTCTGATCACGCTTTGGTTTGGGCCGAGCTTCGCCTGGTTGCGCCGCAGCCCGATTCCATTGGAGGCTGCGGTTTGGCGCATTCGAAACCAAAGCTTCCGCGGATATGGCTCGTTTTGATATCCGTTGCCCTATTGTTCAAATGGCGCGCCACACGAGATCAAGCGTTGTAGCCCCAAGCATGAATGTGGGTGATCACAAAGGCCATTCGTCCTGCGCCAAACCCAGTTTTACGCGCAGGGCAAAGTACCCATCGCTCTGCGCAAAACGCAGTAAATCGCGCAGTTGGCCAGGTTTCTTCGCGTATTGCTGAAGGTCTTCGGTGGTAACAGCTGCCGCTGGCTTTGCAAGCGTGCTCGCCAACACGGCCCGGGCGGCTGTGTTCAAATCACCGCAACACACGAGACCCGCGCGGTTGCCAACGCCCTCGACAACTTCGCGCCAACGAGCCGATGAGAACGGTTCATCTGCCATGTTGGCAAACAGCTCTCCCAATCGTTTGGCCACCCGGTAGGGCAAAGCCTTCTTGAGCTTGGCCGTTGCGTCTTCCGCACTGTCATTTCCACGACGCCGCGCATGCCGTGGATGAAATGCCTTGAGGACGCTTCCAAATAGGTGAGAAAAAGCACGCGGGGCAATGGTTGCGGCCAGGATGTTTTCAGCTCGCGTAAGTTCTAAGGTTCGGCCCAGCCAAAAACGTAGCTCGGCGTTTGATCCTTCAGCCGCCAGCACAGAAGGCACCACAACCGCAGGCGGGCGCGACACGGCGATCTGCATGTGAACAACTTTCGGATCCCAAGCAACAAACAACCCTGGTTTTTGGTTGTCCAGCGCCTTGCACACTTCTGCGAAAAGTTTGGCCACATCTTGTTCAGACAAAGGCGATATCTTGTCAGCAACCGCAACGCCAAGCGACTCAAGCGTGGTGCCATCGAATTCAAGACCGCCTTCCCACATTGTGGAAAAGACTTCGGCTAACGTAGCGCCTTCGGGCGGCACGAGAAGTTGTTTACGCAGGGACTCGTCTATCACCCCTGTGTAGGGTTCATCGGGCTTGCGAACCTTTGGAGCGTGCGTGGACAAGAAGGCTTGATCCGCATCTGATCCCAAACCAAGCACCGAGGCTATCTCCAACACACAGCGAGCTCTATCGATCTGCCCTTCCTGCTCAAATGTCTTCGCTATCAGACGCAAAGATTCCACTCGTGTAGGATCCGCTACCGCCAAGGCACGGTGGTTCGCCACGTTAATGTCTGGATCGGCCTGTGTTGCATACAAGCCCGCCAAGGCGTCTCGCGAAGCCAAGTGCGTGGGATCGATCATCAAGACTTCTTCGAACGCTCGACGAGCCGCCTCAGTTGAAGTTGCAAGCCGCAGTTGCCCCAAGTGATGCCATAGAAACACCCGCCGTGCACGCGCCTGAGATTTGTCGGCTGGGGGAGGCAACCCTGGCAAGATGCGTTCCAGGCGGAACAAACATGCTTGCGGTGCCCCCAACTTGCTTTGCACTTCAACCAAAGACGTCAAGGCAACTTCATCGGAGGCGTCGTCATCGAGACATCCAGCCAAGAGTTCGGCGGCTTTTGCAAACTGGTTGTGTTGAATCAACGTAACCGAAGCTTCGCGGCGTCGCTTTGCCCGCTGTTTTGGATCCGCCTCAAGCCCAATCAACCGCGATGACGTCTCTGCTGCCTGTGCCAATAAACCGGCTGCATTCTGCAACGCCAACACTTTATCAAACAGGGCAAGTTGCGATTGCGTTGGAGACGCTATCAACGCAACAGCGGACTCGTAGCTAGCGCGCGCACCTTCCTTGTTTTGGGCTTTGGAGTACAAATCGCCCAAACGTTCAAGCAAGGAAACCTTTTCGTCGGTGTCCTCGATCTCTACTGGAAGTTTCTGCAGATACGCGGCGGCCTCTTCAAGCTTGCCCGCCTCCATTTCCACCATTGCCAACAATTTTAACGCCCTTGCTTCGTGAGGCACACGCGACAGCGCACGCTCGAACAAACTTCGAGCCTTGTCTTGCTGCCTGAGCTTTACGCTGCACTCCCCTGCCATCGCCAAAGCGGCGCCCACCTCGGCTGCTTGTGACTTTGCCTCGGGATGTGCATCGAGGTTCTCCAAATGTGCGAGCGCTTCTCGCCATTTTCGAGCCAGAAAGCGATTCTTCCCAAGGGCTATGCGCAGCGACAGTCGCGAAGGATCGCGCTTCTCGGCTTCTTGCAACTGTCGATAGCCATCGTCTGGGCGGCCCAGTTTCTCATACACATCCGCAAGCCGCTCCAAAAGCAGATCACTACCCTTGATGTCAAACTTGTGTCGCCTTAGCGCGGCAAGCAAACGACGTTCCGCCAACTCCCACTGCTGCTCTTGGAAATGGATGTCCGCGAGAGCGACCAAAGCAGCTTGGTACTCTGGAGCCTCGTCGAGCGCGCTTTCCAACAATGCAATCGCTTCGACAACGCCGCCGTCCGTCCCCCACACAAGCCGCGCTAGATCCGTCAATGCACCAGCCTTGTCTTTGGACGAAGGGGACAAAGCCAAGTAGTCACGAAGTGTTTTCTGCGCCTGATCAGGTTGGCCCATCTCGACCAACAAAGTTGCAAGCGGTCGCACCGCATCCACATTGTCGCCACTGCGTGAAACCGCTTGCTCAAACATTCGTTTGGCAGTTGCCTTGTCTTCCAGCTGGTCGCTGTAAACGCGCCCCGCCTCTACAAAGGCGGTAACGGCGTCGGCCGCGTCCTCCAAGCTTTCGGCTTCCTTGCCTCGCGCGGTCGCGAAGGCAGCAAAGTCACCGTTCTTAAGATGCACCTTGGCGACCAAACCCAAGACTTCGGGGTGCTTTGGAGACAGCAGCAATGCGCTTTCCAATGTCTGCTTTGCACCATTAGCATCATTGAGATCATCTAAGCGAAGACGAGCTAGTTCCAGATGCAGAGCCACAATCCGGGCGGGCTCCGCATTGTTCGCCGTTAGCCGTTCAATTCTCTGCGACAACAGGCGCGTCGCTTCATGTCCCAAGCCTGCCCGTCGAAGGTTGCGAAGCAATGCGCCCGCTAACTCGTCGTCGTCGAGCATTTCCGTGCCAAGGCCCCGCAAGTTTGCTGCCGCTGCATCCGGGTTGCCAAGTCTCTCCTCCAATACGCGAGACCGGCGTTTCACAAGTGCCAGTTTTTCCGCTCCCACAGAATTGGCGATGCGTTGTTCCAGCACAGACGCTAGCTTTTCATAGCGCCCCTGTGATTCGCAAAGCCGTTCAAGTGCCGCCAGAGCGTCGAAGTCACCCGGGTGATCTTCAAGCAACGCTTCGTAGGTATCAGCCGCCTTCGCAGGCTGTGCCAATTCGTTCTCGAAAATGCGGGCCAAAACCAAAGCCAACTGTTTTCGAGCTTCAGGATTAGATTCAAGGTCCAAACTGCGCTGCGTGGCGCCGGCTGCCTTAACCCAAAGGTTCACTCGACCGTAAAGGCGAGTTAGATCATCGAGAACCTGTCGCAGCTGCACCATGCGAACCACATCGTCTGGCCCTGCGGGTTCGTCATCGAATTCGCTCAAATAATTTTCAAGCGTGTCTATCGCTTCGTAAGGTCTATCGAGTTGGCGATCGTACAGCGACGCCAATTCGACGATTTTTTCTCTGCGAACAACGGAAGACAACGAACGATCATTTCGTCTGCGCTCAAGCAGACTGGCCAGTGAATCGCCCCGTTTTGAAGTGCGATAGATGTCTTCAAGTTGATCCAGAGCCTTTCGGTCTTGTGGCTGCAGGTTAACGATAACCAAATAGCGTTCTTCTGCGAGGGAGCGTTGGCCCAATCGTTCCCGGAAAGCCGCAACGTCATGATGAATCGAAACGGCTTCGTCTGTTGGCGTGGAGGAATCTACGGCAGCCAGGTAGATTTGGCACAACTGATCCCAGGCCCGCCGCTCTTGCGCCAAACGTTCAAGTTCGCGTCGTACTTCCTGATCAAATGGATCCAGTTTGAAGGCGCGTTCAAGGGCGGCAAAGGCCTTATCTACGTCTTGGGCGCCCTTCTCCCATACATCAGCAATCCTTATTAGATTTCGCCGACGGCTTGCGGTATCCAATGCAGGTAACGAAGCGTAGGCGTTTGCCAACTCCGCCCATGCAGAATCAAATACTTGCCGAGCATTTACAGAAGGCCCTGGGACAGGCGGTGGCGCGGACGCTTTGGACCCCGGAGGTGGTGGGGGGGCGCTCTTTGGGTTCGACTTTTCGTTGACCTCTTCCGCATCGTCCAGCGAAAGCGTGTCCGTAACGTCTTCTACAACGACATCGACGAAAGCGCCCTGCTCGGCAGGTTCCGAAACCACAAGATGCATCGTGGCGTCAGGGTTCGAGTTGGAACGCCCTACGGCTTCCACCACCAACTCGGGCACAAGATTCGCCGCACGCTTCGCTTCGCTATCAAAGAAACCAATGAGACCTGCTAGCCGCCAAAGGTGAGCGATGATCTCAGAATCGTCTGGAGCCAAGCGAAAGGCGTTGAGATACGCCCGGAAGGCGCGAACGCGATCTTTGAGACGTTCCTCAACCATGGCCGCTGCCAACTTGGCCAAGTCAACTTTGTTGTCGGGATCTGTTTCACGGGCGAACAGTTGACCATAGACCCGAAGAGCGTCTTCCCAGCGTCCTGTGCGGCTTGCAAGGCGCAGGATCTCTTCCAGGGTTCTCGGATCTGCAGGCTCGAGGCCAAAGCGACGCAGCCATTCATCCATCGCTGCAGACGGATCACCCAGCCGTTCTTCGAACACGGCAGCGCGCCGTTCAAGTAGATCTGCACGAGCCGCCAACGACGGCCGACCACGCGCTACGCGCATATACACATCTAGCAGGGCCTGCCAGTGTTTCTCGGCGGCTGCCAACCGTTCGAGTTCAGGCAGCAAGGTGCTTCCATCTGGCTCAACCACCAGCGCGTCTCGAAGCACGCCGAACGCACGTCCCCCGGCGCCCAGCTGCTGCTCGTAAATGTTGGCGATTTTCTGCGCGACTTCTATTTGTTCAGCTGGGCTTGTTGCACGGGCGCGTTCACCTTCATGAACGCGAATGAGTTCCTCCCAAAGGCTATGGGTTTTCGCCAAGCGCTCAAGGCGAGCCCACGTTTGCTCGTCCGCAACTTCGCTGTGTGCCCTTGCTGCCCATGCAAACGCCTTTTTCGGCGACGAGAGACTGCCTTCCAGAGTGTCGGCGATCTCGAACATCAAGCGGCGGCGTTCATTTGGCGCTTCGGACAGGGATAACAGCTTGTCGTTCGTAGCGACAAGTCGTTCAGCCTCTCCAGACATAGCGTACAGAACTGCCAAGGACTCCAAAGCCGGACGGTGCAGAGGCTCCAGCCCCAACACTCTTTCGAATGCCTCTGTGGCCTTGTCCGGATCCCCCAGACGATCTCGATGAATTTCCGCGATTTCCATCGCCGTTTCCACTTTGTCTTCAAGTGCGGAGAACAGAAGAATTTGGCGTTCGGCGACCGCGACAACCTTCTGCCAGTCTTCTTGCGCTTCACTGAGCCGGCGAAGAATCGAAAAGGCATCTAGGTTGTGTGGATCTAACCCATCGACAATCTGCTCAAGAACCTCGATGGCCTCCAAAGGCCTATGCAACTGCGTCTCAAGCACGTGCGCTCGTTCGAGCGCCAAAGGCACGCCCGTTGCGGGATCGGTAACCAAAGACAGCCTGCGCCCAAGCGCGTCCGCAAGCTGCGCGTGGTCACCTATTTCACGATACAGTTCGCAAACGGTTTGCAGCGCCTCGTCGTCCTGCGGAACCAACTGCAACAGTAGTTCCCACGCCCGCAAGGCACGCGTCGTGTCGGCAAGATCAGCCACGCAAAGTACGGCTAATCTTCGCAACGCCTCGATCTGAGTGACTGGATCGTCAATTGCGTTCGCAACTTGAATATCGAGGATACGTGCGAGTTCAGCGCCACTTCCAAGTTCGGCGTAGAGCGTAGACAACGCAACCAAGCAGGCAGGATCTCTGGGTGAAAGCTCAAGAACCTGCTCCCACAATACCGCCGCCGCCGAGGGCTGTTCTAAATCGTCCTCCACAATGCGCGCTGCCCGGCTAAGCAGCGCGGCTCGATCTTGTTCGGAAACGAAGCCGGCGTGTTCCACCAGAGCCTGAACCAAGCGAGGCAAATCACCAATCGCTTCCAAGTTGTCTTCAAGTCGGAAGAACGCGTCTCGATCTCCAGGCACGAGCTGCAGGATCTGCTGGGCAGCCCACACGGCCTCCTGGGGTGAAGAAAGTTGTTCGGCGTAGAGCCCTGCCAACTTGCGCAGAAGCGTAACCTGTTCGGCGTTTGCGACATGCGGCAAATGCGCCTTCAACGCCTCGGCAAGATGAGACCAATTCTGCTGTGTCTCGAAGATCTCAACCAAAGAGCGAAAGGCAGCGGCGTCCGCAGGATCTACCGAGAGAATCAGTTGGTAAGTTTCAACCGCCTTTTCGTTGGCGGCAAGCTTATCTTGGTAGTGGCGCGCAAGCTTTCTCAGAACTTCAATACGCTTGCCTGTGTCGGGCGCGGCGTGGGCCTCGCGTACCAAGAGTTCTGCGAGCCCTTCCCAGCGTTTTTCCTTTAGAAGCAAACGCTTCTGGGTTTCGCGAGCTTGATCAACATCGAATCCCAGGTCTTCGAGTTTGCGCCACGCACCCAAAGCGCGATCGATGTCAGCGAGGTTACGTTCTGCAACTGCGGCCACTTCTTGCAACCAAGCTGCGATCTTTAATTCGTTTTCGGCCGTCGGCCCGGCGGCTGTGGCACTGTCCGCAGCAAACTCGAGCAGATCGATCAAGGCATTAAAATCGCCACGTTTCCGGAAGTGATCACCGTAGGATTTCAACGCCGCTTCGTCGGATGGATCTAGCTGCAAAATGGCATGCAGGTACACCGCGGATTGGTCGGCGTCACCCAAGCGATCTCGGTAAAGGGTGGCCAGCTCGCGGAGCAATGGCAAGCGAGCCGCAACGTCAGATAGCACAGCCAATTGCCGTTCACGCAGTTCCGCCAGTTTCGCGAAATTCTGTCGCCCTGAGTAAAGCGTGGCCAGATACTGGGTTGCAGGACCAGAGGGAGGCTCAAGCGACGCCAATTCCTCATAAGCACGCAGAACCTCTGCTTCGTCTTTGAGATGCTCTTGCGCCAGCGAGGCACGTTTTTGCACCCAAACAATCTTTTGTGCCGCGTTCAATGCCTCTGCGGTGCGCTCACGATAGTATCGATCGACTTCCTTGAACCGACCTGCGGTTAGAAGTTGTCGCTCAAGCGCATCGGACGATTCGCCGTGCCCTGGCACCGCTGCCAACGCACGGCGAAGCAGGCCTACGGAGCCTTCCAGATCACCAGATTCGTGGCGGCGTTTCGAAAGCTGCAGGTACAAATCCGCCGCCCGTGGTTTGCCATCTGGTGGAAGCCATGCGGACTGAGCGAAAATCCACGCTTGCAATTCTATCGCCCGATCGTCTGCGGGTCGGATGCGAAGCGCATGGGCAACGCGACTGGCGGCATTCGGAAGATCCGCGGCTTTTTCAGCCAACAGTTTCGCACAGGCAAGAAGCAGATCGGCTTTACGCTTGGTATCTGCGGTGGCGGCAATCTCCAAATCATAAAGGCCCATGAGTGCAGGCCAATTGCCGAGGGCCTTGTGAATCTTCCGCGCTGTGACAACCGTTCTAAGCGCCTCAGGGGTGATCTCGCTGTGCATAGGCCCATTGAGAGCATCTAGCAATGGCGAAATGTACCGGATGTCCAACTGGGTCAGTTCGGCGTTCAATGAGGCAAGCCGAGCAGCGTCGTTGGATTCGACAACCTGTCCCGCGGTCACTTCCAACATTGTGAGGTAATCGCTGACGCGCCCTTGCTCACGGTAAAGCGACCGAAGAGTGTCAGAGGCCAAGACATGCCCTGGCAATCGTTGCAGAGCGTACTGCAACACGATCTCCGCATTGTTTGAATCACCCAGCTGCTCGATGCGAAGCACAGCGGCCTGCTGGTACAGATCAGCGGCCTCCTCGTCACTCTCCGCGGATTGGGCCCGCGATTCGTAAAGAGTGACAAGTTTGTCGAAACGCTGCTTTTCGCCATAGGCTTTTCGCAACGATAAGAAGGCCTGCTGGTGAGTCGGGTCTTCTTGGAATGCCTGCTCAAACTCGCGAACCGTCGGCATGTCGGTGTTTTTCCAAACCTACCTCGGCTTTACAACTGCCAAAGCACCGAGGAGGTTATCACTGGCCGTTCAGTTGGAAAAGCTCAATCGTCCGCCCAATTGCGCCGAGCAATGATTTGCTCGAGACTGCGGGCCTCCGGGCTACCCACGGGCGGAGCGTAATTGTATTCCCAGGTGACCTCAGGGGGTAGCGACATCAAGATTGATTCAACGCGACCATCTGTTCTCAAACCAAACACCGTGCCTCGATCGTAGACCAAGTTAAACTCAACGTATCGGCCACGTCGGTGTAATTGCCATCGCCGTTCACGATCGCCAAATTCTGCGTCCTTGTGCTCGTTTACAATTGGTAGGTAGGCCTGCAAAAAAGCGTCACCCACTTGCCGTATGAAAGCAAAAGTGGATTCCGGATTCGCTTCAAACGCAGCTGGTTCAAGCCCCGTTTCACGTTTCGTGGTTTCGGCACCTGCGCCGAGATAATCGAAGAAAACTCCGCCTATACCTCGCGGTTCGTTGCGGTGAGCGATGAAGAAGTAACGATCACACCAAGCCTTGTAACGTTCATAAACGCCTGCCCCACCACCTTTCTCACATGCGCCCTTGAGGGTTTTGTGAAAGTGCGAAGCGTCCTTGGGATCAACGTAATAGGGAGTTAGATCTGCCCCGCCCCCGAACCAGCCGACGCTCCCCCGCTCGACGCGGCGAAAGTTCGCATGTACGGTGGGAATATAGGGGTTGCGTGGATGGATAACCAACGAAACACCCGTCGCACGAAATTGTTGACCATCGCCTGGCAAGGCCCCGCTGAAATCAGGACGCAATTCGCCGTGAACATCCGAGAAGTTGACGCCCGCTTTCTCGAAGAGCTTTCCGCCAGTAAGCACCCGGCTGCGGCCGCCACCACCGCCGTCACGCTTCCATGAATCTTCGCGAAATGACTCGCCGTCAACTTCAGCAAGAGCGTCGCAGATGCGATCTTGCAGGCCTTCAAAATAGGTGATCGCGGAATCCATCATGCTCATAACGGTCGTACTCCTCGCAAATCAGGACCTCGATCTATTGCTGCCACCGGAAATCACGTCCAAGGCTACGTTCACGCTGTCAGAGTCTGCCGTTGAGAGCGGGTGGACGGGAGGACCGGAAACGCCACCTCGCAGCCGGATCACACGAGCGTTCACATCTGCATAGCCAGCGTTGCGGCGGATGACCTTGTCGTAAAAATAAAGAGCCTCTTGGCCATCGCCCAAAGCTTCAAAGACGCGGCCGAGCTGGAAGTAAATCTGAGTCGATTCGTCATCCGTGATGGTGGAACGGTTCAAGGCTTTTTTGTAGTGAATGACAGCGTCGGGCAAAGCGCCTTTGGCCTCGTAGCACTCACCCATCATCGCCAAAGCCTGAATCTCACGCTTTGGGTCTTGTGAAAGCAACTTAAATTCCTTGATCGCGGCGTCGTAAAGACCCATTTCCTTGTAAGCAACCCCTAGATCGGCGTGGGTTGCCGAGTCTGATGACTCACCTGGCGACATCACTGCCCGTGGCCCCGTCGGCGACGCGGTCACTGGATTCTGGGGAACGGATCCACGATTCGTCATGTCGCGCAAACGGGCGAAGCGTTCGGACACCGAAGGGTGTCGTGGGTACCGTGTCACGAGATCTTCAAGCAGGCTTTGGGCTTCATCCGTAAGACTTTCCGCGAGGAAGAAGTCGACCTGTTCGAGATCTGCGGACAACGCGGCTTCTGAAAAACCTTCCGCTGACGTGTGTTCGACACGATCGAACTCGTCGAACGAGGGCAACGACATTTCAGAAGTTGGAGGGTTCCAATCTTCTTCGCTCTCAGTAACTTCGACCAATGCCTTGATGTTGATAGCCGTTCTGTCCGCACGGACGCCCGCGTGGCTGGCAAGATCCGCCAATGCGAAAGGAGCGGGTGCAGAATACGGAGAGGCGCTGTCGTCGTCTTCAGCAAGCAGCTCGGCCTCAAGCATATCGAAATCCAAAACCTCCCCCGATGAATCGGTGTTGGTCATCGTGAATTCTGGTTGATTGCCGTTCTCTGTCGTTGGCTCCCCTGAACCTGACATCGGCCGCGTCGCCGCAGACTGCTTCATGTAGACGGTAGAACGAGAAGGGTCAGAAAAACGAAATTGCTCGCCAAGCAATGCGTATTGCGTGGCCGCATCGTTGTGACGACCCATTTGTACCAAAACAAACGCAAGCCGCTCTCGCGCGCCCACATGTTCTGGATCCTGATCAAATACCCGTCGAACGTGCTCGACCGCTCGGTCGAAGAGATTGTATTTGATGAAGAGATCCGCTTCAGAAAGCAGACGTTCAATGTCCCCGTCAAGCGAAGGACCGTTGGGTGATCGACCGCCAACTGAGGGAAGCTGTGTGCTGCTAGTGGAAGCAGCGGGCATGCCAGAACTAGAATCACGCGGCAATAGGAACTGCGGCACGGCCATCTCGCTGAACGTAATGGAAGCCTCATGGCTGGGCTTGCCGACTTCACGCACAGCCTTGGCCGTTGGAAAGGCCGCCGCGGCACGAGCCGCTGGCATGGCTGAGGAAACTTTGGCGCATTCGGTGCGGGCTTCCTCGTCTGAAGGATCCAGCGCCAACGCTCGTTGAAACGCGGCCATTGACTCCGCGGGACGACCTTCATCACGGTGGATACGCGCAATTTCCTTCGTGACAGAGAGTGTCTTGGCCACCTGACCAAGCTGCTCGAAGGATCGGGCTAGCAGTGCCAGCGTTTCAAGATCGCGTGGATTGGCGGCAAAGCAAGGTTGTAGCTTTGCAAGCGCAAAGCGAGCGTTGCCTCGTTCGATGTAGCCCGCCGCAACTTCTTTTGCAAAAACGAGATCCTCGGGCGCATGGGCCAACAACCGTTCAGCCACGCGCAAGAACTCATCGCTGCGGCCTTGCGTTCGCAGGTGTTCAGCAGCATGGCGGAACGACGTTATGGCCTCGTCTTTGAGGCCTGCCGCTGAAGCGGCTTCGGCAAGTTTGATGCGCGCTAGAATATGATCGGGATTCAAATCCACGATCTTGCGCATGGCCGCCATCGCCTCGGTGGTCTTGCCGAGCTTCTGGTAAACCGCCGCAGCCATCTCGTATTGCTGCATGGCATCTGACAACAGGCCAAGCTGACGGAACAAATCTGCAAGCTTGAAGTGAGCATCGACGAAGCCCGGAGTGAGCTTCAACAGGTTCTTATAGACTGCGACGGCCCTCTGAAAGAAGCCCTGTTCCGTGTAGATATCCGCCGTTTTGAGGTAAACGTCGCGCGCGTCTTCCTTGCGACCACGTTTTACGTGCAGCTCGGCTATCTTGAGCCAGACGCGGGTATCCTTCGGGTCGTCCTCGGCAGCCTTCTGGTAGTCAGCCAGGGCCTTGTCGAGGCTTCCCTTTTCGAGGTGCTTCTGAGCCGAAGCGAGGAATTTTTCCTTTTTACTCACGGCGGGAAAGGGGCCTTAGTCGGTAGGATTTCTAGAGTCTTACCGGGAACTTACGCGGTGTAAAGAAGTGTCGAAGCATTGGGAGGCAGAAGCCCCCTTTTTTTTTGATTCGACACTTCTACTCAGGGACTTAACCACTCGGCTGAAATAGGGTAGTCCAAACACCCACACTTAATCAGCGGTGAGCCACAAAGGACCAATGCGCACCGAAACCGGACTACTACATACGTTCGAGGAAATGGGTATCTATCCGCCCCGCAACGAAATCAGGATGTGCAAGCAAGCGCTTGTAGAAAGCCACGTTGGTCTTGCACCCTTCCACTTCAAATTCGTCCAAACAACGACGCAAACGGTTAATCGCCAAGGCTCTCGTGTCCGCGTGGACGATGAGCTTCGCCAACAAAGAATCGTAATACGAAGGTACCCTGTACCCTTGGTAGATGTGGGTGTCGATTCGTACGCCCAAACCGCCGGGCATACGCAAACCAGTGATCAAGCCAGGCGACGGGGCAAATGTGTCGGGATCTTCTGCGTTAATTCGCAGCTCGATGGAGTGCCCTCGTGGTTTCAAATTGTCTCGTAAGCGGAGGGGCTGCCCGGCCGCCAGTTCAATTTGGGTGCGAACGAGATCGACCCCGAACACTTCTTCAGTGACCGTGTGTTCAACCTGAATGCGCGTGTTCATTTCCATGAAGTAGAAGCGCTTCTTCTCATCCAGAAGGAACTCAAGGGTGCCTACCGTTTTGTACTTCAACGCGGCCGTGGCCTTCTTAGCGACCTTGAGCAACTCGGAACGAATCTTGTCGTCCAAAGCCACTGAAGGAGCTTCTTCAACCAACTTCTGGTGACGCCGCTGAATTGAACATTCCCGTTCACCAAGCGCCATCGCATGTTCACCGTCACCAAGAACCTGAACTTCGATGTGACGGGGACGGTCTACGTACCGTTCGATGTAAACGGTAGGGTTGGAGAACCCAGCTTGGGCTTCGGACCTTGCCGCAGCCAACTGAGAAGACAGCTGCTTGCGTTCTTTGACGATCTTCATGCCCCGGCCACCACCGCCACCAACGGCTTTGATGATGACGGGCAGTCCGATTCGATCAACGGCCTCCTCGGCTTCTTCGTCGGACTTGAGCACACCCGTACCTGGCAATATGGGTACGCCAGCCGCGGCCATGGTGTTTCGCGCCATGACCTTGTCGCCCATCATGCGGATAACAGAGGGCTGAGGACCGATCCAAGTGAGCCCACACTTTTGCACCACATCCGCAAACTCAGCGTTCTCGGAAAGGAAGCCGTAGCCAGGGTGGATGGCGTCTGCGTGGGTGACCTCTGCTGCGCTGATTAGGGCAGGGATCGAGTTGTAGCTTTGTCGAGAAGGCGGAGGTCCGATGCATATTTTCTCGTCCGCGCGCCGCACGTGCAAAGCGTCGGCGTCGGCGGTGGAATGCACAGCCACGGTCTTGATGCCCATCTCGCGACAAGCCCGAATAACTCGAAGGGCAATCTCCCCTCGGTTCGCAATGAGAACCTTCTTAAACACGCAGATGCCCGGGGTGAATTTATTGCTTTTCCAAGCGGAAAAGCGGCTGGCCGTATTCGACGTGTTCGCCGTTCTTGACCAAAATTTCGATGAGCTTACCGTCAGCCTCAGCTTCGATTTCGTTCATCAACTTCATGGCTTCCACGATGCAAACCACTTGGCCGTTGCGAATGGATTGGCCTACCTCGACAAATACAGGCGAATCAGGACCCGACGCGCGGTAGAAAGTTCCGACGAAGGGCGAGGTAATCACCACGCTGTCGTCAGCGACCTTCGCAGGTTCGGCCTTGGCAATGGTCGCTGCGCCAAGAGGCACAAGACTAAGTGACGCGGGCGAAGACGCCGGCGCAGCAAACATCCTTGCGCTTGCCGCA
>Ga0105046_10005059_pt1 | contig 20915 bp, 17 predicted proteins | sample MAT03_FD_78385 | JGI IMG/M metagenome (GOLD analysis project Ga0105046, IMG submission 78385) | Freshwater microbial communities from Lake Fryxell liftoff mats and glacier meltwater in Antarctica - MAT-03 (megahit assembly) | ecosystem: Environmental > Aquatic > Freshwater > Ice > Liftoff...
CGACCTGCGGGTTGGGGATGAGCTTTGGGTGCAATCTGCCAAGGGGCAGTTTGGTACGCAGGGCTCGGCCGAAATCGGCGTCTTGCTGGGCCTGATCACCGGGGATGGTCACTTCACCAACCGAGGCAAGGGGCAGGAAGCAGCAATTTTGAGCTTCTGGAATGAAGAACGGGCGTTGGCGGACGTGGCGGCCAACACTGTCAACCTGATGATCGCCGGGCAGTCACTGGCCTGTCGCGGCTATGCGGTGCAGCCGGTGGCGGTGCCCGAACGCAACTTGGTGTTCATCCGGTCGGTGCTGCTGGCCCGTTCACTCAAAGCGCTTGGCTTCACCCGGGAGACCAAGCTGAAGGTGCCCGAGGTGGTTTGGCTGGGATCTGAAGATTGCGTCAAGGGCTACTTGCGGGGGCTGTTCCAGACCGATGGCACGGTCAATGTGTCGTCATTCAGTGAGTCCTGCTCGATCCGGCTGAGCTCGTCGCATCGGCCTTTGCTGCAGGAGGTGCAGGTCCTGTTGTCGAACTTCGGCGTCTTCTCCCGGATTCACCAGCGCCGTGCTGCCGGCGCCCGCTTGTTGCCCAACGGCCGGGGCGGGCAAGACAACGATGACTGCCAAGCGCAGCATGAGTTGATCGTCGATGGGCAATCGCGTGAAGTGTTCATGCGTGAGATCGGGTTTCTTTTGGAAACCAAGCGCGCCAGATATGAGGCCTGGGTGGTCGGCAAGGCCCAGCACAAGAGTCAGCGCTTTGCAGCGCGGGTGGCGGCCATCACACCCATCGGGCGCCAGCCGGTGTTCGACACCACCCAGGCCGATCACAACACCGTGATTTTCAATGGGCTGGTCACCGGGCAATGTGGCGAGCAACCACTGCCGTCCTACGGCTGCTGCTGCCTCGGCAGCGTGGACCTCACCCACTTCGTGCAGCGCCCGTTCGAGCCCGACGCCGCGTTTGACGAGGCCGGTTTTGCCGAGGTCTGCGCGGTGGCTACCCGCATGCTCGACAACGTGCTCGATATCACCGTGTGGCCGCTGCCGCAGCAGCAGGCCGAGGCCATGGCCAAGCGGCGCATCGGCCTGGGCTTCACCGGCCTGGGCGACGCGCTGGTGATGCTGGGCCAACGCTACGACACCGAGCCCGCGCGGGCCATGGCGGCCCGCATCTCGGCGGTGATGCGCGATGCGGCCTACAGCGCCAGCGCAGACTTGTCGGCCGAGCGCGGTGGTTTTCCGCTGTTCAATGCCGACCTGTACCTGTCGCGCGGCTCGTTCGCCTCGCGCCTGCCGCAGGCACTGAAGGACAAGATCCGCGCCCAGGGCCTGCGCAACTCGCACCTGCTGTCGATCGCGCCCACCGGCACCATCAGCCTGGCCTTTGCCGACAACGCCAGCAACGGCATCGAGCCCGCGTTCAGCTGGAGCTACACCCGCAAGAAGCGCGAGCCCGACAACAGCTTCAAGCACTACGCGGTTGAAGACCACGCCTGGCGGCTGTACCGCCACTTGAAAGGCGCCGACGCGCCGCTGACCGACGCCTTCGTCACCGCACTCGAGATGAGCGCCGAGGCCCATGCAGCGATGGTGGCGGCGGTGGCGCCGTACATCGACACCTCGATTTCCAAGACGGTGAACGTGCCGGCCGACTACCCGTATGAAGACTTCCAGGGCCTGTACCTGCAAGCCTGGAAGGCCGGGCTGAAGGGCCTGGCCACCTACCGGCCCAACAGCGTGCTGGGCTCGGTGCTGAGTGTGGACGCGCCGCCCGCGCCCGCCGCATTGGCGCCCTTGCCGCAACCAGTGCCCCTGCTGCCGGTGGACAACGCCCACGCCGGTGCCAACCAGCGCCTGCGGCTGGACCGCCTGCCCGCGCCGGTGCTGGCGTCGCTGCGCTGGCCCAGCCGGCCCGACCTGCCGGCCGGCAACCCGGCCTGGAGCTATCTGATCCAGCACCCGCATGGCGATTTTTCGCTCTTCGTCGGCGAGTTGCCGGCCGAGGCCGGCCCGGGGCTGGGCCTGTTTGCGCAAAACCTGCCGTTCGAGGTGTGGGTGAACGGCGCCGAGCAGCCGCGCGGCATCGGCGCGTTGGCCAAGACGCTGTCGATGGACATGCGCACCAATGACGCGGCCTGGCTGCGCCTGAAGCTCGACGCGCTGGCCACCGTGGCCGAAGAGCGCGCCTTCGAGATGCCCTTCCCGCCCAACGGTGAGCCACGGCTGTTCCCCGGCGTGGTGGCGGCCACCGCAGCGGTGATCCGCTGGCGCTGCGAGCAGCTAGGGGCCTTGCAGGAGGGCGGCGCCACCCCGGTGCTGGATGCGATGTTCAGCCGCGACGAGCCGCGCACCGGCACCGCCGGCACGCTGGCCTGGGCGGTGGATGTGGACAACCACGCCACCGGTGAATCCTTCACCGTCACGCTGAAAGAGGTGTCGCTGCCCGGCCCGGGCAACGGGCTGGAGGGCGGCAACGTCACCCGGCCGACCGGCGAGCCGGCAGGGCTCGTCACCCGCCCGTGTGCGATCGGCTTCTCGGGCAACTACCCGCGGGCACTCGACGGCCTGGCGCGCCTGCTGTCGCTCGACATGCGGGTGATGGACCCGGCCTGGATCGGCATGAAGCTGCGCAAGCTGCTGAACGTGGGCGAGCCGCTGGGCCACTTCATGGCGCCGGTGCCCGGTGAGCGCCGGCAGCAAACCTGGCCCAGCACGGTGGCCTACATCGCCCGGCTGGTGATCCACCGCTACGCCATGCTGGGCGTGCTGGATGAACACGGCTACCCGGTACAGGCGATGGGCATCCTGGCGGCGCCTGCCGCCAAGGGCCAGTTGGCGGGCGCTGGCGGCACGGCTGCGGTGGGCGCGCCCGGCAGCCTGGCCACGATGGCCGGCAAGGCCTGCCCCGAGTGCGGCAACCACACGCTGATCCACAAGGACGGCTGCGAGTTCTGCACCGCCTGCGGCTTTGTGGGGCAGTGCGGCTGACGCAAACGTGGCTGCCCGGCAAGCGGCCTGTCAGGGCTTTCTCGGGTGGTCCATGGCCCCGGCAGAGCCCGTCCGCCGTCCTACACTGGCCCGATGAAAGACATCGTCATCTCCGGAACCGGCCTCTACCAGCCGCCCCATGTCATCACCAATGCCGAGTTGGTGGTGTCCTACAACGCCTATGCCGACCTGCAGAATGCCCAGCACGCCGCGGCCATAGCCGCCGGTGAGCGGGCAGCGCTGGTGCATTCCAGTGTCGAGTTCATCGAGAAGGCCTCGGGCATCAAGCAGCGCTATGTGATCGAGAAGGCGGGCGTGCTCGACCCGACCCGCATGAAGCCGCGCTTTGCGCCCCGGCCCGACGAGCAGTTGTCACTGATGGCCGAGATCGCGGTGGCGGCCGCGGGCAAGGCGCTGGCCGCCGCCGGCCGCGAGGCCGGCGAGATCGACGCGGTGTACTGCGCCGCGGCCAACATGCAGCGCGCCTACCCGGCGATGGCCTGCGAGATCCAGGCCGCGCTGGGTGCAGGGGGCTTCGGCTTCGACATGAACGTGGCCTGCTCGTCGGCCACTTTCGCCATCGAGCAAGCAGCCAACGCGGTGCGCTGCGGCAGCGCGCGCCGGGTGCTGGTGGTCAACCCCGAAATCACCTCGGCCCACCTGGAATGGCGCGACCGTGACTGCCACTTCATCTTCGGCGACGTGTGCACCGCCGTGGTGATCGAGGCTGCCGACGAAGCGCGCTCGGCCGACCCGTGGCTGGTGCTGGGCACCCGGCTGGCCACCAGGTTTTCCAACAACATCCGCAACAACGCCGGCTTTTTGAACCGCTGCGAGGACACCGATACCGACGCGCGCGACAAAACCTTCATGCAAGAAGGCCGCAAGGTGTTCAAGGAGGTGGTGCCGATGGCCGCGGCGCACATCGAGCAGCACCTGGCCACGCTGGGCTTCACGCCGGCCCAGGTGCGGCGTTACTGGCTGCACCAGGCCAACCTGGGCATGAACCAGCTGGTGATCAAGCGCCTGGTGGGCGGCGAGGTGGGCGACGACCTGGCGCCCATCATCCTGGGCGAGTACGCCAACACCGCGTCGGCCGGCTCGATCATCGCCTTTCACCACCACCGCGCGGACCTGCAACGCGGTGACCTGGGTGTGATCTGCTCGTTCGGCGCCGGCTACTCGGTGGGCAGCGTGGTGGTGCGCAAGCTCTGATCCGGCGGGTGTCGGCGCGCTGCGCCAGCCGGTCCGGTCCGGTGCGCTCATGCGGCGCTAGAGTTTGGCCCTTCACTGCCCCCCTTCACTGCCCCCATTCACTGACCCCTTTCGGCTGACCACACCCGAGGATGACCATGCCCAGTTTTTCCACCGTCAAGATCGAACAGGATCCGAGCCATCCCCGCATCGCGCGGCTGCTGCTGAACCGCCCTGATCGGCTCAATGCCATCAACGAGGCGATGCCTGGCGAGATTCGGGCGGCGGTCGACTGGGCCAACGACAACGATGAAGTGCATGTCATCGTGGTGGAAGGCGCCGGCAAGGGCTTTTGTGGCGGTTATGACCTGGTCGACTTCGCCGAGCAGCAGCAAGAACACCCCTGCCAGCAGGAAAAAGACCCCTGGGATCCGATGCTGGACTACCGCCACATGAAGCGCTTCACCGAAGACTTCATGAGCCTCTGGCGCAGCGCCAAGCCCACGATCGCCAAGGTGCACGGCGCGGCCGTGGCCGGGGGCAGCGACATCGCGCTGTGCTGTGATCTGCTGGTGATGGCCGACGATGCGCGCATCGGCTACATGCCCACCCGCGTTTGGGGTTGCCCCACCACGGCGATGTGGACGTTTCGCCTCGGCCCCGTGCGCGCCAAGCAGATGATGTTCACCGGTGACCTGCTCGACGGCCGCAAAGCCGCCGAGTGGGGCCTGGCCAACTTTGCGGTGCCGCTGGCTGAACTGGACGCACGCACCCTGCAATTGGCCGAGCGCATCGCGGGTGTGCCGAGCAGCCACCTGGCGATGCACAAGCTGGTGGTCAACCAGGTCATGCTGACGATGGGCCTGGAGCAGACGCAGATGCTGGCCACCGTGTTCGACGGCATCACGCGCCACAACCCCGAGGGCATGTGGTTTCGCCGCTATGCGCAAGAGGCCGGATTCAAGGCCGCAGTGCAATGGCGCGACAGTGGCCGGCCCATCCCCGAAGGCGATGAGGCGCGCGCGCTGGTGCAGGCCATGGCCGCCAAACGCGAACGGGGCGCCTGACATCCTGCCGGCGCCCAGCGCGCCGCTGCTGGCCAGCCGCATCGGCCGGGGCGATGCTGGGCCAGTTCAGAGAGGGCTCGATAGTCACCGGTGAGACATCCCCGCCCGCGCGGCCGGTGCCAGCATCCGGCGTTGGCCCCGCCCGGGGCTGTCCACGAGCCTGCGAGACGATGACGACGACCCTGGCCGCCAGCGCACTGCCCACCGCCACTCCTACTCCCACCACCCTGCCCGCCACCGATGCGCTGGGCTTCGACCCGGTGGCGCTGCGCAAGAAGTACGAGCAAGAGCGTGACCGCCGCCTGCGCAGCGATGGCAATGCGCAGTACGTCGAGATCGCCGGCGCCTTTGCCCACTACCTGGACGACCCCTACGTCGACCCCGGCTTCAGCCGCGCGGCCATTGCCCGCGATGTTGAAGCGCTGGTGGTGGGCGGTGGTTTTGGCGGCCTGCTGGCGGCGGCGCAGTTGCGCGCCCAGGGCATCGATGACCTTTGCATCATCGAAAAAGGCGGCGATTTTGGCGGCACCTGGTACTGGAACCGCTACCCCGGCGCGGCGTGCGATACCGAGAGCTACATCTACCTGCCGCTGCTGGAGGAAACCGGCTACATGCCGGTGGCCAAGTACGCCCGCGCGCCCGAGATATTGGCGCACACCCAGCGCATCGGCCGGCATTTTGATTTGTACCGCGCGGCGCTGTTCCAGACCGAGATCACCGGCATGCGCTGGCGGGAGAGCGAAGCCCGCTGGTCAGTCACCACCAGCCGCGGCGATGAGTTGCGGGCGCGCTACGTGGTGCTGGCCGGTGGCCCGCTGAACCGGCCCAAGCTGCCGGGCATTCCCGGCGTTGACCGCTTCAAGGGCCACAGCTTCCACACCAGCCGCTGGGACTATGCCTACACCGGCGGTGATTCGGGCGGCGGCTTGAGCGGCCTGCACGACAAGCGGGTGGGCATCATCGGCACCGGCGCCACGGCAGTGCAGTGTGTGCCGCACCTGGGCGCGGGCGCGAAGGAATTGTTCGTGTTCCAGCGCACGCCATCGTCGGTGGATGTGCGCAATGACCACCCGACTGATCCGGCCTGGGCCCAATCCCTGCAGCCCGGCTGGCAGCGTGAGCGGGTGGCCAACTTCACCACCGTGGTGTCGGGCGGCAAGTTCGACGTCGACCTGGTCAACGACGGCTGGACCGACCTGATCTGCAACATCTTGCTGGCTGCGCGAAAACAGCCGACAGAGCCCGTCGGCGCCCCGGGTGTGGCGGCCACCAGCACCGAAGAGTTGATCCAGCGCGCCGACTTCCAGAAGATGGAACGGGTGCGCGCCCGGGTGGACGCGGTGGTGAAGAACCCCGCCACCGCCGCGGCGCTGAAGCCCTGGTACAACCAGTTCTGCAAGCGGCCCTGCTTCCACGACCAGTACCTGGATGCCTTCAACCGGCCCAATGTGCACCTGGTCGACACCCAGGGCCTGGTGGGGCAGCGCATCACCGAGCGTGGCGTGGTGGTGGCCGGCCGCGAAGTTGAACTGGACTGCCTGATCTTCGGCACCGGCTTCGAGGTGGGCACCGATTTCACGCGGCGCCTGGGCTTCGAGGTGCTGGGCCGTGGCGGCCAGACGCTGACCGACAAGTGGCGGCACGGTGCGTCCACCTTCCACGGCATGCACACCCGCGGCTTCCCCAACCTGTTTGTGATGACCGGGCAGCAATCGGGCCAGAGCCCCAACTTCCAGCACATGCTGGACGAGCAGTCGCGGCACATCGCCCACATCGTGGCGGCGGCCAAAGCGCGCGGCGCCCGCACACTGGAAGCCAGCGCCGAGGCCGAGGCTGATTGGGTGGCCACCATCGTGAAGCTGGCGCACGCCCGCCAGCCCTTCCTGAACGAATGCACGCCGGGCTACTACAACAACGAGGGTGCGCCCGACGAGCGCACCGCGCGCAACTCGCAGTTCTGGCGCGGGCCCACGGCCTTCATCCGCCTGCTCGATGCCTGGCGGCAGGACGGCTCGCTGCCGGGCCTGGAACTGACGCTGCCGTCGGCCGGGGCTGCACCTTCGGCGTAGCGCGTCGCCATCGCCAGGTGTCGGGCGGCAGGCGGCGGGCGGCGGGCGGCAGTGCATGCCGGCCGCCCGCCCCGTGCTTCGGTCTTGAGCGGGCGGTGATCGGCGGCGATCAAGCCAGCCGCAGCACGGTGGCCAGCAGCAGCGCGGCGACGATGTTGTGCGCCAGCGCCGCCGCGATCGGCAGTGCCGTGGCGGTCATCAACAGCCCGAGCGCAACCTGCAAAGCCAGCAGCACCAGCAGTGCTGCGCCTTCGCGCTGTTGCCCGCTGCGCAGTGCGGCCCAGCCCAGCGGCGCCAGCACGGCCAGCACCAGCACGGCGCCAGCGCGGTGCAGCACTTGGGCCAGGGCGCCGTCCGGGTTGATCGGCAGTGGCGTTGCGCTGACCACCGGTTCACGCCAAGGATCGAGCACCCGCCACGGCCAACCGGCCGCGTCGGCCGCGGCCAGGCAGTCGCCAATGCCGGCGCAACTCAGCCCGGCGTAGGACGCGCTGACCAGCGCGCCCAGTGCCAACTGGCACAGCAGCAGCAGGGCGGCCACGCCGGCCCAGGCTGTGATGGCGGTGCGGGCCGCTGGCGCGCCGCCCCTGGCCGCCAGCCGCCAGCACAGCGCCAGCATCAGCACGCCACCGACCAGGTTGCCCATCGCCACCGCAGGCACCCGCGCACCGGCGGTCCAGCGGCCGAGCACCGCCAAGCCCAGCGCGAGTGCCAGCAGCGCCAGCGCGAGCAGGCCCTCACGATGCAACCAGGGCTGGTTGCCAAAGCAGACCGCCAGCATCGTCACCACCGCCAGCAACGCCAGCACGGCCACCGCCCGGTGCGTCAGCCGTGCGGCTGCGACGGCCTCGTTGTGGGTGGCCAGGGGCGGCTGCCCCTGTTGCGCGTCGCGCAAGCGGCTGCCGTAGCACTGCGGCCAGTCGCTGCAGCCCAGGCCGGCCTGCGACAGGCGGATGAAGGCACTCAGGCTGGTGACCGCCAGCACCAGTGCGGCACACATCAGCGCCAGCCGGCGCAGCCAGTGGTGCCGCCGCTGCGTGAGATTCATGCGCCCTCCTGAGGTGACATCGTCGGAGCGCGGATGGTAGCCAACAGGCCTTGCGCCGGTGGCGGCGACATCGCGAATTCTTATCCTGGTTCAAGTCCCCCGTGGGGCCTGCATCACAGAATCGCAGCGACCCCATCCAGCACCCAGGAGGCACCATGAGCGACACAAACGAAGCCGATGAGAAGGTTCCGATGATGCAGCAGTTGCTCGACAACCCGTTCCTGCTGCTGTTCCTCGGCGTGATGATTCCGATGCTGGTCTACACGCTGTGGGGCGTGATCGACATCCTCACCGTGCCGCTGGCGAAGTAGCCGCCACCACCCCCGAGCGAGGATCACAAATCATGAGCGCCATCCTGCCGCCCGCAGAACGACTTTGGTGGAAGCACCCGCTGGACCGTGTTGAAGGCACCTGGATCGTCATAGCGCTGGTCTGGTGCCTGACCATGTTCGTGATGATGGTCGGCTGGCACGTCTACGGCAAACAGAACCTGTCGACCGAGACCTACCGCACCACGCCGGAGATGTTCACCGCCAAGGCCCAGGCGGTGGTCGACAAGTACACGGTGCGCACCGAGACGGCCGACAAGATCCCGGTGGTTGCGCCACCACCCGGCAGTGACGTCTACATGATCGCCCGGCTGTGGAGCTTCTGGCCGATCATCGAGCTGGAAAAAGACAAGACCTACCGGCTGCACCTAACGTCGCTGGACTACAACCACGGCTTTTCACTGCAGCCCGTGAACATCAACATCCAGATCGTGCCGGGCTACGAGCATGTGATCACCGTCACACCCAACCAGACCGGCACCTACTCGGTGGTGTGCAACGAATACTGCGGCATCAACCATCACACGATGGTCGGCCGCATCTACGTCAAGTAAGCCGTCGCCGCAGGCCAACGCCAAGCGGCGGCGCCGCTGCGGGTGGCGTTGCCAATGGCGTCCCGGATCAACAAGGATGTGACCATGTCCAGTACAACAACGTATCGCACCTGCCCACGTTCGGGCCTGCAGTTCGAGGCGCAGGCCGAGAAGCTGATGATCGCCAACGCGGTGACGGCGGTGGTGTTTCTGCTCATCGGCGGCATTCTGGCCGTGGGCGTGGTGCTCACGCGCTGGCCGGCGATCCACTGGCTGCAGGCAGACACCTTCTACCAGGTGCTCACCGCGCACGGCATCGACATGCTGATCTTCTGGATCATCTTCTTCGAGATCGCGGTGCTCTACTTCTGCTCGTCCACGCTGCTGAGATGCCGCATCGCCACGCCCAGGCTGGCCTGGCTCGCGTTTGCGTTGATGCTGATCGGGGCCGTGACCAACAACGTCGCGGTCTACCAGGGCGGCTCCAGCGTGATGATGACGTCCTACGTGCCGATGATGGCCGCGCCGTCGTTCTACCTCGGGCTGATCCTGTTCGCGGTGGGCGCGCTGATCGGCTGCTTCGTCTTCCTCGGCACGCTGGTCATCGCCAAGCGCGACAAGACCTACACCGGCTCGGTGCCGCTGGTGACGTTCGGCGCCATCACGGCCTGCATCATCGCGGTCTTCACCATCGCCTCGGGCGCCATCATCCTGATCCCGACCTACCTGTTGTCGATCGGCCTGATCGACCGGGTCGACCCACTCGTCTACCGCACGATCTGGTGGGCCTTCGGCCACTCGTCGCAGCAGATCAACGTGGCGGCGCACATCTCGATCTGGTACGCGGTGGCAGCCATCGCCTTCGGCGCCAAGCCGATGAGCGAACGTGTCAGCCGCGGCGCGTTCCTGCTCTACATCCTGTTCCTGCAACTGGCCAGCGCCCACCACCTGCTGGCCGATCCGGGCGTCAGCACGGCGTGGAAGGTCGTCAACACCAGCTACTTCATGTACTTCGCCGTGCTGGCCTCGATGATCCACGGCCTGACCATTCCCGGCGCGATGGAAGTGGCGCAGCGTGCCAAGGGCTACAACAAGGGGCTGTTCGAGTGGCTGCGCAAGGCGCCCTGGGGCAACCCGGTGTTCTCGGGCGTGTTCATCTCGATCATCGGCTTCGGTTTCCTCGGCGGCATCTCGGGCGTGATGATGGGCACCGAGCAGCTCAACATGATCATCCACAACACGATCTACGTGCCGGGCCACTTCCACGCCACGGTGGTGGTGGGCACCACGCTGTCGTTCATGGCACTGACCTACTTCCTGATCCCCGTGCTGTTCAGGCGCGAAATGATTTCGCCCACGCTGGCCAAGTGGCAGCCTTACCTGTTCGGTTTTTCGATGTACTTCTTCTGCCTGGTGATGATGGGTGCCGGCACGCTGGGGGTGTCGCGCCGCCATTGGGACATGGCCTTCAACGGCGCGGCGCTGGCCTATGAGTGGCCCGGCGCGGCCTACCTGATGATGGGGCTGGTGGGCATCGCGGGCGTGGCCGCGATCGTCGGCGGGGCGCTCTACATCTACATCACCGTGGGCTCGCTGCTGTGGGGCAAGCGGCTGGATACCGGCAAGCAGAGCAGCACCTTCACGCCGATCCCGCCGACCGCGCCCACCGTGGCGGTGCAAAGCTACGGCTCGGTCGGCTTCGCGGCGCCGGGCACCTTTGCGCTGGCGATGGTGTTCCTGGTGGCCTTCATCCTGTACTACTTCATCAACTGGAAGTACCTGTCCCAGGTCTGGGGCCTCAGCTGAACCGGGGGCTGCCATGACGACTGCCGCCCTCCAGCCCGCGCCGCGCGCGCATGCCGCCCTCGCACGCCAGGTTCTCAGCCTGTTCAAGCTGCGCATCGGCATGATGATCACCGCCACCGCGCTGGTCGGCATGGTGGTCACGCCGGGCGCCCGGCCCGGCTTCTGGCAGATCGTCGTGCTGACGCTGTCGGTGCTGGTGTCGTCTGCCGCGGCGGGTGCCCTCAACCAGTATGTCGAGGTCGAGACCGACCGGCTGATGGCGCGCACCCGGCAGCGCGCCTTTGTCACCGGGGCGTTGCCCCACTCCCCGGCCTGGCTGCTGCTGATCGCGCTGATGCTGGCTGGCGCGGCGGCAGCGGCGTGGCAGGTGCTCAACCCGATGGTGGCGCTCTACACCTTCCTCGGCGCGTTTGTCTACGGCGTGGTGTACACGCTGTGGTTGAAGCGGCGCAGCTGGCTCAACATCGTCGTCGGCGGCCTGGCGGGCAGCTTTGCCGTGCTCGCCGGTGCGGCCGCTGTCAACCCGCAGCTCGGTGCGCTGCCGCTGCTGTTGGCGCTGGTGCTGTTTCTCTGGACGCCACCGCATTTCTGGAGTTTGGCGATTGCCGGCCAGGCCGACTACGCAGCCGCGGGCGTGCCGATGCTGCCCGTGGTGGTGGGCACGCAGCACGCGGCGCAGGTGGTCTTCTACAGCACGTTGGCGCTGGTGGCCGCATCGCTGCTGCCGGGATATTTTGGTGCCGGCCCGATCTACCTGATCGGCGCGGCAGCGGGCGGTGCGCACTTTGTGCACAAGGCCTGGCAGTTGTCTCGCACACCCAGCCGCAAGGCGGCGATGGGCGCGTTTTTCGCATCGCTGGTGCAACTGAGCCTGGTGCTGGCCGGGGCCACGATCGACGGCTTGCTGCGATGACCCGGGCGCGCGCCGCGCTGGTGCTGCTGTGGGCCGTGCTGGCCGGGCCGGGCACCGCGGCGGCGCAAGGCGGTGGCGCCGCAGCCCCCACGCTGGATGCTGTAACGGCGCTGCGCGACAGCCAGGCCGCCATCGGCCGCAACGTTGGCGGGCATGCGCTGCTCGACGTTCAAGGCCGCCCGGTGCGGCTGGCCGACTACCGCGGCAAGCCCCTGTTGGTGAGCTTCATCTACACCGGCTGCTTCCAGGTCTGCCCCACCACCACCCGGTCGCTGGCCGTGGCGGTCGATCAACTGGCCGAGGTGTTTGGTGGCGACAAGTTCAACGTCGTCAGCATCGGCTTCAACCAGCCTTTCGATTCACCCACGGCAATGCGCTCGTTTGCGGCACAGATGCGCATTGCCGCGCCGAATTGGCACTTCCTCAGCCCGCCACCCGCGTCGGCCGAGGCCTTGATGCACGACTTCGGCTTTCGCGCCGTGGCCACACCGGCCGGGTTCGACCACTTGCTGATGGTGTCGGTGCTCGATGCGCAGGGCCGCCTACATGCCCAGGTTTACGGCGAGCGCCTGACGCGCGACCAACTTGGCGAGCCGCTGCGCCAACTGCTGGGTGGCGCGCCGCTGGGCCCGGGCCTGCCACTGGCCGAGCTGCTTGAGCGTGTGCGCATCCTGTGCACGGTGTATGACCCGGTGACTGGCCAATACCGCTACAACTACGGGCTGATCATCGAGATTGCCGGTGGCCTGAGCTTTGCGCTGGCGATGGCCTGGTTCTTCGTGCTCGAGTGGCGCACGCAGCGGCGGGCGCGCCGGGCCGCGCGCTTGTTCGCCGGCACGGCGCCCGGCTCGCTGGGTTGAGGTGCCCGATGCAGCCGATGCGCGCTACCCGCCTGCAGGCGCTGAGCGGCTGGCAACGCCTCGAACAGGTCGTTGACGCCGCCTTCGGCTCGCGCCTGAACCCGCTGCGCCAGCTCGGCGCGCTGGGCTTTTTGCTGCTCTGGCTGCTGGCGGCCACGGGCATCTACCTCTACGCGATGCTCGACACCTCGGCCGCCGGCGCCTACCGCTCGATCGAACAGCTCTCGCACACGTCATGGGGTGTGGGTGGCCTGTTGCGCAGCCTGCATCGGTATGCGGCCGATGCCTTCGTCGTTGTGATGCTGGCCCACCTGGTGCGCGAGGCGCTGCTGGGCCGTTACAGCGGCTTCCGGCGCTTTTCCTGGCTCACCGGCGTGCCTTTGCTGGTGCTGGTGTTCATCAGCGCGATCGGCGGGTTCTGGCTGAACTGGGACCAGCTCGGCCAGTTCTCGGCCATGGCCACGGCTGAATGGCTGGACTGGCTGCCGCTGTTCGCGTCGCCGCTGACCCGCAACTTCCTCAATGTGTCGGCGGTCAACGACCGGCTGTTTTCGCTGTTCGTCTTCGTGCATCTGGGCGTGCCGCTGCTGCTGGTGTTTGCCCTGTGGTTCCACATCCAGCGCATCGCGCGCGCAGCGGTGTTTCCGCCGCGCGCGCTGGCGGTCGGCACGGCGATCTCGCTGGCTGCGCTGGCACTGGCGGCGCCGGTGTTGAGCCAGGCACCCGCCGATCTGATGATGGCGCCCGGCGCGCTGCGTTATGACTGGCTGCTGCTCTTCGTGCACCCGCTGGCCAACGCCACCTCACCCGGTTTTGTCTGGGCGCTGCTGGGTGGCAGCTTGGCCGCGCTGCTGGCGCTGCCCTTCCTGCCGCAGCCCGCGCCGGTGCCGGTGGCCCGGGTCGACGCGGCCAACTGCAACGGCTGCCGCCGTTGTTTCGACGACTGCCCCTACACGGCAGTGACGATGGTGCCGCACCCGCTGCGTGGCATCCGGCAGATGGCGCAGGTTGACGCCGCGCTGTGCGCCAGCTGCGGCATCTGCGTCGGCGCCTGTCCGTCGTCAACGCCGTTTCGCAGCGCCGCCGAGCTGGTGACCGGCATCGACATGCCGTCCTCGCCGATCGGCGCGTTGCGCCGCCAACTCACGCAGGGCCTGGCGGCGATGGTTGATACACCGCACAAGATCGTCGTCTTCGGCTGCGATCACGGCGCCGACGTCACCCGGCTTGCCGGCCCCGACGTGGCGGCCTTCAGCCTGGTCTGCGCCGGGCAGTTGCCGCCGTCCTTCATCGAGTACGCGCTGCGCGACGGCGCGGCCGCCGTGCTGGTCAGTGCCTGCCCCGACAACGGCTGTGAATTCCGCCTCGGCGAGCGCTGGACGGCCGAGCGGCTGCTGGGCACGCGCGAGCCCCACCTGCGCGCCTCGGTGCCGCCCGACCGGTTGCTGGTGGCCCCGGCCACTGCCGGCGACGAGGGCCGCTTGCAAGCCGCGCTGCAAGCCCTGCGTGACCGGCTGGGTGCGGGCGGTGCCTCGCCCACCGCCAACGCAGCCACCCGCCATGCTTGAGCGCAGCGCGCCCACGCCGGTGGCCTGGATCGGCCAGGCGCTGCTGTACGGCCTGTTTGCGCTGGTCATCGGCGTGTTTTCGTCCTGGCCGCCCTACCGCCACCTGGCGGTGGACCAGGCGCTGATCAAGCTGAGCTTCAACCAACCGGGCAAGCCGGTGTCCGAGTGCCGCCGTGCCACGCCGCAAGAGCTGGCCAAGCTGCCGCCGAACATGCGGGCACCGCTGGTCTGCCCGCGCGAGCGCTCACCGATCGAGGTGGAACTTGAACTTGACGGCGCGCTGGCGCTGCACCACGTCGCGCAGCCGTCGGGCCTTTCGCGTGACGGCGCGGCGGCCTACTACCACCGCATGCAGGTCGGCGCCGGCACGCACCGGCTGGTGGTTCGGCTCAAGGACGACGTGCGCAGCCCCGGTTTCAACTTTACCCACGAGGCCACGGTGACACTCCAGCCGGCGCAGATCCTGGTGATCGATTTTGATCCGGGCAAAGGCGGGATCACGCTGCAATGAACACGCTCACGCAATCCCCGGCGGGCCACGGCCCGCGCACCGCGCAGTGGGCGCCGCCCGGCAGCAGCACCTACTCGCTGGCCGTGCCGCACGGCGCCCGGCGCAGGCTGGCACGCGCCTGGTTGTGGCTGGGCTTGCTCGCGCTGGTGGGGTCTGGTTTGTTCTCGGTGCTGTTGGTGCTGTCGCGCACGCCGTTGATCAACCAATGGTTGCCCGGCGTCGACTTTTTCCGCGTTGCGCTGGTGGTGCATGTGGATCTTTCGGTGCTGGTCTGGTTCGCCGCCCTGGCGGGCATGTTGTGGACCTTGAACGGCTCGCCGCGCGGCATCGGCTGGGGTTGGGCCGCCTTGGGCGCCTGCGGGCTTGGGGCCGTGCTGATGGCGCTGGCGGCCTTTCTGGGGCAGGGCGAGCCGATCATGGCGAACTACGTGCCGGTGCTCAATCGGCCGCTGTTTCTGGCCGCGCTGTTGGTGTTTGGCGCGGGCGCCAGCCTGCTGGTGCTGCGCAGCCTGTGGGCGGCGCCCAAGCCCGGCCCGGCCTTGGACGGCGAGGCTGCGCTGCGCTTCGGGCTCAATGCTGCGGCCGTGTCCGCCGCGGTGGCCTTGCTGGCGTTCGGCTGGTCGTTCGTATCGTTGCCCACCACCTTGGCCGGCAAGGCCTATTACGAGATCCTCTTCTGGGGTGGCGGGCATGCGCTGCAGTTCACCTGGACGCTGCTGATGCTGGTGGCCTGGCTGTGGCTGGCCACAGCCTGTGGCGCCCGCCTGCGCCTGAGCCCGCGCATCGTGCTGCTGATGTTTGCGCTGGCGCTGGTCAGCGTGTTCATCACGCCTTACGCCTACCTCGCCTACGACATCGCTTCGGTCGAGCACCGCAATCTGTTGACCTGGGCGATGCGCCTGGGCGGCGGCGTGGCCATCGCGCCGGTGGCGCTGGCAGTGCTGCTGGCCTTGCCGTCGCTGGCGCGCGCGGGTGCGCGCCCCGGCCTGACAACCCGCCCGGTAACCGGGGCAGGCGGGGCAGGCTGGCCAGGCGGGGCAGGCGGGGCAGACGGGCCAGGCGGGCCAGGCGGGCAAGACCTGCCCGCCGACACCCGCGCGCTGCGTGCCGCGCTCATCTGGTCGATCGTGCTGTTCGCCTCCGGCGGTGTGATCGGCATCTTCATCCACGGTGCCAACGTGCGCATCCCCGCGCATTACCACGGCTGCATCGTCGGCGTCACGCTGGCCCTGATGGGGCTGGCCTACCACCTGCTGCCGCAGTTGGGCTATGCGGCACCTCGCGGCCGGCTGGCGGCACTGCAGCCCGCGCTCTACGGTGCGGGGCAGTTGATGCACATCACCGGCCTGGTCTGGTCGGGTGGTTACGGCGTGGCGCGCAAGGTGGCCGGTGCCGACCAGGTGCTGCGCAGCACCGGCGAGATCGCGGGCATGGGCCTGATGGGGCTGGGCGGCGCGGTGGCCATCGCCGGCGGGCTGTTGTTCGTGGTGGTCATGCTCGGCGCGATGCGCCGGCAGGCGCCAACCGCCACCGCGCCGGGTGGCAGCCCCCAGGGCAACGCATGATCAAGCGCCTGCAGTCGCTGCTGCAGTGGGGCTTCATGCGGGTGGAGGCGCTGTTCAACCGCGCCTTCGGCGACCGGCTCAACCCGCTGTACCAACTGGGGCCGATCAGCTTCTGGCTGTTCTGGGTGGTGGCCGGCAGCGGGCTTTACCTCTATGCGTTTTTCGAGACCGGCGTGGCCGGTGCCCATGCCTCGGTCGAAGCGCTGACGCACGGCCAGTGGTATGCAGGCGGTGTGCTGCGCAGCCTGCACCGTTACGCCTCCGATGCGATGGTGCTGACCATGCTGCTGCACATGCTGCGTCACTTCGCTTTCGACCGGTTCCGGGGCTTCCGCTGGTTCTCCTGGGTCAGCGGTGTGGCGCTGCTGTGGGGCGTTTATGTCTCGGGCATCAACGGCTACATGCTGCCCTGGGACCAACTGGCGCAATTCGTCATCGTGGCCTCCTTCGAGTGGCTCGATTGGCTGCCGGGCTTTGGCGGCACGCTGGTGCGCAACTTCATCTACACCACCAGCGTCAATGACCGCTTCTTCTCGCTGCTGGCCTTCATGCACATCGGCATTCCACTGGTCGTGCTGATGCTGATGTGGGTGCATGTGCAGCGTGTGCCGAAGGCCAGCACCAGCCCGCCGCGGCCCATCATGGCCAGCCTGGCGCTGACGCTGCTGGCCCTGTCGCTGATCAAGCCGGTGCTCAGCCAGGGCGGCGCGGCCAACCTCGCGGTGGCCCCGGCGCAACTCCAGCTCGACTGGTTCTTGCTGGCCATCTTCCCGCTGTTCTACCTGTGGCCGCTGGGCCAGGTGTGGGCACTGCTGGGGGCGGCGACGGCGCTGGTCGCCGCGCTGCCCTGGCTGCCGCCCAGCCGATCACGCGGCCAGGCTGGCGAGTTCCGCTTGACGGTCGATGCCAACCCGCAGCCGCTGACGGTGCGTGCCGGTGAAACGCTGCTCGACGCCGGCCTGCGTGCTGGCCTGGCCTTGCCCTATGAATGCCGCAACGGCGGCTGCGGCGTCTGCATGTGCACGGTGTTGCACGGCAGTGTCGACCCCGGGCCCTACCAGCCCAGCGCCTTGCCGGAGGCGCTGCGCGCCAAGGGCCAGGCGCTGATGTGCTGCGCCGTGCCCTTGTCCGATCTGGTGATCGAAGTGCTGTCCCCGATCACGGTGGCCCAACCGGCGCTGCGCAGCCATGTCGGCCGCATCGAGACCTTCACGCGCCTGACCGATGACCTGATACGGCTCACCGTCTCGCTGCCCGGTGGTGAGCGCATGGCCTTTGCAGCGGGCCAGTACATCAACATCGTGCTCGACGACGGCCAGCGGCGGGCCTACTCGTTCGCCAATGCGCCGCACGACAACGCGGTCATCGAGCTGCACGTGCGGCGGGTGCCCGGCGGCCGGTTCACCGGCCAGGTGTTTGGCGGCATGCAGGTGGGCGACCCGCTGACCTTCGAAGGCCCGTTCGGCCAATTCACCTTGCGCGACAGTGACCGGCCGATCCTGTTCGTGGCCGGCGCCACCGGCTTTGCGCCGGTCAAGAGCATCGTCGAAGACGCACTGCACCGTGGCAGCCAGCGGCCGATGTGGTTGTACTGGGGCGTGCGGCGGCGCCAGGACCTCTACCTGGCCGGCCTGGCCGAGTGCTGGCAGCGCGAGCACCCCAACTTCCACTTCGTGCCGGTGCTCTCCGATGCCGAGCCCGGCGATGCCTGGACGGGCCGCCGGGGCCTGGTTCACGAGGCCATGCTCGCGGACTTTGCCGACATGAGTGGTTTCGAGGTTTATGTCTGCGGCTCGGTGAAGATGGTGGAGGCGGCGGTGCCGGCGTTCATCGGCCAGGGGCTGGGTGCGGACATGTGCTTCTCGGACGCGTTCGTGCCGGCGGCAGCCAAGGCGCCTGCAGGGCATTAGGCGTGACCCCGGGCCGGGCGTTCAGCTTCGAGCGGCCAGCCAGTTGCGGCGCTGAGTTTGACCGGTCGACGGCCCGGTGCCGCGCAGCGGCGGCGGCTACCGCCACGGGGTTTCGGCCCACAATGGCGCTTCGACCATTCGGAGACGCCGCCTTGGACATCCGCGCTTTCGACCTGCCGCGCTACCTGGCGGTGCTGCCCCTGTTCTGTGACCTCAGCCGCCCCGAGCTGGAGCGCGTGGCCACCGGCTGCCAGTTGCGCCGGCTGGGCCGGGGCGACAACGTGTTCCGCGTCGGCGAGCCCTGCGAGGCCTTCCACGTCACCGTCACCGGCCAGGTCAAGCTGTTCGCGATCTCGCCAGCGGGGCAAGAGAAAGTGATCGAGCTGATCGGCCCGGGCAACAGCTTTGCCGAGGCGCTGATGTTTCTCGACAAGCCGTACTTCATCAACGCCCAGGCGTTGGCCGATACGCTGCTGCTGTCGGTCAGCAAGCAGGCGGTGCTCGCCGAGATCGCGATCGACCCGCGCTTTGCGCTGCGCATGCTGGCCGGCATGTCGCGCCGGCTGCACGGGCTGGTGCACGATGTGCAGGCCTATGCGCTGCACAGCGGCGTGCAACGCATCATCGGCTACCTGCTGCGCGGCCAGCCGGTTGAAGACACCGACCCGGCCGAGGCCAGCCTGGGGGCCGCCAGCCCGCCCGCGGCCGTCACCGTCACGCTGCCGGTCAGCAAGGCCACGGTGGCCTCGCGGTTGAGCATCACGCCGGAGTACTTTTCGCGCGTATTGCACGAGCTGGAAGACGCCCGGCTGATCGAGGTCGACAAGCGCGACATCCGCATCCTGGATGCGCCGCGGCTGGCGCGCTACCCCGCGGGCTGATCAGCGCGGCTCGTGCCGCAGCGGCAACCAGCGCTGCGTGTCGTAGACCGTCCAGCCGCTGGCCGCAGGCAGCCGCAGCAGCCAGTGCCCGCCCTCTCGCCACAGCTGCGTGCCGTCCAGCGGCTGTAGCGCCGAGTTTGGCAGCGGCGGGCCTGGCAGCGGCGGGTCTGGCAGCGGTAAATGAGCCATCACGCGGCGGATGTCGAGGTGCAGCACCACGGCGGTCAGCGGCACCGCTGGCGGGTTGCCCGACGGCTCGCCCGGTTCGGCGCCCACCAGCCACGGCACCCGGGCGTCGAAGAACACCGCCATCAGCGGCCGCGCCAACCGGATGCGGCGCAGGCCCAGGTGGCCCGGCCGGGCCAGGCCCTCGCCCATGCGGTAGTCATGCACCCAGCCGTCGAAGATCGGCTCGGCCGCCGGGTCGACCGAGACCTCCCACAACTCGGCCAGGTCGCGCAGGACGACGACGAAGCTGCGGCGCAAGGGCGCGTCGAAGATCGCCAGCACAGTGCCGGCCTGGCCCTGGGCGTCGCGCAGCGGCCAGTCGCGCAGCGGCTGCCCGTGGCTGTCCTGCAACCACAGCCGGCCACCTTGCACCCGCAACGCAAACCGGCCATCGCCCACAGGCACGGCGGCCAGCGGCGGCGTGGGTGCCGCGCCGGGCACGGCCTGCGCGGCGGCCATGCCCGCAGCCGCCAGCAGCAGGGCCGCTGCTGCCCGCCGCAGCGCGTGCTTCAGGCGCATCGTGGTGGCTCGGCCGGCGGTGCCAGCACCGCGGCAATGCGCAGCAAGCGCCCCTCCGCCAGCCAATCGGCCAGCCGGGCCTGCACCTGGCGCGCCGGTACGCCCAGCATCGCGCCCAGCGCCTCGTAGGGCTGGTGCAGCAACGGCAGGCCGCTGGCGCTGGCGTCGATCAGCGCCAGACCAAAGTCGTCGGTGACCGGTGCGCTGGTCAAGTCGGCAAACACCAGCCCGATGCGCAGCAGCAGGCCACGGGCCACGTGCTGCTGCAGCAGGTCGATCACCGCCTCACCGCGCAGGCCCAGTGGCATGCCCAGGCGGGCAAAGGGCTCGTCGTCCAGCGTCAGGCCGGCCAGCGCACGCTGCAGCAGCAGGCTGTGCTGCGGCGCGGCCGGTGCGCCTGGCGGCAGGGCAGGTGGGCACCGTTGCATGCGCCTGGCGCGGTGGGCATCACTGCTTGAGGATCCACTCGACCGCGGTGCGCAAATCGGCGTCGCTGATCTTGTCGGGCCCGTTGGGCGACATCGGGATCGGCCCGAACACGTCCTTGCCGCCGGTGCGCACCTTCTGCGCCAGTTTGGTTGCCGCGTCCTGGCCCTTGTACTTGGCGGCCACCTGCTGGTAGGACGGACCCACCAGCTTCTTGTCCACCGTGTGGCAGGCCATGCAGCCCGCCTTGACCATCGGCGCCGGCGGCTCAGCGCGCACGGCAGGGGCCGCCAGTACCAGCCCGGCCATCAGCATCAACACATGTTTCATGAATCACTCCTGTCGAACCAACAAACGAACCAAGCGCCAGCGCAGCGAGCGCGGGCCGTCAAACAAACGCCACGGATCCGGCTCTGCCGGGCCACTGGCGGCCAGCCCCGCAGCGGTGCAACCAGGCGCACGCCACGGATCCGGCTCTGCCGGGCCGTTGGCGGCCAGCCCCGCAGCG
>Ga0105046_10005061_pt1 | contig 20910 bp, 21 predicted proteins | sample MAT03_FD_78385 | JGI IMG/M metagenome (GOLD analysis project Ga0105046, IMG submission 78385) | Freshwater microbial communities from Lake Fryxell liftoff mats and glacier meltwater in Antarctica - MAT-03 (megahit assembly) | ecosystem: Environmental > Aquatic > Freshwater > Ice > Liftoff...
TACTTTAATAACTGCTTGTTTTCCTTCCATGAATGTTGAGAATGATTCACAAGCCTCACCATTTCTTTGCATTCCTTCCAAGGTTGATCTTCTTGGTGTGCTATCTACGAATTGAGAATATTTTTTTAATCCAACATGGTCTTGAGAAGCCCCTTGTGGGATAGAATAAATAATTCTTGGACTAGGTGCATCAGTACGGATTCCATTAACAGTATAGTTGCTTTCAATGGCAACACGTACTCCTTCAATTGCTATAAGTTCGCCTCCAGTGCCGCAAAGACTTGCAAAAACCGCAATTCCGCCAGGGATACTTGGGTTTGTAACACCAGCAGCAGCTGCAGCTTTATAACTCATTACTACTTGAGTATCAGTATTTACTTTGTTCTTTTTCAGTGCTTCACATTTATCCCAGACTTGTTGACGAGTTGCGAGCTGAGTTGGGAGGACAGAGTCAACTGGAGTAACGGTACGTGCAGTTGTTGGAGCAGCTGTAGGTGCAACGGTAGGAGCAGCCGTGGGTGCAGTTGGAGTAACGGTACGTGCAGTTGTTGGAGCAGCTGTAGGTGCAACGGTAGGAGCAGCCGTGGGTGCAGTTGGAGCACCAGTACTTGCGCCAGCGCCATTACCGCCATCAGGTGTGCCAGTTCCTCCTGAGAAAGGGCTATTTTTTCCACATGCTGGTAAAGTTGCAAGAGCAGCAATTAATGCTACTCCATTGAGAGAATTTGATAACTTCATAAATTTCTTTGGGTTAAAATGAAATGAGGTGATTGATAAGTTGAATACAATAAAGGCTACCTTATTACATATACGAATTTCTTTTTCGGTTAAGGTTACCGGAAAAGCTCAAGATTAAGCCTAAATCTGTCAAAGGACTTTGGGGAAATACTGGAGTTAAGGTGTGAAGCTTATAGCATTCTGATTATTTGTCAAGTTTTTTGCATCAAAATACAAAAACGCTGGAACAGGTTTTTGTATTTTGCAATATTCCTTTGAAGTTTGTTTATTCTAATTCTTTGTATTCATGTCCAGTAAGGAATCTTGGAATTGGCCATAGTGCTACTGCCGCTTTTCCTTGAATCAAGCTTTTATCTAAGTATGGAGACATTGAAGGACTTTCACAGCCAACGCCCGTAAGATTATCACGTAAACATGAACGTGAATCTGAACTATGAGTTCGATTGTCACCGAAAGTTAGGTATTTGCCTTCAGGAACAGTAAATTCACTGTAATTTTTGTAGAGGGGATGAGTATTTCCTTGGTTTTCTTCATTAAGATATGTTTCGTTTAATTTTACGCCATTCGGATGATTGGTGTTGTAAACGTAAACATAACCGCTTTGAAGGCGAATTGTTTCACCTGGGAGACCAATGATTCTTTTAATAAAGTATTCTTCAGCATTATATGGTGTTTGAAGCACAATAACGTCTCCTCGTTGTGGTTCACCAATTTTCCACCCGAAAATATTGAGATATCCGAGTTTATTTATGATGATGTATTCGCCGTCGCTTTGTTGGCATTGTTCATTTATGTAATTGAGTGTATTGCACATTGATGGGCCTGAAACGCGGAAAGGAGACATAATAAAGCTTCTGATAATAACAACAATACCTAGAATCAGTACTAAATTATAAAAAATATCCCAAATAAACATGATCCATTTCTTGGTGCCATTACTTAATTGTGTTTGGGCAATTTTGCTTGCTAAAAACCCTCCTACACGGCCATTACTTGCATTTTTTGCCAGATCATCAATCAAGGTACTTTTTTTCTCCATAATATGATATTTTTTTAGAGCATACTTTGCTATTATAACTTAAAAAAAGTTTGCCAGCTAACCTATCTTTTAGATTTTCGCGACTGTGGTTCAAAATGCTTTTCAAAAATTTTCCATTTTCCTTTTTGCTCCTCATCTTCAAGATGGAGAGAAAATTTTTTTGGTGATTCATCGTCATCCTTTTATTATTTTGAAAGAAGGTTTAGGAATTTTATTTTTAGCGGTGATTATCCCGACTTTTCTTTGGTATCTTTTTGCGGAAGTTTGGGTTATTTTTTTGGTGTGGATGCTTATTGGAGCGACACGCTTAGGAATGATAATTTTTAATTGGTATTTGGATGTGATTTTGATTACTTCAGTCAGTTTGATTGATGTAAAGTGGAATGGACCATTTGACCGTACTTCGATGCGCTTAGAATATAATATGATTGAAGGTACTTCTTATTCAATTCGAGGCATTATTCCTACTATTTTTAATTATGGTACTTTGAGAGTTGAGGGAGCAGGTGGAGCTACAGTGATTCAACTTCTACATTCGATGAATCCTGCAGAAATTGAAAAGAAAATTTTGGAAAGACAGGAGCAGTTTACGGGTGAACAAAATTTCCGGGATGCAAAAACGCTCAAAAATCTTTTAAGTAATATGCTTTCGCAACATGCAAAAAAAGTAAATCCTTTAGATATTGATTCTTAATTTATGCCTGATACTTTTTGGTCAAGTAATGCCGTTATCATTTTTATCGCTCTTTTTATCATTTTTGATGTGTTGATTCTTTTGCGGATTTTTGTTTTTAAAAAAGCAAAACTTTCTTCAGGGGACGTAAAATATTTTCAAGGAGTTTGGAGTAAAATTTTAACTGAGCATGATGCTAAATTACAAATCCTTGAGGCTGATAAGCTTCTGGATAAAATTATGATGAAGTATGGATATAAAGGTTCATTGGGGGAAAAACTAAAAAAGGGTGCGAGTCATTTTCATGATATTGACGGCCTTTGGGCTGCCCATAAATGTAGGAATAAAATTGCGCATGAATTGCATTATCAAGTTTCTATACAAGAGCGACGTAGGGTTTTGCAGCAATTTGAGCGGGCTTTCAAAGATTTGGGTATATTTCGAAAACAATCATGAAACACTTTATTTTAGGTATTCATGGGTATTTAGGCTCTGGTAAATCCACAGCCGGTCGTTTTTTTGAAAAAAAAGGTGCTTTGTATATTGATGCGGATCGAGTGGTTGAAAATCTTTATATTGTGGGAAATGAAGGATATCGCCAAGTGCGAAATTATTTTGGCGAGGAATTTTTTACAGTAAAAGGTGAACTGAATCGTAAAAAATTGGCGAAATTCGTCTTTACTGATCCGAAGAAATTGAAGATTTTACATTATCTTATTCATCCATTGGTGACGAATGAAGTGCAAAAATTATTAGATGCTTCGACTGCGTGTTTAGTGGTGTTGGAAGCTACATATTTTGAAGAAAAAGAATTACTAAAATTCGTGAACCGTATGTTGTGGATTGATGCAGAAAGGGGAGTGGTTGTAGAACGTTTAAAAGAACAGAAGGGCTATGATGAAAAACGTTTTGCCCAAATTTTGGAAGCACAAAGACGTTTTCTTTTGAAGCATAAAAACAATGATACCATTGAAAATAACGACAGTTTGGCGGATTTTGAAAAGCAACTTGAAAATTTATGGGAAAATTTGCAAGAGTTTATTGTCTGAGAAGGGGATTTTGATTATACTTATCATGTTTATCGTTTAACTTTGGCTTATGGTTAGTTCTCCGGTTACGTATGAAGTGATCATTGGATTGGAAATTCATGCGCAAATTGCGACGAAAACAAAGATGTTTTGTGCTTGTAGCAGCCAATATTTCGGTAGAGAACCGAATGTGAATGTTTGCCCAATTTGCGTGGGTTTTCCAGGGCAGTTACCGGTTTTAAATCAAGAAGGGTTGCGAAAGGGGTTGCGAGCTTCTATGGCTTTAGGTTGTGAAATTTCAAGATTTTCGCAGTTTGACCGAAAAAATTATTTTTATCCTGATTTACCGAAAGGTTTTCAAATTTCACAATTGGATTTTCCAGTTGGGAAAGCCGGGCAAATCAAAATTCGTACAGAAAGTGGCGAAAAAACTATTCATATTACGCGGTTGCATTTAGAAGAAGATGCGGGAAAGTTAACTCATATTCAAGGAGGAACTTTGGTTGATTTTAATCGATGTGGTGTTGGTTTGATGGAAATTGTTAGCGAACCTGATTTGCGTTCTGCGGCTGATTCTGTGGCTTATGCCAAAGCTATTCAAAATATTTTGCGTTATAGCGAGGCATCCGACGCAGACATGGAAAAAGGTATGATGCGTTTTGATGCGAGTGTTTCACTTCGTCCGGTTGGAGAAACAAAATTGTATCCTCGTTCAGAAATTAAAAATCTCAATTCTTTCCGATCCTTGGAAACTGCGATCAAATTTGAAATTCAAAGGCAGGAAGAGCTTTGGAATAAAGGAGAAGCGCCAACTTTTGACACCACAGTTGGGTATGACGATACGACTTTTAAAACTTATTTTTTGCGTAAAAAAGAGGGTGCGGATGATTATCGATATTTTCCTGAGCCAGATTTGCCACCTTTGGAATTTGAGGAAAGTTTTTTGGAAGATTTACGAAAAGATTTGAGTGAAATGCCGGAGACTCGGTATACCCGATATTTGGAACAATATAAATTAAGTGAATCTGAAGCGCTTTTCTTGATGGAAGATAAAAATTTGGCGGATTACTTTGATAGTGTGGTTAAAATTTCAGAAGATCCCAAAAAGGCTTCCACTTTTGTGCTGAGTATTTTACTAGGATTATTAAAGAAAGATGGACGAGGATTGGCGGAAGGAAATGTGAAGGCGCAGGAAATTGGCGAACTTATTCAACTGATTAATAGTGGTAAACTTTCGATGAATTTGGCAAAAGGTGAGGTTTTTGAAGAAATGTTTTCTACAGGAAAAAATCCTACTCAAATAGTTGAAGAAAAAGGCTTAGGCCACTTGTTAAGTGATGAAGATCTTCAAATGGTTATTACAAAAGTGCTTGAAAATAATGAGAAATCGGTTCAAGATTATATTAATGGTAAACAGGCTGCGTTCCAGTTTCTGATTGGTCAATGTATGAAAGAAACGAAAGGAAAGGCAAATCCTGAAAAACTCAAACAAATACTCACTCAATTATTAACAAAATAAAAATATGACTAGTCTTGATTTTCTTTATATTGCCCTTGGAATTGGTTTTTTGTTTTTAGTTGTTTTTGTTTGTGTAATGATTGTTTTCCTCATTTTAATTTTGCGTGATGTCAATAAAGTTACGGAAAATGTAAAAGAAGCATCAGATCGAGTGAATGATTATATTATGGAACCAATGAGGTTTTTAGAGAAATTTCTTAGCCGTTTTACTTTTCTTTCAGCGATTTTTGATCGAGTAAAAGCTGAGATGGATAAGCATAAAGACCATGATGAGGATGAGAAGGATGAAGAGGAAGAGAAACACGATGTGAAAAGAAAGATGGGTTTTAAAGTCAATAAAATGAAATAAAGGAGCATAGTATTATACTCCTTTATTTTGCTTTGGATTAATTGTTGGGTAGAAGTGATTTTTCAATTCCTATAGGGCCGCTGTAGCCAGCGTCTAAAATGGCTGATTCGATTTTTTTGTCGAAGCCAGTGATAATAAAGATCCCGGTCAAAAGAATAAGTGCTCCAAAGGTTCGTTTGATGAAGCCATTTGGATTAGCGGCAAATTTTATGCGACTGACTAAAGCACGACCACCATATCCAATAGCAATCATAGAAAGAGTTAAGCCGAGGGTGTAAATTCCCAAGTAACCAAAACCTTTCCAAAAACTAATAGGCAGGATAGTTGCAATAATTATGCCGTAGGTAGGGGAGCAGGTGGTAAACACTGGACCTAATGAAGCGCCAAGTACAATCGCACCTTTTATTCCGCCTTGTCCTCCATACTTTTGAAATATATTTTCAGATTTATATAATTTAAGTCGGAAGGCTAGGTTTTCCCAAACGGTTGGGAAAATCATTGTAAAGCCAATGAAGATTATTATACTTCCAGAAAGTATTTGCCATAAGTACTGAGGTATATTAAGGAAAACGGCGGTTCCCTTGAGCAATAATGTGAAAATAATCACAGAAACGCCGAGGGAAATTGCCACAATAAGTGGCCTTAAATGGTTTTTCTCGGTGAGGCTTCCACCTAAAATAATTGGTAAAAGTGAAAGCACGCATGGAGCTAGGATCGTTAAAATCCCGGCAATAAATGAGGGTAGAATGAATTCCATACAATTACATAAATGATTTTTGTACTGCTGCTTTTACTTTTTCACTGCTTGGGCCGACTAATTTTTCAACTACTTCGCCCTTTTTATTGAAGAAAATAATTATTGATTGGGATACAATTCCGTATTTTTTCTTAAGCTCAGCAGAATTATCGTAATCAATTTTTACAATTTTTGTTCCTTCAGGAAATGTGGCAAGTTGGCTTGTGATATCTTTTTCCATGTCGCGGCAGGTTGGGCACCATTGAGCGTGAAAGAAGAGTGCAAATGGTTTTTTCCCAAGTAATGAAGCATAAAGTTCGTCAGTATAATTGAGGTAATCAGGTTTCTCAGTTATTGAGCTTTCAGTACTATTGGCTTTTGTATTTTGAGGCGCAGTAATGGCCATCGCTGGAGTTTCTACTTGTACTGGAGTAGGACTTTTTTTTAGAGCTACCGGTTCAGTGTTGCAGCCAGTTAACAAGATTGTGCCAATCCCGAGGGTAGAAAAAAGTGCTTTTGTAGTCATCTTAAAAAGATTATTAAAATATATGTATGCTAATAATACCTGAAACATTTAAAATATTCTGTGACTTATGTCACAAGATCTCCCTGGTGTTCACTTAAATTGAGTCCTCCGTCAGGATTTATATGAACTTTCCCCTCTTTTTTTAGCTCCTGAATGACTCTGGTAACGGTTTCCCGAGTCAATCCGGTGTAATGCGAAAGTTTTTCATGTGTAATTTTCTTTTCTCTTCCCATAAGTTTTTTGAGCAAATTCCTTTTTTTACTTTTACGGAGCAAATGTAATTGATTGAGAATTTTTTCTTTGGCATCAAAAATGCTTTCCTTGAAACGTTCTTCGTAATGATTCATTCGTTGTGACATGAGTTGCAAGAGTTTTAACATTAATTCTGGTTTTGATTGGATTATTTTAATGAAATCTTCCAAGTGAAAAATGCAGATATAGGATGACTGTGTTACTTCAGCGAAATGTGAACTATTTTCTTTCTGAAAGTTGAAATTACCAAAGATTGACCCTTCACTTATTACATCAATGATAAGTTTTTTCCCGTTATGGAGATGGTATAATGTAACTTCACCTTTTTTTAGGACGTAAATGCAGTTTGTGCTTTCAAAAGGAGTATACAAAATTTCTTTTTTTTGACACTTTTTTTCAAATACTTTTTTAGCTATTTTTAGGACTTCGTCATCTGAAATCCCCTTAAATACGTCAATTTTTTTGAGATACCAGAGTTTGCTTTCATACATTTTGTCGTAATTAATAATTATAGTGGCCCTAGGAACAATTGTTGACTTTTTGCGTATATGTGTTATTTATTATTACTCATAGATGCCAGATAGTATGGAAAAACGCTCGTTTGATCACTATTTACAAATTTTTTTGGTACTTTGTATCATTTTAGAGTTGAGTTTGTTTGTATCGTTGCGTTTTCTAAGAAATCAAACGAATAAGGATGATTTTAATATTGGGAAATATGAGCAAAGTGCATTTGAAATAGAGCAGCAAATAACTCAACGTGAGTCTGAAGTCAAAATTCTAAAAGCGGGTTATGTGCAGAAAACACTTGATTATCAGCGAGAAGTTGTGCAAATAGCAGGGCAAAATATTTCAGCATTAGAGAAAAGTGAGAAAAAAACTTTATTACGTAATTTGTATTCTGCTGGAAGTTTTGAAGAGATTCAAATGAAAATTGAACGTGTTCAAGAAGAGATTCAGCAGCTTCAAAATGTTGCTTGTAGTTTAAGTTGTAAAAGTGGATTTGTTCCTTGATTCAAGGCGTTTTTTTAAAACCTTGAATGGAAATACTAACGTCGCATTAAAAATACGTTTGATTCTTTTGGGTTGAATGATGAGCCGAAATAGCCATTCTAGGCCGATTTTTTGCATCCATAGTGGTGCACGTTTGACGCTTTCGGAAAGGAAATCGAAAGCTCCACCAACGCCAATGGCGAGTTTGACATGCGTTAAATCCGCAAAGTTTTTAGAAATCCATGCTTCTTGTTTTGGCGCGCCATAAGCTATAAAAAGGATGTTAGCTTTGCTCTTGTTAATTGTTTCAATGTTTTCTTGGTCATTGGGAGAACTTGCAGATATTCCAACAATGTTCAGATGAGGATTTTGTTTTCCAAGTTTAATTTTTACTTTTTCGGCAACTCCAGATCCAGCGCCCAAAAGGAATATACGCTGATTTTCTTTGGAGGTAAGGCAAATTGCTTTCATGAGATCCGTTCCACTCACACGTTCGGGAATAATATTTTTTAGTTTACGGGGTTGAAATATAATTTGCGCAAGTGAAGTGAAAAAGCTGGTAATGATTTTAATTTTCGAGCTAGTATTCGCTATTTGATGTAAGAAATGTGTTGCCCAAACAATCGCTATTCCATCAGCAATATTAAGATTGGTGTTTTGCAACAGATATTTAAATGCATGATTTTTTTCAGCTTCTAAAAGCATTTCAGGATTTGGTGTCGCAACAAAAGTTTTTTTAGAAGTATCAAGTTGTTGGTTTAAGTACCTTAAGGTGGCTTGGAAATTCATTCTCGTGAATGGAATATCCCAAAGTTTGGCAATATCTTTATTGATTTGAAGCTGTTTATTCATGTTTTTTCGCGATCAAACAGAAATTGAAACTTTTGAGAAAACTCATTTTTTGGCCTTTTTTAACGGAAAATGTTTCTATGATTTCAAAACTATTGCCGTTTAATTTAGCTTTATTGACCACTTTTATAAGTTCCGGAGGTGTGAATGCATGATAATAACGTGGAGTTTTTTCTTTGCCCCAAGGCACGAAAAAATCATTAAAAGCAGTGTCGCTGGAAATGCTTTGACTAAAAGCATTGAGTGCCAATCGCCAATATTTTTTTTGCCACAAGTTCCATGTGGTAAGAATCATAATTCCACCAGGTTTGAGTACGCGGAGCATTTCTTGCAGTGCTTTTTTGCGAAGTTCGAGAGTTGGAAGATGATGGAACGCAGCAATGCTTACAATAGCGTTGAATTGTTCGTCTGGTGCGGGAATTTCCAGGAAATCTCCAAGGAGAAAATTGTTGTTAGGATGTTTTTGTGCTGCAATATGAATAAGGTTTTTGCTGTTGTCGATGCCAGTATAGTGAAAATTTGTCGCTTTTTCTTCAAGAAAGTTGAGGAAACGGCCATTGCCACATCCTAAATCTAATATTTCAGTTTTTCGGCTTTCAACAGAATGCAAATACGGCAGAAAATGTTCAAAATCTTTCCAAGCTGCACCACGGCTATCTGAAAATTCTTCAGCTATATGGTTGTATGTGTCTTTGACACTCTCTAAAATTTTTTTAGCAGTTTTGGGTTTCATGGAGAGAAAAAAGATGACTTTTTGAATGAAATAGTGTATTGAATGAAGGCTAAGTATTTTACCTGCGATTTTTGATTATTTTCTATGATTACTGAAGATAAAACTGGAAAACTGAGAGATTTTTTAAATCGCAATGCTTTGCGAAGTTTGGTGATGAAAGCTTATCAGCAAAAAATCTCTGATCAAAGTGAATTGCAGGAAATTAAAAATCAATTTGCGTTGCAATATAAAATTTCGACGCCATCAAATGTTGAGCTTATTCGAGCGTATCGCGAATTAATTGAGGAAAAATTATTGCCGGATGATCGTGAATTTTGGAAAGTGATTCGCAAGCGCGCGGTGCGTTCGCTTTCAGGAATTGCGAATATTACGGTGATTACGAAGGCTTATCCATGTCCGGGGAAATGTATTTTTTGCCCAACTGAACCAGCGATGCCGAAAAGTTATCTTTCCAACGAACCGGCAATTATGCGGGCGATTTTGAATGATTTTGATGCTTTCCGCCAAACTTTGAATCGTGTTGAAAGTTTACACAAAACCGGCCATGAAACTGACAAAATCGATGTGATTGTTTCTGGCGGAACTTTTTCTTTCTACCCTAAACGTTATCAGGCTGATTTTACGCGGGGAATTTTTAATGCGCTCAATCATCCACTTCCAAAGGCGCGTTCGTTGAAAGAAGCGCAGGACGTGAATGAAAAGGCGGCGAACCGTTGCATTGGGCTGAGTTTTGAAACTCGTCCCGATCATATTACGATTCCGGAACTTCGTCGTTTGAGGAAGTTGGGATGTACGAAAATTGAAATTGGAGTTCAGTCGCTGAATGATGCGGTTTTGGAATTGAATCGGCGAGGGCACGGGATTAAGGAGTCGAAACGAGCTTTTAAGTTGATTAAAGATGCGGGTTATAAAGTGAATGCGCACATGATGCCGAATTTGCTGGGTTCGAATCCGGAAATTGATTTGGCAGATATGAAGGAGCTTTTTGATAATCCGGCTTATCGGCCTGATTGGTTGAAGATTTATCCGTGCATGGTGGTGCCGTGGTCTCAGCTGGAAGGCATTCATAAAAAGGGCGGTTTCCAAGCTTATGACGATGAAACTCTGACGAATCTTTTAGTTCAAATGAGTGCAATTATTCCGGAATATGTGAGAGTTACGCGTATGTACCGCGATATTCCAGCGCCAACAATTATTGCCGGTTCAAAAATTTCTAATTTGCGACAATTGGTGGAAATGCGTGCGAAAGAGCAGGGGATTGAGTTCCGCGATATTCGGGTACGCGAAATTAAGGGTGAAAAAGTTGATCCTGCAAATTTGGAATTGAAGGTGAAAGAGTTTGAAGCATCTGATGGCCAAGAATTTTTTATCACTTTTGATGATGTAACCCGCGATAAACTTTGTTCTTTGTTACGTTTGCGGTTTTCATCGTATAGTCTTAATGGAAAGCCTCATTTTATGAAGGAACTTGAAGGAGCAGCGCTGATTCGTGAGGTGCATGTATATGGCGAACAAGTCGGGCTTACTTCCCGTGGTGATAAAACTTCGCAGCATATTGGGCTAGGACGACAGATGATGAATAAGGCGGAGGAATTGGCTTTGAAGAATGGTTTTAAGAAAATGGCTGTAATTAGCGGAATTGGGGTGCGGGAATATTATCGGAAATTGGGATATGAGTTGGAAGGGACTTATATGGTGAAAAAATTGAAATAATTCGCTGGCGATTCAACCAAAGTTCACTTTAAGCTCGCCGTTGGGGGTTGAGATTGTAGAATGTTACGCATTTCACCAAGAGATTAATAGCGAATATGATAAAGGTTATGCTTTTATTTCCTCCCAAAATATTCCGTAGATAAGATCTTTTGGAATGATATTAATAATTGGGTCAAAGTCATAATTATTCATGATAATTTTTTTGATCAGTGATGTTTGAAAGTTAATGAAAAGTCCAATGTTGATGCAATAATTGGCGATTTTCAAAACCGGCAAGAGGATGGGCGAACAGTTTTTGATGCTGTTGTCTTCCATAGTGAGAAATTATTTTAAGGTAGGTGGAGCAATAGCCGTCTCTTTCAATTGGTCACCCATAATGGCTTTCATTTCTGGGCTAATTGTTCTGGTTTCTGTTGGTTTGAGAATGTAATTGTAACCAGCGGCGCCAAGTGATCCGGCGATGAGTAAGCCTTGGGCAAAGCGTCCGGTTTTTTGGATTTCGCGTAGGCCTCGCATGGTGTCGATTTCTTTGTTGGATTTTAAGGCGACATCAATGACTTCGCGCAGGCCGATGGCTTTTTTTGCAGCTCGGGCGCCTTTTGCCGATGAAAGCGCAGCTCGTCCGGCCAAGCCGATTCCCGCAACTGTGCCAATGTCACATAATAAACCGGCAACGCCGAACGCTCCGCGGATTGTGCGGTCCGTAGCATCAAGTTCTTTTTCGGTGATGTATTCTTTTCCTTTGATCGCTGAGTAAAAATCTGAGGCGGTTCCGGTTACTGGCATAATGTCGATGGCGGCTTGCTGCAAGCTTTTTTCGACTCCAACCTGTGGATTGGATTGTTGGTTAAAATACGTTCCTGCACCAATCATGACGGTGTAAAAAACCACATTGCCTTTGAAAGAATTAATTCCAGGAGCTTTGAGCGCCCCGCCGGCAGTTTTTAATTGGTTGGCATTTTCCGTCGCCCCGCCAATCATCCGATTAAACCAAGTTCGCAATTTCGCTGTTTCACTTTGCAAATATTTCTCTGATTCCGCGTTTAATGCGCCATTATGCAAACTTCTAAAATTATCCCAATCCGTGCGGAATTTTTTGGCCACGCCATCCATTTCATCAAAACCTTTAATGTCCAGATTCACGCGTTCATGGAAAAGATCATTAATTTCTCTTACCACTGCGGCTTGCTCTTTGGAACCCCTTGGTAATTGTTCTGCTGACATAACGCGATTGGCAATGTGCGCTTCCAATTCTTTGCGCATATTCTCTACTTGTGAGCTAAGTTGATCGAATTTTTGATAATGCTCTTTGAGCAAACTTGGTGGCTGTCCTGGGCGTTCAACTTGGCTTCTTAATGAGGAAAGATCGGTGCTTAATTCTCTTGCCAATTCTTTTTGAACACGCTGGTTTTTGCTGCTTAAAAATTTGCTTTTGAGAGTTTCCATTTTCGTCAATTCTTCTTGGATTTCTTGTTCTAATTTCAAAGCTGCGGGAGCAAGTGGATTGTTTTGTTTGAGTATTGCAAGCGCCTCACGTTTTTGCTGAATAAGAAGGGCATTTTTCGTAAGAATGAGTTCATTTTCCACCTCAGCAATTCGCGCAAAATCAAAGTCATGTTGGACGACTTGCGCAGAACTGAGTTGGAGTGGTTTGCCGGTTGGATCGAGATACTGCGCTTTCATTCGCTCAGAATTTGTAAATTTTGTTTCAAGCTTTTTTACTTCGGTGGCAAGTTGGGTAGCCGTTTTTTCTTTTTGAAAAATTTCATGGAAAAGCTCTTGAGCATTACGGGTGGCGCTTTCTGTAGCTCCCACCGTTAATTCACCTAAAAGATATTTTCCGTATTCGCGGTACGTTGACGGTAAGCGCAAATATCGCGTCACGAACATTGGCGCTTGGGTAACAGCCAAATATTGTTCTTCTTTCCAACCAGTTTTTTGTTGGGTATTTTTTTTGAGTTCTCTAAGCTCATTGCCAAGTTCTTCATTCGCGTTCATCAGGTCTTCAGCTTTTTTGGCTAACTTTTCTTTTTTGGCATTTTTTTGCAAGTCATCTAAATAGGCGTTTTGCTTTTCCTCCCTCGCTTTCATTAACTCAGCAAGTTTAACAGTTGAAACCCCATGCGCTTCAGCAATTTTCACAATGTTTGTAATTTCTTCAGCAGGAATGTATCGCTCGTCTAAATCTTTTTTCACTTTTTCCGCTAAGTTTTTTTTCTCTCCAGTTTCTACTTTTTGAGTTGCAGTGATTAATGCTGGAAGGAAATCCGTAGGTTGAATTTGAGGAGTTTTTTCCGCATCTTTCTCTGACGTTTTTTGGTCAGTAGGATTAGGCGCGGCTTTTCTAGTTTCGCTTTTTTCTGATTTTTCAATGATTTTTAATGCATCTAAAATTGTGCTATCTGCATTCAATTTTCCATTAAGTTCCGCTTGATGTTGTTGTAAAAATTTACGCAAAGTTTCCAATTCCTGAAGTTTTTCAGGAGGAAGACTGGAGTGAAGGACGGCGTCTACAGCTTTGCTCGCTTCCGCAGTTTGGCTACTCAATTCTGGAATTGCGCCAATGGTTGAAGTAGCGAATTTTTTGAATTTATCCCACGTTGAACCGCCGATTTCTCCTAACGACTTGCCGGAAATGAAGCTCGCAAATTTTTCATTTTTCATTTCTTCTAAGGTTTTTTTGCTGACATTTTTTCCGAGTTCTTGTTTTATTTTTTCGCCGATTTTGTCAAAAGTACTGTGATCTTCTTTTTTCCCTGTGCCTTCCCAAAGCGAGGAAAATGCTTTCAAATATTCGCCATTTTGAAAAAGTTGCCAAAATTTTAGACCGCTTTCCATATTGAAACTTGGAATATTTTTGGAAATCCACTTCATGATTTCTTGGCGATTCATCAAGGCGCTTGAGGCGCAGAGTCCTAAAACTGTCAGCATGACCGGTAATTTTATTTGGTCTTTGGCTTTGTCCCACATTTTATCAAAAAATCCTTTTTCTTCTGGCTTTTTTTCTTCGTTGGAGGAAAAGAAGAAGTGTTTGATTAGCAGCCCGCCGCCAATAACGGAAAGTCCGGTAATGATTGGATGTTCGACGACAAAATTTTTGGTTTTTTCCCACATGCCCAATTCTTTGGGCGGCAAATTTGGTGGAGCTTTGGTTGAAGCGCTTAAATCTAAGCCTTTTGCGGCCAGCGCAATACCGGTGATTTGGGGGAGAGCTGCGGTGATTCGTTGCCATTGTTTGCTAAAAGCTTCCGTAACAGAAGATTTAGTGTTTTCACTGAGCGTTTTAAGAATGTTGAATCCTTTTTGTTGAAGAGGGGAAAACGCAGCCAAAGTTTGAGGATTGAAGGGAAGATTTTTGAAATTGCTCAAATCGGGGAGCAGGGCGGAAAATTTCTTTGGATCAAGGCTTTCGGTTGCCATTTTGCTTAAAAGTCCGGTTAAACAAACTAATTCTAAGTGTCGCAGAACATTTTGTTGTTCTGGAGATGCTGCTGGCGTTTCAAGATGAAAATTTTGCAAAATCGCCAAAGTTTGTTGGTCTTGCGGTAATTCTTGGCCTTTTTTTGCTATTTCACTTGCCAATCCGCGCACCTCTAAGTGGCTTTCACTCTGTACAGCACGGCGGTCAATTTTTACATCCACCGGCGTTTTTGCTTTCGGCAGAGCTTCTTGTTGCTCGACAGGATTTTCGACTTTTGGTTTTTGATCAGCCATATTAAAGATTAAATATCTCAATACTATAGCATAATTTTTCATTTTTTGGTATAATACCATGATTATTTAAGGTAATTTCCACGAGTTTGTCTGAAAAAGCTCCCGTACAATTCGATGGTATAAAAGAAATTTCTCATCGAGGTTTGGAAAAATTCCTTGCCAAGCCGTCGGAAGCGTTTTTGGTGAAGATTAAATTGATGAAATCGCATCGTGAAAAGCTGAGGAGAACGGAGAAAGCCGTGAAGGAAACGGAGTTGTTGGTGATGGATCAGCAATTGGAGAGTTTGTCTGAAAAAGATGGTATTAAAAAGAAGTACAAGGAAAATTTGCGCATGGCGCGGGAGGAAAAGTTGGAGGTGAACGATCTTCATCAATATTATTACGGAGAAAATAAAACGTATGCGGTTTTCCGAGAAAAAGAGCAAATTTGGCGTGGGAATTTTGACAAAAAATATGAGCAAAAGTCTGAAAAAATAGAGTATAAAAGTTATGTTTTAGCCCAACAGAAAGAGGATTTGAAGGTGAAGTGGGAGGTTTTGGTGGAAGATAGAGTAGGGGAGACGCTTGGTATAATGGGCGTTTTGAAGGGTGAAGATAAAGAACAACAAGAGAAAATCGTTGAAGTAAGTGGAAAAACGCGTAATTTTTTCCAAAATGAAGAAGCGGAAATTTTAAAAATCTCACAAGAAACTGATTCAAAATCACCAAAGAAAGCTGAAATGTTGAAGGCTTTTGAAATGCAGGTTTTTGGGTCAGTGGCAGCGGAAAATAAAGTTGCTGTTGCGAAACTTTTTCAGGATGTTTGGAGTGATTTTGTGGGTTGGAAAGAGGAGGAGCAAACCATCATGGATTTGAATGATGTGATGGTTGAGAATGTGGATCAAAGTGAGGAACAATGGCAGAAAGCTGTTTTTCAGGAGGCGCAGAAGAAGGAAGCTGAGTATGTGGCGCAAGCGGCTCTAGTAAAGGTTCCGGCTGCGGAAACGCCATTAGCGACAAATTTGATTCAGCCTACGGATTTGGAAGTTCAAAATCACTTTGATACTTTTGTGAATTTTGCGGACGTTGAGCGCCGTCCTGGAGGTGGTTACGAAGTGGTCATCAAGGGAACTGAATCACAAAAACTTGAATTGCCGGTGAAGATTTTGAAAGATCCAAAAAGTGGTGAATTTGTCTATCATTTTATGGACACGAATGCTGACCATGCCCAAGATGTGGTTAGTCGCGGCCAGGATGTGGTGAAAGAATTGCGATCCCGCTTTGTGGACTTTTTAATGAATGTGACGTTGAAGCAAAAGTTGGTGTACGCCGGTCCGCGCTTGAATGATTATTTAAATGATAAAGACATGACTCAATTGGCGGAAGCAATTTTTGGATTTTCTTTTGAAAATGGCAGTCGTACGGTGAGCCAGCAGCATATTAACCGGTTTTTACGTATGGCGCAGATTTTGACACGAAATGAATCGTTGACTGGGGAGAGGGGAAGTATGGAGAGTTTGGCGAAGCGGGTTTTGACTTTGAAAGATGTATTATTGAGGGCGGGCGCTGAGCCGAATATGAATGCTGATGAAGTGGTTCGTTTGCGACGAGTTTTAGATAAACCGGAGGCGAAAGATTATTCTTTATCAGAATTATTTAAGCAGGCGGGAATTGAAGGAAAGTTGAAGTAAGAAGATATTTTGGCTTCTTTTGCACTATGGGTTATTTTGCACAATGTATCTTGTGCAAAATAAGAGAGAGGGTGGAGGTTGACGGGCTCTGGTTTTGTCTTTTGATTTTATTTCGCTTTTCATCTTCTTTCCTTTTATAAATTTTTTATAAACTACCGCTTTTGTATATATAAATTTTTGTAAAGTTTTCTGTATTCTGCTGCTTTTGACAGTATTGGGGTTTTGTTACTTCCCTCCCCTTTCTATTCCAGACGTTCAGAGTGGTTTTATCCATCTTTTGAAATAACGGCCTTTAAAACGAGAGTTTTGCTGCTTCTGCTTGTTTATTGGCTTGTGTCGGTTCTTTTCTTTCTTTCTGGTTTTGATAATAGCTCATGCTGTGGGTTTTATTGACTTTGTTGTGCAAGTTCTTTGCAAGTTCAGCCTCTAAAAGCCATGTATGGAGAAAGTTTCCGGGGAAAAATTTCAATTGTTGGAGGAAGGTTGTATTTTAGAAATTACGACGAGGCTTATTTATGATTTTGCTGGGAGATTTGAACTTACAGAAAAAGAAACCCAAAAGCTTTTTGATCAATTAAGTCATTTATATGGAGATTTTAAGGAAATGTTTTTTGTTGTTGGCGAAGGGGCGATAAATATCTTTTTAGATTGTCCATTTTTTACTGAAGATGATGATGAAAAAGCTGATGAATTTAAAGAGTTTGTTACTTCATTTCAAACTACTTTAGAAAAAAGTCTTGATTTTCAGTGCGTAACTGCATTTTTTTTTGTTGAAAGTGATAATTTTTTACACTTGGCGTTTTCGTACATTGAAGTTTTATAAAAAGTTACTTTTGGAGCATCTGGGCATTACCTCTTTAGCTTATGATGTGGTACTTTCTGCTGCTTTTTCGCGGAAGCAAAGTGCTGATGGGCTTGTGTATTTACAAGATATGGCCCAAGAAGAGAAGCAAAAAATTTTAACGCCTAAACTTCAAGAGACCGTATTGGTTGATTACATTCGAGCGCAATTTTTGAAAGCGGAGTGTGTGGATGATATTTTTGAGAATGCTGGAAATATAAAAGAAGAGTTGCGTGTAATGAGAGATAATGGCCGTCCTTTTGAGCAAAGAAAGGCCATTCTTCAAGAATTTTGGATCAAATATCCTCAACCGGAAAAGTTTTTCAATGCGTTTATGGCTATCAAATGAGCTTCTTCCCAAAAAAGGGGTTATACTTCTTCGATCGACTGAATTGCCTTCCAGTATTGTATCCCGATGGGGTGTGAATTGATTATAGCCTGGCCGTCTTCAGATTCAGGTGGAAACCGCATTTGAAAATGCATGGGGTCGCGACCTAATTCTTTAAAACCTTCGTCACCACATAATCCGCAGGCAAGTCCAGATTTGGCCATGGCCAAAACAACTTGATCTGGGATGTCGCCACGACCATTTTTAGGAAAATTTTCACTGGCATCAATATCAATGCAGCAACCATAGGCGTGCCCGCTCATAATTCCGTGCCCCTTTTTACCGTTGATTAAATTCATTTCGCGGTACTCAAAGCCGCCAATAATTTTGCTTTTGGGAACGTAATGAACTTGAGATTTTTCTATTTCTTTTTCCGCAATTTTTAGAAAAGGAATCATTTTGATATTAATTCCCCCCTGCAAAGGTTTGCCCAAAAAACTTATCGGTCCGCCAGTTACTGGATCAATTTTCGTAATGTATCGACGAACTAACTTTTCATTTTTGCCAAAATATTTAGCCATATTTTCAACGCTATATACCGTTTTATTTTGGCGATAATAATCCTTTATTTGTGGACGCAATTTCTCAACTGAGGAAAAAACTGCTTTTTCATTACCCAGATGATATTCAAGATCATCCGTGGTTTCGGCTTGTTCTGGTTGCGATTTTGTGGGTTGTTGTACTATTGGATTCTGGCTTTTTTGAGCTGGCCCCCCAATGTTTTGATAATACAAATCAAAGGCATTTTTAGTTTGTTTCCCAAATATGCTATCGACACCATCTTTGTTTTCGCCAAATTCACCTAAATTTCCGCCAGCTGCAACCAATTTAAGCTGACATAGTTTTACCATTCCATCCCCAAATGAATTTACGAATTTTTCAAAACCCAATTCTGGGTCAAATTTAGTTTTGTATTCATCATAAACTTCTTTTATTGAAGATAAAACTATTTCGGGCGTGTATTCTTCCGATTGAAATGAAACCAAAAGTGCTTCACCTACCTTATGCAAAGAGTCTTTTTTATCTAAAGCATCCCTCAAACTCTTCATTATGTCAGGAGGGCTTTGCTCCTCATTCTTTTTATCTTTTGGTTTAACATCTTCAATTTGTTTTGACTCTAAATTAAGCATTTTTTGTTTTTTTGAGGTTATTTTTCGACTTTTCTAATATGCTTTTGTGTTTAATTTTTTTGAAAATCTCCAATCCACAAATTTCTAATATCTGATTATTTTGGAGTAACTTTGAAGATTTGTTTTTCATTATACGCATGGGCTAGAAGTAATTAGGTCTTTATATTATAACATTTATTTGATTATTCCTCAATGCGGCCTATAAGCGTATTGCCTGTGTGGGCATAATGCTGTATAGTATAGGGATGGTTTTATTTATCTCAAATGTATATGAAAAATAAAAAAATGATTTTATTGGTGATTCCGTTGGTTTTAGTGGTACTTGCAGCAGTTTTTTATTTAGGAAGCGGAGAGAATCTTAAAGGCCAATTAACTTTGAGTGGTACGGAAAAAATGCGTTCTGTTCAGACTGTTGCAGTTCAAGTTCCAGCTGCGATTACGGATGTAACTATTTCTGCTGATAATTTAAGTTTGAAATGGACGGCGGTGAGTGGGGCTACAGGATATCGTGTTTATTCTTCAGACAATACTTCCTCTTATGGGAAGGTCATTGCTGATGTGAAAAATGCCACATCTTTTATCTTACCAAAATTTCCTTATATTCAAAATTATTACTTGAGGGTGGAAGCTTATAATTCCGCAGGGATTAGTAAGATTAGTAATGTTGTTGTGGCTGATAGAATGCCGCCTACTCTTGTGAAAAATGTAATGATTTCAACCTCTTCTTTGCAAGGAAGCGTGACGAAAATTGTGAATTTGAGTTGGGATAAATCTACGGATGCTACAAGTGCAGTTGCGGGCTACAATGTTTATTGTGGTGAAAAATCCAAAACTGAGACTGGAGGAGTTTATGGTTCTACAGCTTTTGCGCCACCTTGTGATAAAGGGCTTATGACAGCCTCACTTGTAACTGGAACAAGTTACAAGATTTCCAATTTGAAACCAGAAAAATCTTACTATTTTGCGGTGACGGCAAAAGATACGGCTGGTAATGAAACAGGTTATAGTAACGAAGTTTTGCTTGCTGCCTCTGTATATGCGGCAAAAAATTCTCAGACTGATAAGATTATTCTTCCTGCAGGATCAAGCAATCAAACTGCTTCTCGGTCGGATTCTGGAAATATATCAAGCCAAGTTGCCAATCGGGGTTCTGGTGCAGGTGGTGCTGCTGCTGCTTCAGGTTCTTTGGGAACATACACCAACCAAAATTCAGCGGTGGTATCTGATTTACAGCCCCCTTCCAATGTTGGTCGTCTTGTGGCTACGGCTGACCAGACTGGTGTAACTTTGACTTGGTCTCCTGCTACGGATGATGTTGGTGTCAAAGGTTATAAAGTTTATTATGGAACTCAATCTGTAGTTGCGACTGGTGGGAATTATCAAAATGGACCGCTTGATGTAGGTATGACTTCTTCGCTCTATGCTCCATCTTATAAAGTTACTGGCCTTGCAGCGAACGTTCCGTACTATTTTGCTGTTACTGCTTATGATGCTGCAGGAAATCAAAGTCAAAATTTTAGTACTGAGGCTTCTGCTACTTTTCTGAAATAGTTTGTTTTAGTCCCCCACGTATATCTCCCCTGTCTCGCTTAATTTTTGAGCGGAATACTTTGGGCGTCTTTTTAGGGAAATCCCCTCAAAACTTGTGTTTTAAGTGGTGTGAGTTTTTTGCTTTATTTGAGCCATTCTTTTTGAGTTGTGGCATTTTTGTTTCAGACTTCTTAATTCAGACCAAGTTCTTCTAAAACTTCTTTCAAAATTTCTAAAACTTGATTTTGTTCATTTATTCTTTTTAATTCACTTACATATTCAGCTAAATTTCTATGGGTTTTACTGATCATAACTTCAGTAATAATTTTTATTTCTAATTTTTGTTCGGGGTTTTTAGTTTGTTGTTCAAGTTTGTTCAATTTATCTTTGCGTCCAAGATTGCCATAACACAAGATTAAATTTATAAAAGAATCATTATCAGGATGCGCTTTGTAAGCCTGTTCGAATAAATTCATGGCGCCCATTGGA
>Ga0105046_10005063_pt1 | contig 20905 bp, 15 predicted proteins | sample MAT03_FD_78385 | JGI IMG/M metagenome (GOLD analysis project Ga0105046, IMG submission 78385) | Freshwater microbial communities from Lake Fryxell liftoff mats and glacier meltwater in Antarctica - MAT-03 (megahit assembly) | ecosystem: Environmental > Aquatic > Freshwater > Ice > Liftoff...
CACTGCCCACTGCCCACTGCCCACTGCCCACTGGTCTCCGCATGTCCTGGCACGTCCGACAGGAGGGTTCGCCGACCGCGGCCGCGGTGCCGTCGGCCGAGGAGGTCGCGGCCGGGTTGCGCGACGGCGTATGGCTCCCGACCGACGAGGTCCGCGGGCCGGGCGAAACCCGGTGGACGCAACTCGAACTGCACCCCGTGTTCGTCGAGGCCGCGGCCGACCAGGAGGGGCAGGGCCACGCCGAGGCCGACGAGACGCACCTCGACATGAACCCCCTCATCGACGTCTGCCTGGTGCTGCTGATCTTCTTCATCCTGACCATCAGCTACGAGTCGTTGGAGCGCTCCATCGCCATCCCGGAGACGGCCCCGGACGACAAGGGCGCCGCCATCCCGAAGCTGAACCTGAAGGACATCCGCGACCGGGTGTTCATCGTGTCCGCGGCGATGGACGGCGAGAAGGTGGCGGTGAAGATCGAGAAGGAGGCGGTGCCGATGGAGCAGTTGCAGAGCCGCATGAAGGACGTGATGAACCGCACCGGCCGCAGCGAAATGCTGTTCGACCTCGACACCGAGGTGCCGTGGGGCGTGCAGACCGCCATCCTCGACGCGGCCAAGGGGAACGGTGTCCACAACGTGATGCTGCGGCCGCGACCGGTGAGGTAGGGGAAACGCGAAAGCCCGGGGACGGCCGTCCCCGGGCTTTGCGTCGTTCACTGGCCACTACGTCACCGCTTGGGCGTCTGCGCCACCACGACCACCTCGTAGCTGCCGCCGCGGGTGAGGACGCTGAAGATCGTCTCCTCGATGTCCTCGGAGCGGCGGTTGCGGTAGGCCAGTTCCTTCCGCGACAGCTCGTCCTCCAGCGTCCGCGGGAAGAACGCCCAGAACGACTGCACCGGCTGCGTCACCCGCAGCGCCGAGCACACGCCCTGCACCGACGCCGGCCGCGTGTCGCTGAACTTGATCTGCCCGGCGAGCCCCTTCAGGTCGTCCTCGGTCGCCATCTTCGGGTTGGGGTTGCGCAGGTCGGTGAAGAACAGGCACTGCTTGTTCTCGGGCGGCAGCGGCACCAGGATCGACGCCCCCATCGCGGCCAGCTGGTTCACGTAATCGCCGCCGTCTTGAGTCTTGAAGCGGAGCACCCAGCGGAGCGAGCGGGCGCGGGTCGAGTCGGTGCCCGTGCCGCCCGGCCCCTTCCCCACCTCGCCGGTCGTCCCCTTGCCCTCGCCGCCGCCGATGCCGCGGCTGCTCCCCATGATCTTCTTCAGCAGCTCCTCGTTCGCCTTGTCGAACCCGGCCTTGTTCGCGGCGGCGACCGGGAGCACGCCCGCGTCGTCCAACAGAACGCGCTTCACCGCCTCTTCCACCTTGGCGAGTTGCTCGGGCGTCGGCAGCGCCTCCTGCTGCTTAACGAACTGGTTCTCGCCCTCCGCGATCGGGTCCGGCCGCCCGCCCGACCCGCTCATCCCGGCGCCGATGTCGTCGTCGCCGAAGAACTCCACGAGCTGGACCGGCACGTCGGACTTCGGGCCGCCGCCCATCACCTTCACGAGGAGGAAAATGAAGCCGGCCGCGACCGCGACGTGGAGGAGCACGGCCGCGACGGTGGCGAGCGGGAATTCGAGGCGGCGGTTGTACCGCTCCCAGAACTCCTCCTCCGGCGGGCCGCGGAACTCGCGGTCCGGGTCCGGCTGGCGCGGCGGCTTCGCAGCGGGGGCGGGGGGCACGGCGTAACCTCCGGCCGGTGACGTGTTTCTCCTTCCAGCGTACACGGCGGCCGGCCCGATGCAAACGCGAACGCCCCAGTAACGGACGAAGCCCGGGGACGGCCGTCCCCGGGCTTTCCCGATTGGTACAATTTGACGCCAGCTGCCGCGGCCGGGTGGGAGCGGTCAGTCCGCGTTCGCCGTCTCGCCGCCGTTGCGGCTGATCAGCGCCGCCAGCGTGGCGATCGGCGTGCTCGACTTCAGGAATCGCACGCTGCCGTCGCCCATCAGGGCGTTCACGCCGCCGGTGTGGAAGCCGTAAATTTGGCCGGTGCCGTCGGTGTTGGAGTACGGGTCGGGGTAGCCGTTCAACGGGATGCCGTTCGTCACGTTGATGGCCGACGTGCCCGGGGCGGTGGTGCCGCCGGCGTCGGAGCCGCGGAGAACGTTCAACTCGCTGGCCGGGCGGCACCAGCCGCCGCCGTTCACCCGCGTGCCGCCGCTCGCCGTAACCGCCAGCCTGCCGTTGCGATAGATGTTCGGGCGGCCGGCCGACTCCGTCAGCTGGATCGTGTTCGACAGCCCGTCCGAGAACGCGGCGAAGTTCAGCTTGATCGTCTTCGAGATGGCCCCGTTGTCGGCGCGGGCGGTGTTCGCCGCGAGGCCCGCGACGGTGATCAGTTCCGGCGACACGCCGTAGAAGCCGGCGTAGTCGCCGTTGGCGACGATCGGCGTCCACTGCGGCGCCGGCGGGGTGTCCGGGGCGCCGTCGATGACCGCGCCGTTCGGGGCCGACGGGCACTCGACGAGCGTCAGGCGGGTGCCGAACGCCGCGGGCTGAAGGTGCCAGTTCTGGTTGAGGTTCACCTGCGTGAACAGCGGCCCCTGCTCGATGTACGGCAGCACGTAGGTGAGCCAGCGTACGCGGACGGTGCTGACGGCGTCCGGCCGGATGTTGGCGGGGAGGCCGCCGTTCGGGTCGTGGTAGCCGTGGAGGCCGAGGCCGAGCTGCTTCAGGTTGTTCTGGCACTTGGCGCGGGCCGCGGCCTCGCGCACCTTCTGCACGGCCGGTAGCAACAGGCCGATCAGGATGGCGATGATGGCGATCACCACCAGCAGTTCGATCAGCGTGAACCCGCGACGGGTCCGGTTGGGGCGGGGCATGGATCGTCTCCGGTTCGGTGTGCGGGGAGTCAGCGGGTGATCTCGATGGCCTTCAGTTCCGTGCTGCCGGCGGCGATGGTCGCGGTCAGCCCGGACGTGGTCGGGTTGGCGAACTTCGCCGGGAGGTGGTTCGCCGGCGGGTCGTCGGCGCGGGCGCCGGCGAGCCACTGCTCGACGGTGACGCGGTAGTCGCCGGCGGGGGCGCCGTCGCCCTCGGTGTGCGTGGTGAGGGTGAAGGAGCCGTCGGCGTTCACCTTGCCGCGCGGCTTCGGGGCATCAGGCGTAGTCGGGTTCACTGGGTGGAGCACGACCGTGGCGTGCGCGGCGGCCTTCTTGTTGACCAGCACCGTCCCCTTGACCGGGTGGAGTTCCGGCCCGTTGGTGCCGCAGCCGGCGAGTGTGACACCGGCACAGGCGGCGAAGCCGGTCAGGATGCGGCGGAGTGGCGGCGGGGAACGGAAGGCGGGGTGTGTCATGGCAGCCTCGGGGCTTAAACACGATCAGAATCATCAACTTGGTCGTGTAGCAACTCTATCGGCGCCGAAAGCCGGTGTCCAGCGGGAAAAATGACTTTCCCGACGCGAATGGTGCAAATTGCTTTGGAGAACATGGTTATGGAATTCCAAACGCTTGCGGCTTCGCGTAAAGCGAAGCCGCAAGCGTTTGGGAGACTTAAATAAGGACCGCGCTAGATCGCGTAGTCCGGCGTGAAGATGGTTGCCGTTCTCGGCGTCACGAACACCGACTCCCGGGTGTTGAGCCCGAGCTGCCGGTAGCGTTCCAGCGACAGGTCCACGTTGAGCATCAGCCCGAAATCCTCGGCCAGCAACCGCACCTTCACGACCGACCCCACCGGGTTGATGTGAACGACTTCCGCGGACATGCAGTTGCCGGCGTCGGCGGTGCGCGAGATGTCCAGCTCGTGCGGCCGGATGTAGGCGTCGGCGCGGCCGTCGGCCTGCTCGAACAGCTTGCCCGGGAGCTCGACCGACTGCTTCTCCCCGAACAGCGCCCGGCCGCCCTCGACGCGCACCGGCAGCTTGTTGACGTTGCCGAGAAAGTCCATCACGAAGGCGTTCGCCGGGTGCTCGAACACCTCGATCGGGATCCCGACCTGCTCCACCTTTCCCTTGTTCATCACGACAACGCGGTCGGCCACCTCGAAGGCCTCCTCCTGGTCGTGCGTCACGAAGATGCTGGTGACGTGGAAGTCCTTGTGGAACTTCCGGAGCCAGTGGCGCAACTCGGTGCGGACCTTCGCGTCCAGCGCACCGAACGGCTCGTCGAGCAGGAGTACTTTCGGCTCCGGGGCCAGCGCCCGGGCCAACGCGATCCGCTGCTTCTGACCGCCGGAGAGCGACGACGGGTAGAGTTGGGCCTTCTCCTCCAGCCGGACGAGGCGCAGGAGTTCGGTCACCTTGTCCCGGACTTCCTTCTCCGGCCGACTGCGGACGCGTAGGCCGAAGGCCACGTTCTCGAACACCGTCATGTGGCGGAACAGCGCGTAGTGCTGGAACACGAACCCGACCTGACGGTCCTTCGACGACCGGTGCGTGATGTCGTCGTCCTGGAAGTGGACGGTGCCGCCGTCGGCGACCTCCAGCCCGGCGATGATGCGCAGCAGCGTCGTCTTGCCCGAGCCGCTCGGGCCGAGCAGCGCCACCAGCTCCCCGGCCGGGCACTCGACCGTCACGCCGTCCAGGGCGACGAACCCGCCGAACCGCTTGGTCACGTTCGTCGCGGTGATGCTCATGGTCTCGCGTCGTGGGGCTGGTATCCTGACACTTCCCGAACCATCGGTCGAACCGAACCGCTGCTTGAGTCGAATTCTTCGGTTGGTTTATCAGCTTAGTCGGCAATCCGCCAGTCGTCACACCCGGGCCGTAGCCATGTCGCGTCGTCCGAAGTCGCCGCAGACGCAACCGAAAAAACTGTCGTGGTTCCTACTCGCGCCGATCGTCGGCGTCGGGGCGTTGATCGGCGTCGTCGTGGCGGTCGGGTATCGAGGCACGGACGCGTCGGACCGCATCGCCCTCGACCTGGCCGACGCCACGCCCGGCGAGATTGTGCTGATTCCCGGCGGCACGTTCACGATGGGTCGCGACGACGGCCCGGAGAACGAGAAGCCGGCGCACGAGGTCACGCTGGCCCCGTTCTACCTCGACAAGACCGAGGTGACCAACTCCCAGTTCGCCGCGTTCGTGAATGCAGCAAACTACGTCACGGTTGCCGAGCGCAAGCCGGACTCGCGCCGCTACCCCGGTCTCGACCCGGACAAGCTCGCACCGGGCTCGGCCGTGTTCTACGCGGCCGACGCGTCGCTCGACCCGCGGACGTGGCCGCAACAATACCCGCCGTGGTGGCGCTGGGTTCCCGGGGCGTGCTGGCGGCGGCCCGAGGGGACCGGCACCGACCTGACGGGGAAGGGAAACCACCCCGCCGTGCAGATCGCCTGGGAGGACGCCGCGGCCTACGTGCGCTGGGCCGGCAAACGGCTACCCACCGAGGCCGAGTGGGAGTACGCGGCGCGCGGCGGCCTGACCCGCAAGGAGTACTGTTGGGGCGACGCCCACCAGGGGGAGGCCGGCAAGTGGTACGCGAACGTTCACCAGGGGAAGTTCCCGAAAACGGACACCGGCGCGGACGGGTTCGGCGGCGTGGCGCCGGTGGCGAGTTTCCCGCCGAACGGGTACGGCCTCCACGACATGAGCGGCAACGTGTGGGAGTGGTGTGCCGACTGGTACGACCCGGAGTACTACGCGAAGTCGCCGCGGTCGAACCCGCCCGGCCCGGAGGGTGGCGTCCCCGGCGCGGACGGCGTGGCCGAGCGCGTCCGCCGCGGCGGTTCGTTCCTGTGCGACGACACGTACTGCAAGCGCTACCTGCCGTCGGCCCGCGACAGCAACCCGGTGGACAGCAGCGCGGACCACACCGGCTTCCGGTGCGCGAAGAACGGGCCGTAACCAGCCGAGAAGATTTCTTGCCGCACGATGAAATACCGATGACGCACGATCCGAACCAAGTTTTTTTTGTTCGGATCGTGCGTCATCGGTATTTCATCGTGCGGCAAAAATGGGGTTGAGCGCGTGAAGCGCGGCGCAGTACCCTCCCTTCCCAACCCTTACCCCCGGGCCGCGGCATGGACGCCGAGCCGAGTACGTCTGTCGCCGTCGAGCGGGTGACCGAGCCGTTCTCGGGGATGCGCCTCGTCCGCGTCACCGGTTACTGGCAGGCCGCCACCCCCACGCCGATCCGCGTCGAAGTGCGCCTCGACGGCGAGACGGTCACGGGCTGCGAGCCTGTACCGGCGACCGCCGCCGACGTGCCCGTAGGCCAGTCGCGCGTCAACTTCGGCACCCAGTTCCCGGAGGAGACCGACGCCAGCACGATCGCGGTCGTGATGGTCTTCGCCGCGGGCGAACAGGTGATCGCCTCGCAGCCAGTCGCTTCGCTCGACACCCCCGCCGGCCAAACGCAACAGCCCGGCTTCCTGGGTCGTGTCGTCCGCTCCTTCGCTTCCGGCGAGGTCGTGTCGCCCGCGCGCTGGACCGCCCGGCTGGGCCGGCTCACGGCGAAGGTGACCGAGTTCCGCGAAAAGGTGCAGGGCCGGCTCCTCGCCCGCCGCTACCGGCCGCGCGACCCGCACCTCGGCTACGTCGAGAACACAACGCTCACGCCGCGGCTGCGGGCGGCGATGGCCGCGGAGGTGGAACGCTTCCGCCACCGGCCGACGTTTAGTATCTTGGTGCCGGTCTACCTCGACGCCAAGAAACGGGTCGGCTCGCGCTGGCTGCGGAAGGCGGTGGACTCGGTGCGGGCGCAGGTGTACCCGCACTGGGAACTCTGCCTCGCCGACGACGCCTCGACCGACCCCGACCTGCTCCGCTACCTCGCCCGCCTGCCGGCCGACCCGCGCATCAAGCTCGTCCGCCGCGGCGAGAACGGCCACATCTGCCGCGCCACGAACAGCGCCGCCGACCTGGCCACCGGCGAGTTCGTGTGCCTCCTCGACCACGACGACGAACTGGCCCCGCACGCCCTGTTCGCGGTCGCCGAGCGGTTGCAGCACGCCCCCGACGCCGACCTGATTTATTCCGACGAGGACAAGGTCGACGCGGCGGGCCGCCGCTACGACCCGCAGTTCAAGCCGGATTGGTCGCCGGAACTGCTGCTGAGTTACAACTATGTCAACCACTTCACCGTGATCCGCCGCACGACGTTCGAGGCCGCCGACCGTTTCCGCCCCGGCTTCGAAGGCTCGCAGGATCACGACTTACTCCTCCGCGTGGCCGAGCGCACCGACCGCATCGAACACGTGTCGCAGGTGCTGTACCACTGGCGGTCGCTCCCCGACTCCACGGCCACCGCCGCGGGCGTGAAGACGTACGTCCACACGTCGGGGCGCCGGGCCGTGGGCGAGGCGCTGAAGCGTCGCGGCGTCGCGGCCGAGCTGTACGTGCCGCCGTTCGCCGAGAAGCTGGGCCTGCCGGTGCTGGCGCTCGACGGCCCCGACGCCGGCCCGTGCGTGGCGGTGATCGTGAGCGGCGAGCCGGACGCCGCCCGGCGCACGGTGCGGAGCCTGCGCCAGACCACGGCGTACCGCGGCTTCACCGACTACCTCGTCATCGACCGCGACCCACCGGCCGAGCGGTTGAACCGCATGGCCGCGGGCCGGTCCGAGGAGCTACTGTTGTTCCTCGAAGCCGGCTGCGAGCCGACCGACCCGCGCTGGCTGTCGCGGCTCGTCGCCAACCTTCAGGTTCCTGGCGTCGGCGCGGTCGGCGGGCGGGTCGTGGCGGCGGACGGGAGCGTGCTCGACGCCGGGCTCGTGACCGGGATGCGCGACGGCATCGCCCCCGCGCCGGCGTTCGCGGGCCTGCCGCCGGACCGGATCAGCTACTACTTCTACGCCGAGGTGACGCGCAACGTCTCGGCCGTGTCCGGTCGGTGCCTCCTGACGCGGCGCGACACCTTCGAGCAACTCGGCGGCTTCGACGCCCGCCGCTACCCGCACTCCCTCTGGGATGTCGATTTCTCCCTCCGCCTCCGCGGCCGGGGCCTGCGGTGTGCCGTCGTCGCGGGCGCCGAAGTGAAGCAAACCTGCGCCGGGCGGCCGGACTTTCCCCCCGCGGAACTGCTGTCGCTGAAGCGGGCCTACGGCCGGCTGGCGGACCCGTTCCACAACCCGAGCTGCTCCGAGCGATACCCGTGGCGGCCGGGTTGTGACGCCCCGCTGTCACTCCCCGCGGAGGCGACCCGGCCGGCGGTGCGGGCGCTGGTGGTGGCCCACAACCTGAACAACCCCGAAGGGGCGCCGCGCTACCTGTCCGAGATCGTCGTGGGGCTGCGCGACCGCGGCGCCATCGCACCCGTGATCTTCTCGCCGCTCGGCGGCCCCGGGGCCGTGGTGTACGCCGACGCCGGCATCGCCGTGGACGTGCGCGAGACGCCGCAGAGCCGCCGGTACGTGGACGGCCTGTGGACGCCGGCCGAGTATCGCGCCGCCCGCCGCACGGCCGACGTGGTGTTGCGACAGCACCGCCCGGAGGTGGTAATCGCCAACACGCTGACCACGTTCCCGCTCGTGGAAGCCGCCGCGCGGGCCGGCATCCCCGCGGTGTGGGTCGTCCACGAAAGCTACTCGCGCGAGCACCTGGAGCGGCTGTTCCCGCCGTTCGCGCGGAAGCACGTCGAACTCGCGTTCGCGCTGGCGGCGCGGGTCGTGCCCGCGTCGCATGACACCGCCGCGCTGTTCGCGCACCTGAACACGCGGGGCAACGTCCGCGTCATCCACAACGGTCTCGACCCCGCCGCGTTCCCGCCGGTCTCGAAGCCGTCGAGCGGCCGGGTGCGCTTCCTGGCGGTCGGCACCGTTTGCGAGCGGAAGGGGCAGCACACGCTGATCGAGGCCGCGGCCCGGCTGGCGCGCGAGCGCACCGACTTCGCCTGCGACCTGGTCGGGTTGCGCGGCGGCATCCCCTACGCCGACTACTGCCGCGAGTTGGTCCGCCGTCGCGGCGTGCAGGGGGTCGTGAACCTCGTCCCCGAGACGGACCGCGTGACGGACTACCTTCGCGCCGCGGACGTGTTCGTCTGCACGTCTCACATGGAGACGTTCAGCCGGGCCGTGCTCGAAGCGGAAGCGTTCGGGCTACCGATCCTCTCGACACCGGCCCACGGCGTTCCCGAGCAGGTGTTCTGGGGCGGCAACGCCCTCCGCTTCAGCTTCGGCGACGCCGCCGACCTCGCCGACCGGATGCGTGAGGTGCTGTCGAACCCGGGCCTTCGTGCGAAGCTGGCCGCCGAGTCGCGGGCGGCGTTCGACCTCCACCTGACGCAGTCCGAAATGCTCGACCGCTACGCCGCGGTGGTGCTGGCCGCCGCCCGACAGGGTCCGCGAGCCCATACGCCGCTTGCGGCGTTGCAGACACCCGCGCCCGCCCGGCGGGCCGCCTGAGGAGCCGACGTGCCCGCGCGTGTTACAGCAATGTCACCGCTGTTTGCCCGCCCAGGGCGGTGGGCTCGCGCCGCCCGCCGTCGACTCCGGCTGGCGCTCGCCGGCGAATCGCGCGAGCACTTCTTCGACCTGACCGACGCGGAGTTGGTGAACCGCGCCCTGGCGGACGGCGGTCACCCGCCACCGACCGGCGGGGGCGACGCGGCCCGCGGCGAACTGCTGTACGAACTGCGCGACGACCTCCGCACCCACTTCCCGCTCGGGCTCACGCCCGCCCAGCGCGGGGCGTTCCTCCAGTGGTTCGCCCGGCACGGCTGGGACGGCATTCCGACGCGGCCGCTCGACTTGTTAGCGTACCTGTTCGAGCTCGACGCCACGCCCGACCGCGGGCTCGTCGCCACGTATCTCGTACAGCCGGACTGGCAGGCCGCGCAGCCGGACGCGCTCACGCCGGAGGGGTGGCAGCCGTTCAAGCGCTGGGTCACGGCGAAGTACGGGGTGCGGAGCGGCTGGCTCCGGCGCGCCAGGTTGCCGCGCGACCTGCCGCCGGCGCGCGGCGACGGCGTGAACCTTCTCGGCTTCTTCCGCTACGTTTCCGGTCTTCAGCAGGCGGGGCTCGGCGTCACCGATGCGTTCGGGGCCGTCGGTGTCCCGCTGGCGCTGCGCGACATCCCGACCCGCAACAACCGCGACGGCCGCCGCCGCGACAGCTTCCTCGCGCTCGAACCGCACCCGGTCACGGTGCTGAACGCCGGCCTCGACATGCCCGTGCCCGAGGCTTACCGCCTGGCCGGCCTCCACCCGCGGCCCGGCGTGAAGCGCGTCGCGGTGTGGTACTGGGAACTCGAAGACGTACCCGCCGCGTGGCACGACCGCGGCCGCGACGTGGACGAGGTGTGGGCGCCGACGCGGTTCATCGCCGACGCCCTTCGCGTGCTCGGCAAGCCGGTCTACCCGATGCTCCCGGCGGTGTGGCTGTCGGTGTTCACGCCGCGGCCGAAGGCGTACTTCGGGTTCTCGCCGGACCGGTTCACGTTCCTGTTCGTGTTCGACATGAACAGCCGGCTGCCGCGGAAGAACCCGGTCGCGCTCATCCGCGCCTTTCGACAGGCGTTCCGACCCGACGAGCCGGCCGAGCTGGCTATCAAGGTCAGCCCGCAGGGCGAGTTCTACCCGGAGTGGTGGCACGAGCTGCGGGCCGCGGCGCGCGACGCCGGCGTGCATCTCATCGACAAGAACCTGTCGCGCGACGAACTCCTGGCGCTGATGAACGCCGCGGACGCTTACGCCTCGTTACACAGGTCCGAGGGCTTCGGCCTGACGATGGCCGAGGCGATGCTGCTCGGCAAGCCGACGGTCGCCACCGGCTACTCCGGCAACCTCGACTTCATGACGCCCGACAACAGCTACCTCGTGGACTACACCCGGGCCGTGATCGAGGACGACACGCCGCCGTACCCCAAGGGCTGCGTTTGGGCTGAGCCGTCGGTCGCGCACGCGGCCGAGTTGCTGCGCCGCGTCTACGACCGGCCCGACGAGGCGCGTGTGAAGGGCGAACGTGCCCGCGCCGAACTGTTGGAACTGCTGTCGCCCGCGGCCGCAGGCGCCCGCATGAAGGCCCGCCTCGACGCCATCCGGGGGGCCGCGTGACGCCGCTGCTGATCCGCCTTCGGCTGCCTCGAACGTCACCGACGCGGGTCGGACGACTCGTGCTCGATGTCGTGGTCGTGTACGCGCTGTTTTGGGCGGCGCACGCCGTCTACCGCGGCTCGACCGGCGTCCCCCAGGTGTGCGACTCCGCGTACTCGATGGCCGTGGCCGAGACGCTGTCGAAGACCGGTTCACCCGACATGACCGCGACCGTGCCCGCCGACGCGGCCGCCCGGCGGGTGCTGCCGGGGTGGCAGGCGGCCGGCGACCTGCCGTACCACGTCGTCCCGCACCCGGCCGGGTCCGATCACCTGTACTACGGCTACCCCTACGGCTCGGTCGTGTTGTCGATCCCGTGGGTGAAGCACTACTCCGCCCGCGGCCTGTCCGCACTCGACGCCGACGGGCACCTCAGCTACACGGCCGAGTGCGAGATTCAGACGCGCGTCGCGGCGCGGGTCGCGGCGCTGCTCGTCGTGCTGCTGTACCTCGTCGGCCGGGCCGTGCTGCCGGTGTGGGCGGCAGCGCTGGTTGCGGTCGGGTTCGCGTTCGGGTCGCCGGTGTGGAGCACGCTGGCCCGGTCGCTGTGGTCACACACCTGGGCCGCGGTGTGGCTCACCGCCGCGATCGGCCTGCTGTTCGCGGCCCGGCGCGTCACGAAGCCCACGTGGCGCTCCGACCTGCTCCTCGGCGTCGGCGTGGGGACGGGCCTGTTCTGGGCGGCGTTCTGCCGCCAGCACCTCGTCCTGTCCGGGCTCGCGGTCGGCGCCTACCTGCTGGTGTGGAACCGCCGGCTGTTGACGTTCACGGCCGCCGGCGGCGGCGTGTGGGTGGTCGCGATGGTCGGGGCGAGCCTGTACTACTTCGGAACGCCGTCGCCGCCGTCGGTCTACACCGCGGGGATGATCGACGGCCGCGACGTGGCCGACCGCTTCTTCTGGCTGATGCTGTCGCCGAGCCGCGGGCTCCTCGTCTACTGCCCGTTCCTGGTCGTCGTGGCCGGGATGCTCGTCGCCTTCCGCCGCACGCTGCCGGACACGCCGTTGTTGGTGCCGGCGCTGTTGGCGGTCGGCGGGCACACCGCGGTGTTCTCGTGCTACGTCGGCTGGTACGCCGGCTGGAGCTACGGGCCGCGCTACTTCTGCGACGTGCTGCCGTGGTTCGCGCTGCTCACGGTGTTGGCCGTGCGCGGGATGCTGGCCGACAGCGACCGCGGGCGCAAGGCACTGGCCGCGGCAGCGCTCGCGTCGGCGACCGTGTGGGGCGTGTGGGTTCACGGCCGCGGCGCGAACTCGCCCGCAACGTGGATGTGGAACGACCGCGTCAACCTCGTCGGCGACGAGCCGGCGATGAAGGAGTGGCGGCACCCGCAGTTCCTGGCGGGGATCACGTTTACAGTCCGCCCGGACGGCAGCGTACATCCTCTCACGGCGGAATGAGCTACGAGCATCGCCGCGCCGGTCTAAGTAGCCCGTTCCACCGCGTCCGAGCCGCGGTACGGTGGCCGGGGTTTCCGACGGTCGGCGGAACGCGATAAGCGCCGACGGAGTGACATTACCCATGCGGAGCCGAGGTAGACGGCCGGGTACGCCACCGACACCCGAATCATCAGCTGATGTACCCCATCGTTCCAATCGAACGCCAGTGCCGCGACGAGCACCAGCGTCCAGGGAATGCTCAGAAGCAGCATCAGCCGGTTCACCCTCCCCGGCTGTGTCGGGTACGGGTAGCGGGTCGGCACGAAGGTCAGCACCGACAGTCCCAGTATCAGACCGACGGCCCATCCCCCCGTGACCGGCAGCGCGAACAGGTAGAAGGCGACGACGTTCCAGCACGACGGGAAGCCGAGAAACGCGCCGTCCGCGGTCTTGATCTCCGCCTGACAGAAGCCGTAGGCACTGGCAACGAGGGCGCCGAGCAGTACCCAGCGGCAGCCCTCCGGAAGCAGCCCGCCCCGGTCGATCAGGAGCAGCGGCAGGCAGGCGTACAGGAGGAAATCGACGAGGTCGTCGAGCCGGCGGCCGTTGAAGCCGGGGACGGCTTCCTTGATGCGGACCGCCCGCGCCAGCGTGCCGTCCGTGGCGTCCACGATCACGGCCACGAGCATGAGCAGGAAGCACAACCGGTAGGTTTCGGCCGGCCGCTCGGGCTGGAGCAGGAGGGACGTGACCCCCGCCGCGAGCAGCAGCCCGCACCCGGTGTAGGCGTGGACGGCCCAGCCGAGACACCTTCGAACCCGCGTGACGGGGGTGGGCACACCGCCGCTCATCCGGCAACCCCTCGACGGACCACCCGGTAGACGATCGCCCCGACGGCCAGGAGCACGCCGGTGAAGAGCAACGCCCCGTAGCGCGCGTACCACTCCGCTCCGTAAAGCCGTTCGCGCGGCCAGCCGATGTTCACGATCAGCGCGACCCCCACACGACGGCTGCGGCGTTTACAGCCAGACCCCAGCGACCGAGGTAGGAATCGGCCGCCGCCACCCGGTCGCGGAGGCGGCTTACCAGCAGCGAGCCGGTTGTGAGCAGGTACGCCAGGTTCGACCAGACGATGCTCACGCAGACCATCGCCATCATCAGCTGCTCGAAGTTCAGGTTGACCACGAGCAGGGCGCTGGCGAGGACGCCGACGACGACGGCCGCGACGTGCGGCGTTCGGTGCTCCGGGTGAACCCGACCCAGTTGTGACGCGAACAGCAGCGCCCGGTCGCGGGCCATCGCGAACAGGATGCGGGCCGCGGTCGCGTGGACGGCCAGCGTGCAGATGAACGCCGCGAGGGCCGCCGCCCCGACGAACACTTTGCCCACCGGTTCCCCCAGCACCTGCGTGATGAGATACGGCAGCCCCCCTGCCCCGTCGGACAGCAGCGGGTCGGCGATGTCCGGGGCGCTCGCGAGTGCGCCGATCAGGAGGAGCGCGCCGAGCACGGCGGAGGCCAGCAGCGCCTGGAGGATGGCCCGCGGCGCCCGGCGCCGCGGGTCGACGGTCTCCTCGGCGAGGGTGCCCGCCGTGTCGAAGCCGTACATCACGTAAGCCGCCATGACCGCCGCGGCGAGGAACGGTCCGGCGGCGCCGAAGCCGTCGGTCGCGCCGCCCGGTCGGGCGTCGAACACGACGGCCGGGCCGCGGACGGTGTGCCCGCCCAGCAAGACGATCAGCGCTACGGCTGCGACGAGTTCCACCACGACGCCGACGGTCATCAGCAGCGCGAGCCAGCGTGCCCCGAGGACGTTGATGAACGTGCTGAGTGCTACCAGCGCGACGCCGAGGAGGACGGCGTTGCGGCCCGGCGTGTCGAGCACCTGGAACCCGGGCCACAGGACCGGCAGCGTGACCTGCCAGGCGAGCGCGACCGCCGCGAGCGTCACGACGAGGGAGGCCAGGTAGACCCAGCCGATGAGCCACCCCAGGGCCGTGGAACTGGCCCGGCCGGCCCAGTCGTACACGCCGCCGCAGAACGGGTAGCGGCGAGCGAGGTCGGCGAAGCACAGGGCCAGGCAGAACTGCCCCGCGAACACCACCGGCCACGTCCAGAAGAACGCGGGGCCGGCCTCGCGGTAGCCGAGGTGGAAGTTCTGGACGATGCCGGTGAGGATCGAGAGGTAGGAGAAGCCGGCCGCGAAGACGGCGAAGCCGCCGAACCGGCGGCGGAACTGCGGGAGGTAGCCGGCCCGTGCCAGATCGCGGTCGTCGTCGGCCGGCAGGGGTTCGGACATGGAGTGGGCGGGTCCGGGAATCGCGGCAGTGCAGTTCCCGGGTGGTGTCCCGGGATCATTGCACACGGGCGAAATCGCCTTGGGAAAACTGGGGCCGACACGCGAAATCGCCTTGAAATCGGTCCGTGCAATGATCGCCGGACACCACCAGTTCCCGTGGTGTAGTGATTTCGGACCGTGCGCGAGTCAGCTGCGGGCCATGGGGTCCACGTAGCGGAAGGTGACGGGGAGCCGCCGACCCTTGCGGCGGGTGGGCTTCTCCCGTACCCTTCCCGCCGCGGAAAAATCCTTGGTCCGACCGAAGGACCGGACCCCGACGGCCCAATACTGGTAGGCCGGCGTCGCACCGGCCGTCTGGAGTTCGACCAATGCCCCCGACCGGGCTGTCCGCCGCCCTCGCCCGCGCCCGCCGGGCCGTCGCCCCCGCCGACTCCCGCACGGACGGCGCCCTGCTCGCCGCCTTCGTCGCCGCCCGCGACGGGGCGGCGTTCACGGCTCTCGTCGAGCGGTTCGGGCGGATGGTGTTCACCGTCTGCCGCCGCACCACCGGCCACCACCAGGACGCCGAGGACGCCTTCCAGGCCGTCTTCGTCGTGCTCGCACGGAAGGCGGCGGCGGTGATGCCGCGCGAGGCCGTCGGCGGCTGGCTGTACGGGGTGGCTGTCCGCACCGCCCGCGAGGCCCGCAAGACGGCCGCCCGCCGCGCCGCCCGCGAGGCGCCGCTGATCGACGCCGCTCGCGGCGTCGCACTCCCCGACCCCGACCTCGCCGCCGTGATCGACGCCGAGCTGGCGGGGCTGCCGGAGAAGTACCGCACGCTGCTGGTGCGGTGCGACCTCCGCGACGAGCCGCAGGTCGAGGTGGCGGCGGCGCTCGGGGTGCCGGTCGGGACGGTGTACAGCCGCCTCGCCGCCGCGCGGAAGCAACTCGCCGCGCGCCTCACGGCGCGCGGCGTGGCGCCCGGCGTGGGCGGGCTGGCGGTCGCGCTGGGGGAAGCGGCTTCGGCCGCGGTCCCGGCCGACCTGCCGGCGCGGGCGGTGGCGGCGGCCCTGACTCCGGAGTCCACCCCGGCCGCGGTCGCGGCCCTCTCGCACGGAGTCCTTCGCGCCATGTTCCTCCACAAACTTCGGCTCGCGCCGCTGGCCCTCGCCGCGGTGGCGTCCGTCGCCCTCGGCGCCGGGCTGTTCGCGTCGCCGCCGGCCGCCCCTCCCGCGCCGCCGGCCCGCGTCGCCCTCGCGGAAGCTCAGCCGCCCGCGCCGAAGGCCGCGCCGCTGCCGAAGGGGCCGAACCGGATCGTCCTCTACCTCGACGGGCGCCTCACGTTGATCGACCCGAACGGGAAGAACGCCGTGTCGATCACCGAAGTCGAGGGGAAACACCACCCCCACCCATCGCCGCGGCTGTCGCCGGACGGGTCGCGGGTCGCGTACACCGTCCAGACCCGCGCCCCCGTGCTGCCCAAGCCGGGCGAGGCGCCCGCCCCGGGCGGCGAGCCCGAGTACCGGCTGTACGTCCGCAAGACGACCGGCAACGACCCGCCGACCGACCTCGGCGTCCGCGCCCACACGTTCGCCTGGTACGGGGACGGCACCCGGATCGCGGTCACCGACTTCGTCGCCACGGGGGAAAAGCTGAAGGGCGTTCACAAGGTGGTGACCGTGGCCACGAAGGCAGTCGAGGCGCTCCCCCTGCCGGAAGACCACGTCCTCACCGACTGGTCACGCGACGGCCGGTACTTCGTCACCCAGCAGGCGGTGCCGTCCAAGGAGAAGGGCAGGATGCCGGTCTTCCGCCTCCGTCTGCTGAACCGGGACGGGACCGAGCACAAGGTGGCGAACGCCCCGACCGACATCCTGATGAACGGCCGGCTGTCGCCGGACGGCAAGCGGTTGCTGTGCGAGCAGTACCTGATTCTCGACGCGGACGGCAGGCGGGTGATCCGTCTGCCCGTGGTTCTCGACCTGACGACCGGCGCGGTCGCCCCGATGATCGGCTACCCGCCGGACTCGGAACTTCAGGGCTACTGCTGGTCGCCCGACGGCCGGCGGGTCGCCTACGCGTGGCGGGAAAAGTTGCCCCCGGGCGCGGTCCCCATCGCCGACGCCGACGTGGAGTCGTTCCTGGTGGTGTGCGACGCCGACGGGCGGAACGCGACGACCGTGGCCCGTGCGAAGGGGAACAGCCCCGGGCTCGTCACACTCGCCGGGCCGGACTGGCGGTGACTTCGCGCCCCCGGCCGGCGAGAATTCCGGGAACCCGACCGACGCGCCCGCCCCCCTGCCGTGAAGAACGGGTGGGCGGCCGCGGTGGCCGCCCGGAGGTGACCGGATGACCTGTCTCGCAACCCGGCTCGGCCCGCTCGTCGCGGCGCCGACCGACGCCGAGTTACTCGGCCGGTTCGTCGCCGGCCGCGACGACGCCGCGTTCACCGAGCTCGTCCGCCGCCACGGCCCGGCCGTGCTCGCCGTCTGCCGCCGCCTCACTCGCCACCCCCACGACGCGGACGACACCTTCCAGGCGGCGTTCCTCGTCCTCGCGCGGAAGGCCGCGACCGTCCGCCGCGGCGAGCCGCTGGCCGCGTGGCTGTACGGCGTCGCCGCCCGCGGCGCCCGGAACGCGGCGGCGCGAGCGGGGCAATCGACTGGCGCTATAGGGGGTGGGTGCGAAGCCGTGGGGCCGGCGGGACGCCGGCCCCACCGAACTCAAACTCTGTCTCGCCGGGGTCGTTACTTGCGTGGCGGCCCGTCGCGCGGCGCGGGCGGGCCGCCCTTCTGGCCCCGCAGCGCCGCGTTCCGCTCCCACAACTCGGCGATGATCTGGTCCAGGCCGGCGGCCTGGTCCTCGGCCTCGCCCGCGTCGATCGTTCGGCCCAACACGCCGCCCAGCAGCTCGACGTGCTCCTTCATCAGCCGCTCGACCTCCACCACCTTCGTCTTGTTGCGGGCGACCTGGTCGCGGAGCGCCGCCCGCTCCTCGGGCGTGTCGGCCGGCGTCGCGGGGCGGAGCTTGCGGAGGTCTGGAACCTGCTGCCCGTCGTCCATCTCGATCAGCTTGCGCAGATCCGCCTCGCCGAGGCCCGGGCGCACGGCGAGGGCCGAGCCGTCCATCATTGCCGCGTGGAACCCGTTGCTGAACGGCCACGCCAGCTTCGGCATCGGCCCCTTCGGGCTGTACGGCACGTCGGCCGGCTTGCTCCACGCCACCGCCGGCCCGACCTCGACCACCCCGAACGTGTTCGACAGGCCGTCGGGGATTTCGATGAGCCGGATGCCGCGCGGACCGCGGGGGGCGGCCCCCCCGGGGGGCATCGGCCCACCCCCACCCGGCGCCCCGCCGACCCCACCGGCCGGGCCGCCCACTCCGGCGCCGGGGCCGCCCGGGGCGGGGCGGAGGGTGCCGAACGGCGTGCCCGGCCCCGCGAACGCCTGGTAGAAGGTGTGGGTCGCACCCTCCGGCTCGAACCCGACGCGGAACACCCGCGGCATCTTCGCCAGCAGCTTCAGGTTGTGCTCGCCGTCCCACGGCTCCGTCAGCTTGAACTGGCGGTACAGCGCGTCGTGCTCCATGAACGGCAGCAGTGCGACGCGCCAGCTCAGCAGCGCCTTCCCCGACGGGTCGCGGACGTCGGTCGGGAGGTGGCCGTAGGTCGATTCGTAGTTGTGGACCGCCAGCATGATCTGCTTCAGGTTGTTCAGGCTGACCCGGCGCGGCGCCGCGGTCGCGGTCCGCTCGGCCGGCGGCTGCGGCCCGCCCGCAACAGGCTGTGCCGCCGCGGCCGGGGGTGCGCTCGGTGGTGCTCCCGCGCCCGGCTGTTGGCCGCCCGCCCACACGGCGCCGACGGTCAGCGCCGTGAACGCGACGAGCGCCCCGGCCGTCCGCTGAAGTTTCGAGACGAGCATGGTTCGCACCGCTCCCTTCGCCAGTTCGAGTACCGGGTCCGACACCCCGGGCTCGGCCCCCGCCGCGAACGCCGCCCCGGCCCGGGTCGTGGCCGCGGCGAACACCGGGCGCACGACCGACACCGCCCCGACCAGTGCCACGACGCCCGCCGCCGGCACGCCCACGCCGCGGCCGATCAGCCGGGCGCGGAGTCGATCCTTCGCCCGCGCCACCCGCCCGGCGACCGTGCCGACCGGCCACCCGAGGCGGCGCGCCGCGTCGGCGTAGGTCAGCCCTTCGAGGAAGCACAGCAGCACCGGCACGCGGTACTTCTCGGGCAGCCGGTCGAGTTCGTCGTGGAGCGCGGCGACCGCGTCCGCGTCGGGCTCCGCGACGGCCGCGGGCGCAGGCAGTTGGTCGAGCGCGGCGGCCCGTTCAACCGGTCGAACGCCGCGCCGACGTGCCGCGCGGGCGGCGGTCCGGCGGGCGACGCGGTAGAGCCACCCCGCGGCCGTTCCGCGGCCGCCGACGGCGTGCGCCCGGCGGGCGAGGGCGAGGAAGGTGGCCTGACAGGCGTCCTCGGCGGCGTGGTGGTCGCGGAGGACGGCCCGGCACGCGGCCAGGACCATCCCGGCGTGCCGCCAGACGAGCAGCTCGAACGCCGCCTCGTCGCGGACCCGGCTGAACCGGTCGAGGAGGGCGGCGTCGGCCGGGCCGTCGGCGACCGCCCGGAGGCAGTTCAGCACGGTCGCGGGTTTGTGGGTCGGAGTCATCGGTGGTGCCCGGAGGTCGTCCCACCCATCATGTGTCCGACGTGGGCGAAGCGCATACACTTTTTCGCACCCACCCGACAGGTCCACGCCCATGACCCCGCCCGACGACTCTCGCAGGTCCTTCCTCGCCGCGTCCGCTGCGGCCCCGCTCGCCGCCCTGGCCCGCGAGCAGCCGGCCGAGGCGCCGCTGTTCGCCTACGTCGGAACGTTCAGTTCGCCGCTGCGCGACGTGCTCCCGACGCAGGTCGATCTGCCGCCGGGCAACGGCCGCGGCATTCACGTCTTCCGCGTGAACCGCACCACCGGCGCTTTGACGCCTGCCGGCGTCCACGAGATGGGGACGAGCCCGAGCCACCTGGCGATAAACGCCGCCGGCACGCGGATGTACTCCGCGAACGAGACCGACCGCCAGGGCGACCAACGCGAAGGGACCGTTACCGCGTTCACCATTGACCGCGCCGACGGCAAGCTGACGCCGCTCAACACCGTCCGATCCGGCGGCGCCGGGCCGACCTATGTCAGCATTCACCCGTCGGGACGGTTCCTGTTCGTCGCCAACTACTTCGGCGGGTCGGTCGCGGTGCTGCCGGTGCTCGCCGACGGCCGGCTCGGCGCCGCGAGCGACGTGAAGGTCGATGACGGCAAGGTCGGCCCGACCCGCGCGACGAACGCGCCGCCCGGCAGCTTCGCGTTCAGCGGCCACGACCGTACGCACGCCCACCAGATTCTCGCCGACCCCGCAGGCCGCTTCGTGCTGCACGTCGATCTGGGGCTCGACAAGATTTACGTGTGGAAGTTCGACGCCGACAAGGGCGTGCTGACGGCGAACGACCCGACGGGGGTGGCGCTGCCGCCGGGCGACGGGCCGCGGCACGTCCACTTCCACCCGAACGGCCGCTGGCTCTACTCGGTGCAGGAGGAAGGCTCGACCGTCGTGCTGTTCGACTACGACGCGATGGCGGGGCGGCTGGCCGCGCGGCAGACCATCTCGACGCTCCCGGCCGGGTTCGCGGGGAGCAACTTCTGCTCGGAAATCCTGGTGTCGGCTGAAGGCCGGTTCGTGTACGTCGGCAACCGGCTGCACGACAGCATCGGCATCTTTGCGGTCGGCCCGACCGGCACGCTGACCCGCGCCGGCGACGAGTGGACGCGCGGGAATTATCCGCGCAGCTTCGCCTTCGACCCGACCGGCCGGTTCCTGTACTGCTGCAACCAGCGCGGCGACAACGTCGCGGTCTTCCGCGTGGACCGGGCGACTGGCGGCCTCGCCTTCACAGGGCACTACACGCCCGTCGGCAACCCGTCGTGCGTCGTCTTCCTCGGCACCGCCGGGCGGTCGTGACACGGGTCGGTCAAAGTAGTAGGCACACTCCGTGTGCCGTAGCTGACCCCAAGAACGGCACACGGAGTGTGCCTACTACTTTGACCGACCCGGGGGTAGGCGTCACATAAGTTGGTGGACGTTCGTGTCAAGCGGCCGTGGATCGCTGCCAGAAGGCGGTCCACTGGCTGTGCTCGCTGCGGTACGACGCGCGGACGTGACCGACCGCGTGCGCGC
>Ga0105046_10005065_pt1 | contig 20901 bp, 15 predicted proteins | sample MAT03_FD_78385 | JGI IMG/M metagenome (GOLD analysis project Ga0105046, IMG submission 78385) | Freshwater microbial communities from Lake Fryxell liftoff mats and glacier meltwater in Antarctica - MAT-03 (megahit assembly) | ecosystem: Environmental > Aquatic > Freshwater > Ice > Liftoff...
ATGGCGCCGGGTTTTGCCGCGGCGGCTGCCGGTGCGTTGGCGCTCGCTGGTTCGTGGCCGTGGGCACCTGGAGGGCGAAGCTGGCCTGGTCCTTGCGCCCCGCCGCTGCGGCTGAGACAGCCGCGCTCCGCGGCTGCGTGGATACGGCTCAGAGGGCCACGACGCGCATCTTCTTTCGGCCTTGGAGACGCTGAACCTCGGCCAGCAGCGCGGCGACCTCGGTCTTCCCCTCGTGGATCGCGTGGGTGACGCTGAACTGGCGCGACTCGCCGGGCGCCAGTTTCCCCACCCGTCCCGCCGCACGCTCGCGCTGGCGCCCCAGCGGAAATCCCGTGCCCGGTTCCAGGCCCGTGACGTAGCCGTCCGCCAGCGCGGCGGTGTTTTTCCAGAGCGTGACACAGGGCAGTTGCGCGACAGCAAACTGCATCGAAGCCGCGCGGTCGGCGGCAGCGTTGTGCAACAGCAGCCGCGTCTGCCCCTGGGCATCGGCCAGCGGTCGCAGGCAATACACCTGTTCGGCGTAACCGGGCGTCGGGCCGCGGTAGGTGTCGAAGGTCTTGAGATCTTTGGCGGAATACTCGTTGACCGGGGCCACGCTCTCCAGCGGCGCGGCGAAGCGGGCGCCCGCTGCCAGCAACGGTGGACCGTAATTGACGTGGTAGAGCAACTGGAATTCCTGCTCGCTGCCTCCGCGGTTCGTCACCACGTCGTCCACTTGAAAACGGTTGCTGCCAAGCTCGGTCGAAAGCTCCGTCCACAGTTCCAACTGCGGGCCGAAGAGGCTGCGCTCGTCCACGCGCCCGCGCACCCGCATGCGGAACGGCGGCTGGCGATCAATCACCACTTCCACCTCGGAGGCGGGAAGGTTGGCGATCTTGCCGTGCAGAGTCAGGTCCAGCGCCGACGCCTGCCCGTGGGCGTTGGTGAATTCGTCCCGGCCGGGCGCGCCCATGGATTCCAACCCGCAGCGCACGAGCCATTCGTTGAAGCCTTCGAGCCAGCCCAGGCCACCGCGCATGGGAAGGTTCACGAACTGTGGATGCACGACTTCGCGCACCGGCGAATCCCAGCCCAAACGCACCTCACCGCACTCGACCCGCAACACGCCCATGCCGCGTGTCGGGATCACGGTGAACCGCAGCCGACCGTTGTCCACCTCGATGATTTCCACGCCTTCCTGCCGGCCGCCGTGGAGCGCCCGCTGGCGAACCGACCACGCGCCCGCGCCAGGCAGCTTCAGGTCGCGCGAGCTGATCTGCCAGTCGCCGCGCCGGAGGTTTTGTTCGACGCTGGTGAGGGTTTTGCGGAATGGCTCCCGAACGGAAGCGCGCAGGGGACGTTTGGTTTTCATGGGAAATCTTGGCTGGGCCTCAGTCGTAACTATCCAGTGGGACAGGCGTCGCGCCTGTCTCTGACACCGGTTGAAATGGGCCTTCGTCCGCGTCCCCGAGCTTGGGATACGGTCACCTTTTTGTGACGGCAGGGGAATGAATCTGGAGACAGGCGCGATGCCTGTCCCACGCGGCTGGCCGTGGCGTCAGTAATGGCTGCCGTTGAAGAAAACACGGTTTAGTCGTCCACGCCGAGTTGCTTTTGCAGGGCTTCGAGCGAGATGCCCTTGGTCTCGGGCAGGAATTTCAGCACGACGAAGAACTGGAGCACCATCATCAGGGCGAAGAAACCGAAGGCCAGCGTGATGGGCTCGACGCCACCGAACACCGGCGGGGTCTTCCCCGGTTCCCCCGCCACCATGGGGAAGGTCCAACTGATGCCGGCGCAGAGCACCCACATGAGGGTGCAAGCCGCGGCGGAACCGGAGGCCCGCACGGCATTGGGGAGCAACTCATTGATGATGACCCAGACCACCGCGCCTTGCGAATAGGCGTGCGAGCCGACGACCCCCATCATGGCGACGATTACGATCCAGCCTTGGGCGTGCGTGGCAAAGCACCACGCAGCCAGCGCGTGAAAAAGGACAAAGGTCACCGAGCCAACCAGCAGCAGCGCCTTCCGCCCCACCCGGTCAATCAAGAACATCGCCACGATGGTCATGACGAGGTTCGTCAGACCGACAATCACGGATTGCATGAGGGCGCTGGTGGAGTCGGCGCCGGCCATGCGGAAGATGTCGGCGGTGTAGTAGATCACCGCGTTGATGCCATCGAGCTGGTTGAAGGCGGCAATCATGCACACCAGCAGGAGCGGCTTGAGATACTTCTTTTGGAAAAGACTCTGCTGGTGGCCGCCCAGTTCGAGGCGGAGCGAGCTGGCGATTTCCGCCAACTCGGCGGCCGGCGCCTCGTGGCCGAAGCGCGTCAACACGGCTTCCGCTTCCTCGGGCCGCCCTTGCTTCACCAGCCAGCGCGGGCTTTCCGGCAGCCACATCGCGGTGGCCATGAACAGCAACGACGGCAGGATCATCACGCCGAACATCCAGCGCCAGATGTCCGGGTTTTCCGCGCCGACCCAGCGGGCGACGACGTAATTCGAGAGGTAGGCCAGCAGGATGCCGAGCACGATGTTCAACTGGCTGACCGCGACCAGCACGCCGCGCCGTTTGGCGGGAGCGATCTCCGTGATGTACATCGGGCACACCACCGACGCTGCGCCGACCGCCACGCCGCCGAGCCAGCGGAAGAAGAGCAAGGCATACCAGTTCCACGCGCCCGCGCAGCCAACCGCCGACACCAGGAACACTACCGCGAGCAGGGCGAGCACCTTGCGCCGGCCCCACCAATCCGTCGGCCGGCCCACGAGCAGCGCGCCCACCATCGTGCCCAGCAGCGCGCTTGAGACGGTGAAGCCAAGCAGGCTGTCGCTCAACCCGAACGCCGCGCGCAGCGCTTTCGTGGTGCCGGAAATCACCGCCGTGTCGAAGCCAAACAGGAAGGAGCCGAGCGCCGCCACGGTGGCGCTGATGAGCAGCAGGCGCGCACCGCCACGAGACGATTGGGGGCGTGTGTCCGGTGGGAGGGAGGGATGCATGGTGTGTCGGTGGAGGATGGGCTGCGATGACTGGGTCGGCGCGAATGTGAACGAAGAGCCGCGGGCAAGTCAGGTGCAAAAACGGCCAACCAGATGGCCTTGATGGGGACCGGTGGGGCACTGCCATTTAGTTAAGCCGTCCGCCGGGGCGCTTGCTCTTGCTCTTGCTCTTAATCCTAATCTCAGCGCACCGAAGAAGATTACGATTAAGAGCATGAGCAAGCGTCGGGCACTCCGACTCCCTTCCGGCTTAACTTAAGTGGCAGTGGATCGGTGGGGAGTGCTCCGAAGCAGTGCCTCCCGAGGTTTCGGTGCGCTGGCCAGTCACGGGTGATGTCCCGTGTTCGCCAGCCCGACCAGCGAAGAATGCACCGGCTCCGAAGCCGCTCGCCGATTTTCCATTCCCTTCCCGCCCGGTGCCCCGGATAATCCCGCGCCCCGCAAGTCCGCTGCGCTGATGCTCAACTTCTCGCCCGTCATGTCGCCCGCCCCCGGTGAACGCTCCGTGCGTTTCGTCGGGGATTGCCTGCGTTTCACCCTCCGCTCTGCCAACGGTGTACCGCCGCCGCCCGGCTGGCGTGCGCGGCTGCGCACCAACCTCGGGCGCGGCCCCACCCTGCTGCGCGAACTCGTCCATTCCCACGCCGCGGCCACGCCCGCCGCCGGCGCCTCCTGGCGGGATCTGCCGATGCGCCCCGACGCGGGCGGCTGGTCGCTCACCCTGCCGCTGGCAGAAACCGGTTTCTTCAAAGCCAAGGCGTACGCCCTGGACGGGCGCGGCTGGCAACACTGGCCCGCCGGGCCGGACTTCGGCTTGTCCGTGCAGCCTGATTTCGCCCGCACGGCCAACACGATTTACTGCGCCTTTCCCCGGCTCTTCGGCCTCACGCGCACGCTGCCCGGCGTCGCGGACAAGGACCTCACCGCGCAAATCGAACCGCTCGACGCCCACGGCTACTCGGTCATCCCACCCTCCGGCAAGCTGCGCGATCTCATCCCACTCCTGCCCCACATCGTCGGCGACCTCGGCTGTCGCATCCTGCACCTCCTGCCGATCAGCCCCACACCCACGACCTTTGCCCGCTTCGGTCGGTACGGCAGTCCGTACGCCGCACTCGACCTGGCGGCGATTGATCCCGCGCTGGTCGTCTTCGACAAGCGCACCACGGGCGTGGACCAGTTCCGCGAACTCGCCTACGCCACCCACGCCCTCGGCGCGCGCGTGTTCCTCGACATCGTCATCAACCACACCGGCTGGGGCTCCACCCTCTTTGAGCAGCACCCCGACTGGTTCGAGCGGCGGCCCGACGGCGAATTCCACAGTCCCGGCGCCTGGGGGACCACTTGGGAGGATCTGGTCGAGCTAAAGCACGACAACGCCGCCCTCTGGGACGAAATCGCCGACCGCCTCCTAACCTGGTGCCGGCGAGGCGTGGACGGCTTCCGCTGCGACGCCGGCTACATGGTCCCACTGCCCGCGTGGCAGTACATCATCGCCCGCGTCCGCCAGGAATTTCCGGACGCGCTCTTCCTGCTCGAAGGCTTGGGCGGCGCGTGGGACGCCACGGCGGCGTTGCTCGGCGAAGGCGGGATGCAATGGGCCTACTCGGAGCTGTTTCAAAATCACTCCGGCCTGCAAGTCAGCGGGTATCTCGACCACGCGTGGGCGCAAAGTGAATCGGCCGGCCTGCTGATCCATTACAGCGAGACGCATGACAACGCCCGGCTCGCCGCGCACTTGCCCGACGCCAGTGCGGGCCGCGCGTGGTCGCTCCTGCGCAACCGCCTCTGCGCGCTGGCCAGCGTGAGCGGCGGCTTTGGGTTCACCGGCGGCGTCGAGTGGCTCGCGACCGAGAAAATAAATGTCCACCGCTGCACCGGCCTCAACTGGGACGCGCCCGCGCAGCTCAAGCAAGAACTCTCCCGGCTCAACCACCTCCTTGCGAGGCACCCAGCCTTTTTCGACGGCGCGAAGATCACCCGCCTGAGCGCGCCGGGGTCGCCCGTGCTCGCGTTTCGCCGCGAATCCGCCGAGCACGGCGACGCCGTGCTGGTGCTGGTGAACTGCGATGTCGAAGCGAGTCACGACTTCGCCCTTGCCTCAAGCCACCCTCAAACCGGCGGGGCTGAGTTACTGCCCAGCCCCAGCCCGGAGGCGGCGCAGCAACACCGCCCTGCCAACCTGGCGGCGGACTCGCACACGGCCGATTGGTCTTTTGAACTGCTCGGCCAGGAACCGCCCCGCTGCGAAGTCGCCGCCGACAGCTCGGTCGTTTTCACCCTCCCGCCCGGGGCGGCCTACTGCCTCGCTCCCACACCCCAGCCGAAGGGACTCAGCGGCGACGCGTACCGCCGCGCCCGCGCCGCCGCGGCGTGGGCCATGCAAGCCCTCCAGCACCTGCGTCCCGTGGAGGAATTGGGCACTCTCGACTGGCAAATCCTCGCCGCGGAAGTCGAGCGCTCGCCGGCAGATTTCCTCGTCGCTGCCGGCCACGGTCAAGCCGGGCGTGCCAATTCCTTTCCCCACGTCATTCGTTGGTCGCCCGCCGACCGGCACCGCGTCACGTTGGTCCCGCCAGGCCACTGGCTGCTCCTCGAGGACGACGCCCGGTTTCGGGCCACGCTGGAACTTCACCCAGCCGGTCCCGCCCTTCCACCCCAGCAGTCGCACGTCGAGTCTTTCGTTGCCGCGGGGAAGCACTTTGCCAGCTTCCCCCCGCGCCACGACGCCACCGAGGCCACGCTCACGCTGGAGCGCTACGCCGCGGCCGACCCGCACGTGACCGCCCCGGTGCGCTACCTCGCGCCCCACGCCGACGCCGCCCCCACGGAACCCGCACCGCGCAACGCGGAACACGCCCTCGCCTTGCTCACCAACGGTCGCGGCGGCATGGCCCGCTTGCGCGTGAACCTCGGCCACATCGAATCCAAATACGACTGCGCCCTGGCCGCGAACTTGCATCCGACGCTCCCGGTGGATCGCCATGTCTTCGTGAAGCGCGTGCGGGCGTGGGTCAACGCCGATGGCTTTATCGCGCCGCTGGACAACCACAACTTGCGCCACTTCCAGGCCGGGCCGCCCGCGCTCTGGCGGTTCGCCGCCAACGCGGGCGACGGCCGCACGGTGGAAATTCAGCTCGCCGCGGACCTCTTGCCGGAGCGGAACACAACGGTGTTTTGCTTCACCCGCCCCGCAGCGTCCGAGGCCACCGGCAGACAGTTGCCCGACGACGCCGAGGTGCGACTCATCCTGCGCGTGGATCTCGAGGACCGGAATTTTCATAACGAAACCCAGCGCAACGGCGGCGCGGAGCATCACTTCGCGACGCACACCCGCAGGTCGAAACACAGCGCGGGCTTCACCTTCACGCCGGCGGCGGACCGGCATTTGCATGTGTTCGTGAACGTCGGTGAATTCCATCCGGCACCGGAGTGGAGCGAAGGCCTCGCGCATCCCGTCGAGGCCAGCCGCGGGCAGACGGCTTCCGGCGACGCCTGGAGTCCGGGCTGGTTTGAACTGCCGCTGCGCAAGGGCGCCAGCGCGGGACTCATCGTGTGCGCCGACCCGACGGACCCGACCGAGCCGGAAATCCGCGCCTTCAAAGCCCGCGTCCGTCGGTGGGGCGGCGGGTGTGTGGACGAACCGGCGCGCGGGCGCCCCCGCCCGCAGCAACCCAGCCGGCCTGACAACGATGCAGCGGACGGGGGCGTCCGCGCGCCGGACGCTAGCGAAGGCCGCTTCCTCGCCCGCCTCACTCGCGCCGCGCAGGCGTTCATCGTGCGCCGCGAGGAGGGCAAGACCATCGTCGCCGGCTACCCATGGTTCCTCGACTGGGGCCGGGACACGTTGATCTGCGCCCGCGGCCTGCTGGCCGCCGGGATGGCCGACACCGTGCGCGAGATTTTGCTGACGTTCGCGCGGTACGAGGATCTCGGCACGCTGCCCAACATCATCCACGGCGAGCACGTGGGGAATCGGGATACCAGCGATGCGCCGCTGTGGTTCGCGGTGGTGGCGGAGGAGCTGGCCGCGGCGCGAAATCCGAAGTCCGAAATCCGAAGTCCGAACGAAGCCCGAAGCCCGAAATCCGAAAGGGAAACCGAGCAGCGCGAGTCTTCTTCGGATTTCGGGCTTCGGATTTTCTCGACGCTCATCCCCGGCACCACGCGGACGCTGGCCGACGTGCTGGAGAGCATCGCCCGACATTACCTCCACGGCACGCCCAACGGCATTCGCATGGATCCCGCCTCCGCGCTGGTGTGGAGCCCCGGCCACTTCACCTGGATGGATACGAATCATCCTGCGGGCACGCCGCGCGAGGGCTTCCCCATCGAGATTCAGTGTCTCTGGATTCGCCTGTTGCGCCTGCTCGCCCGCCTCGGCCTGCCCCCGCTTGCGGAGCCGTGGACGGCGCTGGCTGATCGCGCCCAAGCGTCGCTCGAGGAGTTTTTCTGGCTCGAAACGCAGGGCTGGTATGCCGACGTGCTGCTCGCGCCCGCGGACACGCCCGCCGCGAATGCCGTGCCCGACGACGCCCTCCGCAGCAACTGCCTGTTCGCGATCAGCCTGGGCCTGGTGTCTGGCGAGCGCGCCCGCCGCTGCGTGCTCGCCGCGCGCCACTGGCTCGTGGTGCCCGGCGCGTTGCGCACGCTGGCGCCGCTGCCGGTTCGCGTGGCGCTCGCCATCCGCGGCGCCGATGGTCAATTGCTCAACGACCCCGCGCAGCCCTACTGGGGCCGCTACGAAGGCGACGAAGACACGCGCCGCAAGCCCGCCTACCACAACGGCACGGCCTGGACGTGGACCTTGCCGGTGTTCTGCGAAGCGCTGGCCCGCGCCTGGGATTTCTCGCCGGAGGCCGTCGCCGCCGCCCGCGCGTATCTTGGGAGCATGGAACGGCTCCTGGCGGAAGGCTGCCTGGGCCAGCTCCCGGAAATCCTCGACGGCGACGCCCCGCACGCGCAACGCGGCTGCGATGCGCAGGCGTGGGGCGCAACGGAGGCGCTGCGCGTGGCCAGGCTGCTGGGGTGAAGGGCAGCCGGGCGAAGGCCGAAGCCCAGTCTCGCACTCAACCCGATGCTCCGAAGTTGGGGAGCGCGCCCGCCCGCGGGCGTGGCGGGACGCGCCCTCGCGGCCAGCCGCCGGCACGCGAACCGGGTGAGAGGGTGCGGGGAAATTCCCGGCGTCCGGAGTTTTCCGCGGGGGCGCGGAAAACAGCGCCCGGGGCGGGCGCGTTCCCCATTCCGCTTTGAAGCATCGGGTTGAGAGCGCCTCCCTCGATGTAAGCATTGCCACCCCGCCGGACCGTCCTTTGCCTTGCGGCGTGCGCGCCAGGGTCTAAGCTTCCTCCGCCCCCGTTTGGGGAGATTTCATGCCTCATTCACACCTCACCACCGAAGCCGCCAGCGCCCGCCTGCGCGCCGACCTGCGCGCTCTGATGCACGACACCGAACAACTACTCAAGGAGACCGCCAGTCATTCAGGCGAGCACGCGGAACGCTTGCGGGCACGGCTCAAGGCCGCGCTCGCGGCGGCCAGGCAAGCCTGCCACAGCTTGGAAGCGAAGGCCGTTGCCGCGGCCAAATCGGCCGCTGAGGTCGTCCGCGCGCATCCTTATCAGAGCCTGGGCCTCGCCTTCGGCGCGGGACTCCTGCTGGGCGTGCTGCTCCGTCGGAAGTAAGCCTCGCATGGACTCCGCACCGGAACCCCCCCCTGGACTCGTCGCCTCGCTGCGGCGCGTGGCGCGCACGTTCCTGGCCCTGGTCTCCAACCGCGTCGAGTTGCTCGCCACGGAATGGCAGGAAGAGCGCGGTCGGCTCGTGGAAGCCCTGCTCCTCGTGCTAGCCGCAGCGAGCCTGGGCCTCCTGACACTGGTGCTGTTCAGCGTCACGGTGCTGCTGGTTTGCCCGGCGCAGCACCGGTTGCTGGCGGCCGTCCTGCTTACCCTCGGCTATCTGCTGGCCACGGCGCTGGTGCTCGTCGTGCTGCGGCACCGGCTGAAGACGTGGCAACCGTTCGCCGGCACCGTGGCGGCACTGCGCAAGGACGCGGCCGGGCTCAAGGAGCGGCCATGACTGACCTGCAACTGCGCAAGCAGGCGCTGCTGATCGAGAGCGAACTCCATCGCGCCACGCTTCAATTGGAACTGGCCCGGCTCGAAGCCTCGGTCGCGTGGATAGACCACGCCCTGAATTTCGCGCGCCAGGCCAGGCCGCTGCTCCTGACCGTGGGCGTCGGCGCGGGACTCTTGCTGGCCCGCGGCCTAACCGGAGCCCGCCCGGGTGGCGGCTCGTTCGCCCGCCTGCTGCGCTGGGGACAATCGGCTTACGTTCTGTGGAAGAGTTACTCGGCCTGGCGGAACCGGCGCGTGGAGTGAGTGGCGCGCGCCCAACCCGGCCCGGCGGCGACGGACCCAGCGAAGCGAAAAGCGCAGCGGCACCCTGCGGGGCGAAGCGACCCCCACCAGTGCTGGAGTAGGCGGACTGGTCCGCAGTGCTTGCAAGCGGGATGGGTCACGCCACCGCGGGCGTCGCGGCCAAAGGCGCGCCGCAGGGCAGGGCCTCGGGCAGCGGGACAAACTCCCGGACGACTCGCCAGAGGCGGCTCAGATCCTTGTTCACATCCCCACTGAGGCAGTCCGTGATGTCGCCGGCCACGTCCGGGTAGTTCGCGATCACGTCGCGGAAGCTGAAGTCCGAACTGTAAAACGCATAGACCAGCTTGCGCATGTTTTCGATCCCTTCGCGTAGCGCCGTGCCGTAAGCAGCAAATCGCGCCGGGGCGAAATCCCCGGCGGCGAGTGCCGCATGAATGGCCTCCCCAGCCATCACGCCACTCTTCAGCGCCAGCATGACGCCGCTGGAGAAAACGGGATCCAGGAAGCAGAAGGCATCGCCCGCCAGCAGCAAACCGTCGCTGTAGCAATGCCGGGAGTGGTGGGTGTATTCGCTGGTGAGATGATAGGGACCGAATTGTTGGCCGGTCGCGAGTTGCTCGCGAATCCAGGCGTTCTGGCCCAACTCGCGCTGGAAGATGGCGGCGGGGTCCTTCACCCCGCCGCGGGTGAGATACTTGCCTTCGGCCACGACGCCGACACTGACGCGGTCATCGTGCAGCGGAATGTGCCAGAACCAGCCTTTCTCCGGCACGAAGGCCACGGTGGTCTGCCCCTCATCCAAGTCCGCGGCGCGTTGCGAGCCGCGATAATAGGTCCACACCGCGACCTTGTTCAGATAGGGGTCGCGCAGGCGCCAGCCATTGCGCGTGGCGGTGAAGGCTTCCTTGCCCGTGCAATCCACCGTGATCGGCGCGTAGAACTCGTGAGCCGCGCCGGCTTGCGTTTCCGCGCGCACGCCAGTCACGCGGCCGGCGGCATCGCGGAGGAGTTCTTTGACGCTGGTTTCCTCGCGCACCTCGGCGCCCCGGCTGCGGGCGTGGTCGAGCAACAGCTGATCAAATTCACTGCGGAAGACCTGCCAGGATTGGGCCACGGTTTCGCGGTCGTAGCGGGTGAAGAAGTAAAAGGGCTGGCTGGCCTTGCCGTTGGGCGACACGAACTGGACGCTATACTTCTTCACGAACGCGGAGCGCTTCATCGCCGGCACCAGGCCGAGGCGCTGGAGCGGTTGAAAGGTGAACGGGATCAGCGACTCACCGACGTGGTAGCGCGGGAACCGCTCCCGTTCCAGGACCAGCACGCGGTGGCCGTATTCGGCCAGAATGGACGCTGTGGCGGACCCTGCGGGGCCGCCGCCAATCACCAGTGCATCGTAGTGGTTTGTCATTGTGGATGGTGGGTCAGGGCTGCGCCAAGCTGGCCCCGAAACGGGGCGCAAAGTAGGCGGGTGGACGCGCTTTGCAAAAAGTGTGGGCCGGGCTGGCGACCGCGGTGGCAGTGGGGCAGCCGCGGGAGTCTGCGCTCCCCTCGGCCGCGGCCTCGCCCGGTTCGCCTTGAGCCCGCAGAAGCATCCGCCGCCGCTGCACTGCGCCTTCCGCAAGACTTGCGCAACGTTGCCACGGATGGTCGGTCCTGTTTAGCTCTCCGCGCCGGCGCGGGAACCGAAATCTCCAGCGCGGGAATCAGCCATGAACGTGCTCCCCATCGTCCAACGTGAGTTGCTGGTGCAGGCACGCCGGCCGGCAATGCATTGGGGGCGGCTGGCGGTGGCCGGCTTCTTTGCGCTCATGGTGGTCCAGCATTTCCTTGGCACCTGGGCGCTGCAAGGCCCGGTTCAGGCCGGCCGAAACGCGTTCGATTCCTCGCTGGCCCTGGGCTTTGCCCTCGCTTGTGCCACCTGCCTGCTCACGGCTGATGCCCTGAGCGGCGAACGCCGGGAAGGCACCCTCGGCCTGCTCCTGCTCACGCCGCTGACGGTCTTCTCGGTCGTGCTGGGCAAGCTGGCTGCCGCTGGCCTCACCGTGCTGCTGGCGCTGCTGGGACTCATTCCGGCGCTGATGATCCCGGTGCTCGCCGGCGGCGTGACGGCTGGCGAAGCGGTGCGCAGCGGGCTGGCTTTAGTGACGACCGCCTTGTTGGCGCTCGCGGTTGGATTGTGGGCTTCGGCGGTTGAGTGCGAACGCGCCCGGGCAGTGCGCCGCAGCGCGATCATGGTGGTCATCCTGGTGTTGGCGCCGCTGCCGGTGGGTTGGAGTTGGCGGCAGGCGGGTATCACTTCGTTCTTTCCGGGGCCGCTGGAGGCGCTTTGGGCCGCGAGTGCGACCGCTTACCCGCTTGCTCCGTCGCACTATTGGATGGGCCTGCTGACCCAGGTCGCCGGCGCGGCGGTCTTGCTCGGGTTCGCGCAACGTCGCCTGCGGGGGCAGGCTGGGGATGAGATTTCCCCGCTCGCCCCGGAATCCAAGCGCGTCACTGTCCCGCCGCCCGGCGAAGGCGATCCCTTGATCTGGCGCGTGCGCCGGAGCGGCGCGCTGCAAGCCAGCCTGTGGCTGGCCACGGGGTTGATGGTGTTTGGCGGGAGCTCGGCGCTGATACAGTTGCTGCTCCGGGGCCTCGGTTCAGGGGCGTCGAGCCTGATCTACTTCACCGGCCAATGGGGCGGGATCGCCCTCGCAGCGTGGGCGGCGAGCCGGTTCTTCAGCGAGGCGAACCGGTCGGGAGAATTGGAGTTGCTGCGGACGACGCCACTGGGCGCCCGCGGGTTGATGGCGGCGCACCGGCGTGCGTTTGCGAGCGCGATGCGCGGCCCAGTGGCTTTGTTACTGGGAGGGGGACTGCTGAAAGCAGCGGCCCTGCTGTCAGGCCTAGTCGGGGGCTGGGGCGGCGTGATCTTTTTTCCGCTCCTCTATCTGGTGCTCATGCCGCTGGGCTTGGATCTGTTGCACCTGCTGCTAGCGGTCTGGCTGGGGACGATTTTCGGGCTGAAGCTGCGGCGCCAGGCCACAGCGGTGTTACTGACGGTGGCGCTGATTGAGTTGCTGCCGATGCTGTCGCAAATGCTCCTGAGCCTGATCTTCTCGCCGTTCATGCGAATGCAGTCCACCGCGCCTTCCATCGGCCTCCAGGCGCTCTGGGCACTGACTTACTTTGTGACCCACCCGCTTCTGCTCGTCGTGCTCGCGGTCTGGGCGCGGAGTCAACTCCGCCAAATGGAGCGAAGTAGTGGCGCCTTCCTCGAGCCTGCCCTCACCTTCAAACAATGGCGCGGGCGAATCGGCGCTGCGTTACGGCGGGTGCGTCACTGGACACCTCGGTGAGTGGTCTCGCTCAGCCAGCGCGGGATCAGTCATGGGGGCCGCAATCGCGCGCACCCTTGAAGGCTGGCGCCGGTTCGGTCACTGCCGCCAGGACGGGCGGGCCGCAAAATTGGCGGCTTGCCGCTGCGCCTGCCAGTTGCAGATGTCCCACAGGTCGCTCACCGGCGCTTGCGTGAAGGGCAGCGTGTGGAGGTAGCCGGGCGGACCGAACTCCGGCGTCAGCGTCGTGACCGCCTCGCCCCGGGCTTCCTGCGCGTCCCAGATCCTCCGCCACCAGCGCTCGTGGGCGGCGAGGTGCGGCGCGTACTCCGGCGCGCGCGGGTCGGGCACTTGCGGGCCTTGCTCGTAGCCGATGCGGGCGTGCAGATGCCGGCAGCGCTCGGCCGCCAGGCGCAGCGCCGGTTCCGCATCGTCGAGTAACCGCTCGGCAACACAGACCCAGTGGCTGAAATCGCAGCACAGGTGCAGGCTGGGGAAGTGCTCCAGCAGCCGGCTCGTGATCCAGGGATTGAACAGCATCCGGCCACGATGGGTCTCGTGCGCGACCGGCACGCCGGCCGCAGCTTCGATGACCAGCGCCGGCTCAAAGAAGCGGGCCGACGCAGCTTCGCTCCACGCATCGCAGCCGCTGTGGGCGTTGATCAAGCGTGGCTTCAGGGTGGCGGCTTCAGCGACTTGCTGACGGAATGATTCCAGATGCTCGGCGACATCGCCGCCAGCGGTGAAGATTTGCGCCACGAACTCAAATTCCTGGGCGGCGACCAACTCGCGGAACCGGACGCGCTCCGCCCCGGGCGGCACATGGCACTCGACCCCGTGATAGCCGAGTTGTTTGAACTTGGGGAACAGTTCCTCCCAAGAACCAATCGTGCCCCAGAGATGGCGGATCAAGCGTAGTTGCATGAGCGTGTTCGGGTTTACTCGGCCGGTACGGTCTTCAAATCCGCCCGGGTGCTTTCGTAAGTCGTGTTGAAAGCGAGCGCCCGCGCGTCGGGTTCCGTGCCCCAATTTCGGCAGGCCGAACAATAGAGCGCCGGCCACCAATTCTCGTGTTGCGTAAGTCCTTGGTCGCGGACCGTGCGCCAGTTAGTCGTAATCCGGGACCAACACTCATCGCCGTAAGTCACCGCCTGGGCAACGTCGCCGATGGCAGACACATACCAGTCGCGACCGACGCGGGCGTGCAACACTTCGTCCGCCCAGTCATAGTCCTGGAAAGTGGCGGCCAGCGGGTCGCCCGACTCGCGGCCCACTTCCCATTCATAACGCTTGCCCCGCTTGTCCATGAGTCCCTGCTCGATGAAATAGAGCACCGCGTGGCGTTCGAGCGGCTGGCACTCGGTATTGAGACGATAGGACCAGTTCCAGGTGATGCGGGCGAGCCGCCAATCCACGCCACTGCTGGCGAAGCCCACCTCCCCCATCATCGCGTGCCGTGCCTCATCCCAGAGTTGTCGCGCCATGTCTCGGTAATAGGTCCAGGGCTTGTCCTTGGTCTGCGCGATAATGCTGGCCATCATCTCCGGCACGTCAATTTCCCGGAGGCGTTTGAAATACATCATCAGTGTCTTGGCGCGCGCGGGCAGGTCCGGATCATATAGGAAAGCCTCGGCATTCACCGCCTGATTCCAAGGATCAGCGAAGCGCTCGTCGCGGCGCGGCACGGGTTAATAGACATAGGGCCGGGCGGAATGATAGCGTGTGACTGACTTAGTGGCCGGCGGGGCGGAACCATCCAACTGACCCGCCGCCGCCAGGCAATCTTCGAGCAAGGTCAGCCAAGGGGCCAACTCGGCTCGGCTCGGGCCTTCCACCAATTGGGCCACGGCGCGCGCGCCAAAGGCCATCATGTCGGCCAGTTCCAACCGGGCGAAACGAATCCAGCGCACCGTTGGCGCGTCCGCCAGCCAGTTCGTCACTTCCAAGTGCCGCCGCAGCGCGGCGTCCAGTGCCGGGAAGGCCTGCTCGTAGAGGCCCACGAGCAACCCGGCGGTCGTGGGCGCGGCGAGGATTTCATCGAAGAAGATCTCCAAGTGCGGGTCAGGCACGGCCTCCAGGCGCAGCGGCGGTTCGCGCATCTCCCCGACCCGCGTGCGCAAGCTGCTCGTATGCTCGGCGCACAGATAGGCGTGCCGGCTGAAGGCGGTTTTCAGCTCGTAGATCGGCTCGGCGGTGATCCGCGCGTTGAGAATCCCATGCAGGCGCTTGCAGGCATAGTGGTAGCGCTTGAGCCGGCCCACGCAGGCCTCGACCGACAGGCCAGAACGGGCCGCCTGATCGAAGGTACAAAGGCCAGCGAGGGGCGGCAGGCCGCGAAAGGACGCTGGCGCCGGTGGGGTGGCAGGAATGGTCGGCATGAGTGTGGGCTGGTTTCGCAAGCACTCTTGTGGCGAGGCGGCGGGTTGTCGAGGCAATGTCGGCAGCCGTGGACAGGAGCCAGCACGCGGGCTTCCGAGCCGACGGCTGGCCGCGGTCACCGTTTTCAGGTCTGCTCCGACCCTCCGACTTCGGGCATTGCCGCCCAGCAGTTCTCATTTTGGCCCTGGGTCGCGCCCAGCACCGGCTAAAGCCGGGACTCCAAACAGCTTTCGGCAGCGGATAGCGGGGTTGGGCGTCCCGCCTTTAGCCGGTCGGGGTCAAACTGAGAACTGCTGATTGCCGACCCTTCCCGCTTGCCCCGCGCTGCCACCGGTGCCTATTGTCGCTGCATGAAATTTTTTATCCCCCTACTCGCTGCCGCCGCGCTGCTGCTCTCGCTGCCCGTCCAGGCCCAAGATCCCGCCACCGAGGAGCGCCTGAACAAACTCAGTGCGCAAATCCAAGATTTGCAGGACGGCCAGGCGGTGCTGAACAAACGCCTCAGCAAGCTGGCCGAGGAGCTGCAACGCCTCATCGAGAAGGTCAACTCCGCCAACGGCTCTGCGGCCTCGGCCGAGGACTTGCGGCGGCTCGCGGATAAAGTCCAGGAAGCGGACCGCAAGCGAGAGAGCGACAAGGACGCCATTCTCAGCAAGCTCGAGGCCCTGGCGAAACTCGAGCGCACCCCCCCGCGCACGGCCACCCGCACGCCAAACCCAGAGCCACCGCCACCGCGCGCTGCCGACGAGAAAGGCTACGAGTACACCGTGCAGAGCGGTGATTCGCTCTCCAGCATCGTCGAGGCCTACCGCCAGCAAGGCGTGAAGACCTCCGTGAGTGAAATTCTCAAGGCCAATCCCGGCCTCAATGCCAACCGCGTGTATCCCAACAAGAAGATTTTCATCCCCGCCCCCAAATCCTGACTCCAGCCTGCCATGAACTTCCCCTTTCGCCCCCTGCTCGCCACCCTGCTTGCCGCGTCCCTCCTCGTCGCCCCGGCCGCCCGGGCCGATGACAACGTCACCATTCCCAAGTCCAAGCTCGAAGAACTCGAACGCAAGGCCGCCGAACTCGACAAACTGCAGCGGGAGTTGAACCGCTCGCAAACCGAGAACCAAGCTCTGCAAAAGGCCAAGGCCGAGGCCGAGGCCAAAGCGGCTGCCGAGGCGAAAGTTGCGCAAGCCGCGCAGGAAGCCGCCGCCCAGTCCACGCGCGAGGCTCAGGCGACCGCCGCCAAGGCCGAGGCCGAAGCCCGGGCTGCCACCGCCCGCGCCAACGCCGCCGCTACGAACCCCGTGCCCACTTACCTCGCGCCAGCGATGGCATCCTTGCCCCCGCTCGGCCCGGACGCGGTGGTCAGTTCGCTAGACTTGCTGGCGCACTTCGTCGTCAACGAGGCCGAAGCCCGCGCCCGCTACGGCGCGAAGAAAGAACGCATCACCGTCGAGGGAGAAATCGTCGGCTTCAAGCGCGTGCCCTTTGTCAGTCCGTATGCGGTGCTGCTCAAGACGGGCGATCCCGTGCGGCGCGTCGAGGTGTGGTTCATGCCGGAGGCGCGGTTCAAGGCGGTCTATACCAAACGCAACGGCACCCAACTCGTCGGGCTCACTGCCGCGCGCGAAGCTGAGGTGACTCTCTATCGCTCGGGCCAGGTGCTCACCGTCACCGCCCGCTGCGGCAAATTCGGCGAAGACGGCCTGTCCCTCGATGATTGCGTGGTGAAGACCGTGCGGTAGGACGACGCAGGGAAAGCGGGTAGGGCAGACATTCCTGTCTGCCAGTTCACGGGACTTTCGTGTCCCGTGTTCCTGCCCCCGCGCTGGGGCCGGGCGACAATCAAGTCGCCGGCACTGGCAGACAAGAATGTCTGCCCTACGCCGCCCGCCAAGGCTCAGAGCAAGCCCCGTGTTCGTCTCGGACCTGCTCACCGGCCATGAACCGCCCCGCAGATTCGGCGACCACCGCAGATGGGGCCTTCCCTCGCTCCATCGGCGGTCGTCCCCGAATCTGCGGGGAGGTTCCTCGGAAGGCTCAAACGCCAATGAAATCAGAGCCTCCTCACGCCGGCCGCAACTGTTTTGACAGCGCCACGGGTTAAGAAACTTGACACCTTGCCGGCGCATAAGCGCACCATATCTCGTCGGTGCGAATTCGAGCGACCCAATCCTGGGAACGTCCCAGCACCAGAAGAAAATGGGCTTCAAACAGCAAATCTGGGCGGGTCGGCAGGAGTTGGCTGGTCAGCAAAAAACGGGCTGGATCGCGCGTCCGGGAAACCAGACGCCAACCAACCCCAGGGAATCGCTTTTGCCTGCTCCCGCCCGCCCGCTGGCACCGGGAGTGAGGGTTCCCCAGCCGCCCCAAAGCCAACCGCCTCCCGCCTGCGCCCCGCCGCGTGGGTCGCCTGCCCGGGTTCGCGCCGGGCCGGAGGCTGGCGGGAAGGAGCGCGGACATTCTTGTCCGCCGGCGCGGCCGCCTCCGCGGCACACAGGCTCCGGGGCGAAGCGAGTGGCGGGAGCGCACGGTGCGGGCGGCCCGGGGTTCTGGCGGACAAGAATGTCCGCGCTCCTGCCGCCGAGGTGGCGCCCTCCAGGCGCAGGCCATTTCCCCACCGTGCCCGGACACCCCACACGGGGCAGGAGGTCTGAGGCCTGGCCGCCCTGTAAGAAACTGAGGTCCGCCCGCGGCGCCAAAAATCGAAAAATCCGGTTTGACATCAGATTTGCCACCTCACAATCTCACGCACCCTGAAGTAAATCAGCGCAGTGAAGTCGGAGCCCGCGCAATGAAACGGAACGAGCAACCACGGCACAGTCGGCTCGACGAGGCAAAAAGATGTTCCCCCCTCGCCTGCCAGAGCTATGCCCAGCTTCCGGCCACCCACCGGGCCCGTCCTTCAGCCGCCCCGCCCCTTTCCGCCCTCCTCGCGGGTATTGCTTTGATCGTCGCGCCGCCTTCGGCGGTCGTCGCCAAGGCTTCTTCGGTCTTCGCAGAAACCCCGGCCGCCGTCGCCGCCAACATCTTCGGGCGCGTTGCCGCCCTGGTCGTCCGGATCAAGAACCACCCCGGCTACACCGAGGCCATCGGGCAGGACCTCGGCGTCATCGGCGCCGAGGAGACGGTGGACCTCCACAGCCTCAAGCCGGCCCTCAAGCTCACCCTGCAAGCCGGCCGCCCCGTGGGCTGGACCAAGCAGGGCCTGGACGGCGTGGAAATCTGGGTGGACCGCGGCACGGGCACGTTCGCCTTCCTGGCGATTGACGCCGTCCCGGATTACCTGGACACCGCCCCGCTGCCCGCGCCCGGCGCCGACGCGGTCCGGAAATACAAGGCCATCTACCGCCTCAACGACGAGCCCGTCGGCCAGTCGAGCGACGTCGCCAGCCTCAGCGTGATGGGGTAAAGGCCCGCCCGCAGTGAAATATGCCGAACAGGCCGAGTGGCGCGAAAGGCAACAAAATGAAACCAGTCAAAACTCTAAAAGGCAACCGCAGCGAGTTCAGTTTAATCTGCGCTTTGGTTGTAGGCATAGCGCTCCTGTACAGTGCGGATTTTGTATCCGCTCAAAATCCAGCGCCAGTCAAGGGCGAAAATCCCGCAGCCCGACTATCCTCGCGCGCTCAGGACCTAGTTAACAAAAGTTGGAGCGACTCTTCTTTTGCGCAGGGTATCGAGGTCATAAGTGAACGGAACGAAACTAAGGAATCACGAGCGGTCGCCATGGAGGTGCTCCACGAAAATCGCAGGAAGTTAAACCGTGCGGAAATGGGGCGCTTTCTTGCAGAGGTGACATCAGTAGCTAAAGACACCGCAGCAGACGAAGCCCTTTCTGCTCTTGCCGTCCGCACGATGGGCAACTTGGCGCTCACGATGGAGGAGCTTGGTCAAATAAGTCCGGCCGAGGCAAAAAAGGAAGCCCGCTTCTTGATGGAGGCAGCAACCAATTCTCAACGGAGCATACATTTTCAAGCCAGTGCAATAAACAGCTTGGGAATTCTGAAGATTGCAGAGGCGTCTCCGCTATTGCACGGCATGTTGGGCGAGCGTGCGAGCATGAATGTGCCGGAAATTTCCCGGCCTGCCTGCTTATCACTCATGCGCATTGAAGGTGAACGGGCAGTTCCCACGCTTGCAGACGTGCTGCGGAAAACAACGGATTCGCGGGTGTTCGGAACCGCCGCGTTCGCGCTCGGACAAATCAAGAATTCTGAATCTATGGTTGCGCTTGTGGAGAATCTTGAACGCTTCCCCGACTCCGGTTCTTGCGATGCGTCACTCGTTGGTATGGAAGAAGTCATTTCCAATGTCCTCAAAAGCCCGGATGACCCGAACCTCATATACGCCGTTCGCGCGACGCGCCATCAATGGCGCGACGGACAGCGCGAGCGTTACGTTCCACTCCTACGACGCCTGCTCACCACAGCTCCCAAAGAAGTCCGCAAGGTCAGTTTGGATCGCCTATTGGAAGAAGCCAGCAAGTTGGAGTTGGAGCACGAGAAACAAGAACTTGCGCCTATCTTGGAGGCAATTATCAACCAACCCGAACTGGGTGAATACCACGAACGGATACGACGACGTCTTTCGGCCACGGTACTGACACCAGTTGCTGGCGATAGTGTTCCAGTGCCTACTGTTCGTGAAGGAGGCAACCCAAATGAATAATCTGCTACCCCGACCTCGCAGTTGGCGCGTCTCGCGAGGAGTCTTTGGATTTATTCTGGGCTGTGTTTTTGCAGGGGTTCAACCTGTCATTGCTCAAAACCGAGGAAACACTTCTGCGCAAGAGTATGGGGACCCGGTCTATCGGGTGCTGGAGGGGACCGCTGGATTCTTGGGTTACAACTACAATCACACTGCCATTCATGCTGGTTTGAACAGCAGCGGCAGCGGGCGCGTAATGCAGGCTCTTGGAGAGGGCTACACGACACACGAAACTTCGTTTTCCAGTGCATTTATCCGTTACGGCAGCGATTACTACGGGGCGTACACGTTGAATAACAGAACGATGAATTTTACCGACAGAAAAAATGTCGTGAAAACTGCCAGCGACCTCGTAGATGCCAAAATACCATACCCACCGGTGGGGATGGGTTTACTAGCACCCAAGTGCCTCCTCTGGTATGGCACCAGTTTTGACGGAACAATTAATGACATATCCAATATTCGTTGCGATGGATTCGTCGAATATTGTTACGAGACAAATGGATTCAGAGTTTGGCGGAATAAATCATACGGGGATTCAACGTGGAACATCACCAACTCCGTTTACGTGGATTACCACAATGACAGGCCCGATTCCACCCGGAATCCCGAAAGAGAAGCGTCTCCTTGGGCACAGCGCGGTGCTCCATGCGCAACAGGCCCCAGTACTCCCCTTGGCTGTTCCTATTCTGCCCCTGATACGAAGATGAACAGGGCAGCGGTAATTAATTTGCCAACGTACCAGGTCACTCAAACTGCGGGCAACGGCTTTGTAGATGTTACCGTCAGAGCAACGGATGAATCCGGAATCCATTACATCGTCTACAAACGGCCTGGGGATGCCGGTTGGAGCTACAGCCCAACTCAGCCACAACATCCGTCCACCGATTCATATTCTTACACTGTTAGGGTAACAAGCAGCGGAACTTTCTATGCGTATGCGATGGATAATGGTGGCAATTACCGGTTCATCCGAGAAGTTTGCTCCTGGAGTCGAAATCGGCTACCCATAAGTCACTTATGAGTCAAAGCTTGCTGTATCATGCCTTCGGGGTGCGGGAAGGTTACGAGTATGTGCGTACGGACTACCAACAAGGGGCGGTCCAGTTCCACCTGGCCGTGAAGGCGGAGCCGTTCGTCTG
>Ga0105046_10005067_pt1 | contig 20898 bp, 13 predicted proteins | sample MAT03_FD_78385 | JGI IMG/M metagenome (GOLD analysis project Ga0105046, IMG submission 78385) | Freshwater microbial communities from Lake Fryxell liftoff mats and glacier meltwater in Antarctica - MAT-03 (megahit assembly) | ecosystem: Environmental > Aquatic > Freshwater > Ice > Liftoff...
GGACTCGACACCGGTGCCGTGTCGGTTTCGACACCGGCGACCCAACCGCCCGCCGTGCCGTTCACCGTGGAACAAGCACGCTCCGAAGCGCCACCGGTCGTTCCCGCCGCTGTCGCGAATACCCCGACCCTCCCGACACCAGCTCCGACTCGGCCGGCCATCGCTTCGACCGAACAACCCACCGTGCCGACCGTCACCCCCACGGCCGTTCCCGCCGTTCCGCAGTCGAACCCGACCGCCGCGCCGGTGGCTGCCAACCCCACCCGCCCGGCCAACCCGGATATCGCGGTGACGGTCGCGCAGCCCGTCACGGTGCCAGTCGGTCAACTGGAAGTCGTCAAGTTCGGGGGCGTGTCGGTCGCCGGTGCGGTCCCGATTTCGCCGGACCAGCCCGCCCGCACCGAGGGTGGAACGCCGTTGCCTTTCGCCTCGGTTCCCGTCGGTGTGAATGCCACCGTCGCGCCCCCGACCGTCGAGACGCCGTCCGCCGTGACCCCGCCTCCGGTGGCCGAGCAACTGGCCGGGCCGATCACGGCTCAGGTGCGGGACCGACCGGCCGACGGCGAAACCGAAATCCAAATCCGTCTGGACCCGCCGGAGTTGGGCACGGTTAAACTCAAAATCGTCTCAACCGGCGGGGAGGTGCGGGCCGAACTTCATGTGAGCAGCGAAGCCGTGCGGCAGGTCGTGCAGAGCCAACTGCCGGAGTTGCAACAACGGCTGGACGACGCCGGGGTTCGGGTCCAGCGGTTCGACGTGACCGCCGACCCGCAAGGGGGGACCGCGCGGGATGACCGGGGCGAGCAATGGCGCGGCCCGCCGCCCGTGGAATTGCCGCCGCCCATCCGCCCGCGACTGGCGACCGTCACCGCTCCCGACGTGGGTCGGGTCGATGTGAATGCGTGAAGACCGAATATCCCCCCCTCAGTTTGTTAGGAGTTGTTCCAATGAATCCCACCGCCGCCACGACTGGCGCCTCGAGTACCAGCATCAACCAGGACCAGTTCCTGCAACTGCTGGTGGCCCAGTTGCAGAACCAGGATCCGCTGACGCCGACCGACAGCACGACGTTCATCACCCAACTGGCGCAGTTTACGCAACTCGAACAGACGCAGAAGCAGACGGCCACCTTCGACCAGGTGCTGAAGCTGCAACAGTTGACCAGCGGCAGCTCGCTGCTCGGCAAGACCGTCGATTACACGCCGGCGAACGGTTCCGCGGCGACGGGGACGGTGTCCGCCGCCGCCGTGCAAGCGGACGGCACGGTCGCCCTGTCCGTCGGCGGGGTGACGGTCCCGCTCGACCAGGTGACGCAGGTTCGTTAACTCCGCTTGTGGGCTTCTATCCGAGCCGGAAGCGTGAGCGACGGTCTTTATTCGGAACCATCGCTCACGCTTTCGGCTCGGTGAGAAGCCGACGCCCTTCCAAGAAAGAAACCGACCTCGCCCCGCATCCCAAACGTTTCCACACACCCTAGTTTCACACCATCGAGGATCACCACCGTGGGTATCACCGCCCTGTTCTCCGGGTCCACCGGCCTTCAAGCCAACTCCATCGCGCTCGACGTGGTCGGGAACAACCTCGCCAACCTGAACACCGTCGGTTACAAGAACCAACGGACGCTGTTCCAGGACACCGTCTACCAGGCCATCAGCAGCGGCTCGCCGGGCGGCAACGGGGCCGGCGGCACGAACCCGGCCCAGGTCGGGTTCGGGGTGACGGTCGGGCAGATCGGCACCCAGTTCCAGCAGGGTGTCGTTACGCCCACCGGCCGCAGCCTGGACGCCGCCATTCAGGGGAACGGGTACTTCGTCGTGGCCAGCGGCAACCAGACGCAGTACACGCGGGCCGGGTCGTTCGACATCGACGCCAACGGGTTCCTGGTCGATCCGGCCACCGGCTTCCTGGTCCAGCGGTACGGGACGGTCGGCGAGCCGACGCCCACCCTGCCGGGCTTCCAGACGGCCGGCGACGCCCGCATCAGGGTGCCGTTCGGGTCCGGCGCGCAGGGCATCCCGACGGCCACCGTGAACTACCAGGGGAACGTCAGCTCCACCCTGCCGGTGGGGGAAGGGAAGACGACCGCGCTGCAGGTGTACGACTCGCTCAGCACCGCCCAGACGCTGACGGTGACGTACACGAAGACGGCCCCGAACACCTACGACATCAGCGCGACCATCGCCGGCGCGACCGTCGCCATCACCGGGGCGACGCAGGTGACGTTCGACAGCAACGGCTTCCTGCTGTCCCCGGCGTCCACCACGATTAACGTGTCCGGCCTGCCGGGTACCAGCGCGCAGAACATCACCCTGAATCTCGGCACCATCGGCCAGGGCACTGGGTTGACGCAGTTCGGCGGGGTGTCCACCGCCAACGCCGTCACCCAAGACGGTCTGGCGTCCGGCGTGCTCACGTCGGTGTCCATCGACAACGACGGCAACCTGCAAGGGCAGTTCAGCAACGGGCGGACGCTGGCGCTCGCGCAGTTGGCCGTCGCCGGGTTCAACAACGAGTCCGGGTTGCTACGCGCCGGGAACAACTACTTCAGCAGCGGTCCGGCGTCCGGCGAACCGCTGGTCGGGGTGGCCCGCGACGGCGGTCGGGGGGGCATCCAGGGTGGCGCGCTGGAAGGGTCGAACGTGGACGTGTCCATCGAATTCTCCCGGCTCATCATCGCCCAGCGGGGGTATCAGATTAACGCCAAGACGGTCAGCGCCGCCAACGAGCAACTTCAGACGCTGGCGCAGATCATCTAATACCGAATGGCGAGCCGCCCCAGTGATGGGGCGGGTTGAGCTCAACCCGCCCCATCACTGGGGCGGCTCGCCGGGAACTTTTGTCCGAACCCGCCGCAGTGGTGTACGATTCCCTCGTCCCCCTCGTTCGGGTTCCGCTCATGTCATCACCGTTCGCTACTGGCGCGGCCGTCCGCGCCGCCTGCCGCGCCGGCACCCTCACCACCCCCACGCCCGGACTCGCGCCAGGGTTCGTGCAAGCCAACCTCGTCTTGCTGCCGAAGGAGTGGGCGTTCGATTTCCTGCTGTTTTGCCAGCGGAACCCGAAGCCGTGCCCGCTGCTGGATGTCACCGACGCCGGCAGTTGGGAGCCGCGCGCCGTGGCACCGGGGGCCGACCTGCGAACCGACCTGCCGGCGTACCGCGTCTTCGAAGATGGCGCGTGCGTGGCCGAGCCGCAGGACGTGCGCGACCTCTGGCGACCGGACTTGGTGGGGTTCGTCCTCGGCTGTTCCTTCACGTTTGAAAACGCTCTGATCGAGCGCGGCATCCCCGTGCGGCACATCGAAGTCGGTCGCAATGTGCCGATGTACCGCACGAACATCGCGTGCCAACCGGCCGGGCGGTTCCACGGGCCGATGGTGGTGTCGATGCGGCCGATGAAGCCCGCGCAGACGCTGGAGGCGAGCCGCACCTGCGGGCGAATGCCGCTGGCGCACGGGGCACCGATCCACTTCGGCGACCCGACGACCATCGGCATCGCGGACATCACCAAGCCCGACTACGGCGATCCCGTGGACATCCACGCCGGGGAAGTGCCGGCCTTCTGGGCGTGCGGCGTCACCCCGCAGGCGGTGCTGACGGAAGCGAAGCCGCCGTTCGCCATCACCCACAAGCCGGGGCACATGTTCGTCACCGATTGGCGGGATGTGGAATTGGATGTGGGCTAATGCGTGGAAACCGTTCAAATAAGAGGGACACGGACGAAGAGGATGAAAAGCAGGGATGAAGAGGATCAGAAATAAAATCTTGGTTTGATCCCGGCTTTGATCCGGCCTTTCATCCTCTTCATCCGTGTCCCTCTTATTTGAACGGTTCTTCTCCTTTCCGCCTCCCGCTCATACACTTTCGGGCATGAGTACCACCGCACCGATGGCCGAACGGGCCGCCCAATTCCGCCAGCGGTTCGCCGCCCTGGAAGCCGAGATCGGCAAAGTCATCGTCGGCCAACCGGAGATCGTCCGGGGGGTGCTGACGAGCCTGTTCGTCGGCGGCAACGTGCTGCTGGAAGGGGTGCCGGGGCTGGGGAAAACCCTGCTCATCCGCACCCTGGCACAGGTGCTGGACCTGAAGTTCACCCGCATCCAGTTCACCCCGGACTTGATGCCCTCGGACATCGTCGGGACGGACGTGATCCTCGAAACGCCGGACGGCAAGCGGGAACGGCGGTTCCAGTCCGGCCCGCTGTTCAGCCAGATCGTGCTGGCCGACGAGATCAACCGGGCCATCCCGAAGACGCAATCGGCCATGCTGGAAGCGATGCAAGAGCGGACGGTGTCGGTCGGCGGCACGACGCACGTTCTGCCGAAGCCGTTCTTCGTGCTGGCCACGCAGAACCCGATTGAACAGGAAGGCACCTACCCGCTGCCGGAAGCGCAACTCGACCGCTTCCTGTTCAAGTTGCTGGTGCCGTTCACCACCCGCGCGGAGTTGACGGCGATCGTCACCCGCACCACGCGGAACGAGACGCCGACGGTGAACAAGGTGATGGACGCGAGCGAGATTAGCCAGGGGATGGAGTTGGTCCGCGAGGTGCTGGTTGCCGCCCCGGTGCAGGACTATGCCATCCGGTTGCTGCTGGCAACGCACCCGAACACCGAGTACGCCACGCCGGACGCGAACCGCTTCTTCCGCGCCGGGGCGTCGCCACGAGGGGCGCAGTCGCTCATCCTGGCGGGCAAGGTGCGGGCGCTACTCGACGGCCGTTTCAACGTCAGCTTCGACGACATCCGCAAGGTGTACTTCCCGGCCCTGCGGCACCGGGTGCTGATGAACTTCGAGGCACAGGCTGAGAACGTGTCCAGCGACACCGCACTCGCCGGCATCCTGAACGATGTTCCGGAAAAGCTCAACGAGCGGCGGTAGATGTGGGTCCGGTCGCAGCGCGAGTCACGCGCGGCGACCGGACGGGCGGTCACTTCGGCTGGGTCTGGCGCTTGATGGCCTCTTCGACGAACCGCTTGTGCGCCTCGCTGAAGCCGGGCGGGGCGACGGCCGCGCCGCCGGCGCTGGGGCCGCCGGGGACGGTCTTCGGGCCGGTCAGCCGCTCGTTCGCGCCGCTGCCGTCGGACACGTTCCGCCGCGGGTCGGGGCCGGGCTTGCGCGGGTCGGCGGCCTTCGCCCGGTCCACCTCGGTGCGCTGCCGGGCGACCATCTCCTCGTACCCCTTCAGGAACTCGGCCATCTCCTTCTCGGACATCTTCGCCTTCTTCAGGAACTCCGGGTTGTCCTTATATTCCTTGAAGTTCTTCAACTGAAGTTCGGCCGACTTCAGGCGGTTCTCCGGGTTATCTTCGAGGGGTTTACCGTCCGGCCCGACGGGCGGGTTGCCGCCGGGCTGCCACGGCCGATCGCCCCGCTTCGCGTCGGCGATCTGGTCGTTCAGTTCCTTCATTTGCTTCTGCACTTCCTCGCGGCGGTCCTTGCCGATCTTCTCGTCGAGTTGTTCCTCGGCCGCCTTCCTCTTGGCGTCGTCGGGGCTGTTCAGGTCTTGGGCCGCTTGCTCGCGGCGCTTCTTCTCCTCGTCCGACAGCGGCGGCTGCTCCTTCTCGGCCTTTTTCGCCAACTCGTCGAGTTCCTTCTTCGCCTGGTCGCGCCGCTTCGGGTCGTCGGACTTCAAGTCCTTGGCCATCTGCTCCATCTTCTCGCGGGCGTCCTTGCCGATCTCCTTGTCCAACTTCTCGCGGGCGGCGTCCTGCTTCTTCTTGTCGTCCGAGGCGAGGTCTTTCGCGGCGTCCGCCAGCTCCTTCTGGTTCGCGCGGTCGAGCTTGTCCAGGGCGGCCTTCTGCTCATGTTGAAGCTTCTCCCGTTCGCCTTTGCCGATCTTTTCGTCCAGCTTCTTCTCGGCGTCCTTCCGCTTGGCGTCATCGGGGTTGTTCAGGTTCTTCGCGGCGTCGTTTAAGTCCTTCAGGTCTTTCTGAAGCTTCTCGCGTTCGCCCTTGCCGATCTTGTCATCCAGCTTCTTCTCGGCGGCCTCGCGCTTGGCTTGGTCAAGGCTGTTCAAATCCTTCGCGGCGTCGGCGAGTTCCTTCTGCTGTTCCGGGGTCGGCTTGTCCGGCTTGTCGCCGTTGCCGCCGGGGTTCTTTTGGCCGTCCTTGCCCATCTGCTTCGCCACCTCGTCGAGCTTCTTCTTGGCGTCTTCCTGCCGCTTCGGGTCACCGGACTTCATGTCGTTCACGATGTCCTCGGCCTTTTTGCGGGCGTCCGGGCCAACCTCTTTATCCAACTTCTCGCGGGCCGCGTCCTGCTTGGCTTTGTCGTTTGAGGCCAAGTCCTTCACCGCGTCTTCGATCTCCTTCTGCTTGGCCGCGTCGGGCTTGCCGCCATCGCCCGGTTTCCCACCGTCGCCTTGTTGTGGGGCTGGCTTCTGCTCGCCCTTGGCGACGGGCTTGTCCTTCGGGTCGGGCTGCGCGCCCGCGCCTTTGCCCTCGCCGGGTTTGTCTTCGGGTTTCATTGGCTGGCCGCCCGGCTCTTTCGGCGGTTCCTTGCCCTCGGCCGGTTCGGGCTGCGCGCCCATCGGCTGACCGTCGGCCGCGCCGGGCTTACCCTCGGCCTTCTTCGGCGGTTCCTTACCCTTGCCCGCGCCGCCCTTCTGGTCCGGGTTCTTCTCGCCCGGCTGTGCCTTCGGCTCGGCCCCTTGCTCGCCGGGTTGCGGCTGCGGCTTCTGCTCGCCCCGGTTCACGTCGCCGTTGGGCTTGGCCTGACCGGCGTTCTCCGGCCCGTCCTTCTTCTCGCCCGGCTTGGGCTGCGGCTGCATCGGGTTCATCGGGTCGGGCTTCGGTTCACCGGACCCTTTGCCGCCGGCCGGGTCGGAATCTTCGGGTTTCGCGCCGGGTTCCTTCGGCTGCTGTTGCGGTTGACCCTTCTTCTCCTGGCCCGCGCCGGCCGGGTCGTTCGGCTTCGGCCCCTCCTTCGGCTGGTCTTTCGGGTCGCCGCCGTTGGGGTCTTCGCCCGACTTGGGTTCCGGCTTCGCCTCGGCCTTCTCTGGCTGTTTCACATCGCCCGCACCCTTGCCTTCGCTGGGGTTGGCCTTCGGGTCTTTCGGGTCCATCTCGTTCGGCTGCGGTTCGGGCTTGGCTTCCGACGCCCCTTCCTGGCCGGCTTGGTTCTTCTCGCCGGGCTTGCCTTCCGCCGGCTTCTGCTCCGGCATATCCGGCTTCTGCTGGTTCGGGTCGCCCTTGCCTTGGCCCGGCTGCTTCTGTTGCTCTTCGATCTTGTCTTGAAGTTCATCCGCCTTCTTTTGAACGTCCTGATCGGCTGGGTTCGGCTGCGGCTGCTCCGGGTTCTTCTCACCCATCGGGTTCGGATTTGGCTGCTGCTCCGGGTTGCCGCCCATCGGGTTTGGCTGCTTGTCCGGGTCTTTCTCGCCCATGCCGCCGGGTTGTTGTTGCCCCATCGGGTCTTTCTCACCCTTCTCGCCCTGCGGCGGTTGCTCGTCCTTCTCGCGGTTCTGGGGCTGTTCGGGGTCGCGTTTCTCGGTCTTGTTCTTCTCGTCCTGCTTCTGGTTGTTCTGCTGTTCCTCGCCCTTCCGCTGCTCTTGCTTCTGTTCTTGCTGCTTCTGTTGCTCGGCCTGCTTCATCGGGTCGGCTTCGGGCTTGGTCAGCCGCACCCGTTGCACCTTCGACTTGCCGACGTTCGCGGCCGGGACGGTGCAGTTGTCGGCCGCCTCCAACCAGTATTCCAGCACCGCGTCCGGCTTTAGCGCCACGGGTTTGCCGTCGATGCCTTTCAGCGTGTCGAGTTTCACGGAGTCCTTGTAATCCAGGCTCGTCGGGAAGCTGCCGTCGGTGTCGCGCTTGAAAGTCTTGCCGTCGCGGAACGGCTTCGGGGCAAGGACCGGGCCGTCGGTGAGTTTGAACTTGAGCGTGGCCGAGGCGATGCCGTGGTCGTCGCCGATGAGCGCGTCCACGGCCAACAGCCCGTTGGTCGGCATCACGATGTCTTCCTGTTCCGGCTTCAGAATGGCGATGGTCGGCGGCTGATCGACGTACACATCAATCGGGTACGGTACGGTCGCGCCGCTGTCCTCGCCGTCGGTACTCTTGAAGCGGAGCGTGTACGTCCCTTTGTCTTGCAGGGTCAGCTTGAATCGCAACGAATCCTTGGCATCGCCGACGACTTCGCCCGCAATCGCGGTTTCCTGCCCGCCGATGTCGGTGGTCATGGTGCCGGCTTTCAGGGTGCGGTTGGTCGTCACCGTGAGGGTCACGTTGGTGCCCCGGAAGCCGTCGATGCGCGGCTCGTTCGGCTTGCCGGTGTCGGGCTTCAGCCGCAGGTATTCGGGGTACTCGTACTGCGTTTGCCACGTCTGAATCATCGGCCGGGTACGGACGGTGACGCGGTACTCCGGCGTCTCGGCGTCCCCGGCGGCCACGCGATACCAGAAGCCGTTCTGGATGAGTTGCCGGCCGGCGGTGAACGAGTAGTCGCGGATGGTGTCGCCCTTGTCCAGCGGGTATTCGTCGAAAACGTCGGCGTCGGCCGCGTACCGCACTTTCAGCCGCACCTGTTGGGGGCCGCCGAACTCCGGGATTTTGCCCGTCACGCGGACGGCGAACCCGATCTGAGTCCCGTCGGTGACGGTCAAGTCGCCGGTCGGGTCGATCAGTTCGATGGCGGTGCGGGTGACGATGGCGCGGTCGGTGAACGGGTTGAACGCGCGACCGAGCAGCGACACGAATTGATCTTTATACAGCAGGAAGAGCAAGGCTAGCACGCCGATGAGAATGGCCACCACCCCGCCGGCCCAGGCCATGCGGTTCGACGCGATGGCGTTGGTCGGGTCGGACTCGGCGAGGCCCGCCGCCGCCTTCTGGCTGAGGGCCGACCGCACCGAGCCGGGGATTTCGCGGTCTTGCAGGTCCACCCAGTTGATGACGGCGTTCTTCGGGTCGGCAATGGTCCCTTCGACCTGCCGGGCGACGTACCGGGGGTTCACGATGCGGCGGAGCGGGCGGGCGACCAGGTACCAGCCGGCCGCGCCGACGACGGCGAGCAACCCGACGAGGCCGAGTTGCCGGGACCACGCGGGGAGGTCGAGCCAGCGGTCGAGCAAGACCACGGCGACGGCGTAGGCGAGCGCGACGGCGGCCACCACCAGCCCGCCGGTGAGGGCGTCGTTCGTCCGGATTTTGCGCCCGGTGTCGGCGAGCGTGGCGCGAACGGCGTCGTCGGTCTTGCTGGCGACCGGGGCCGGTTTCGGGTCGAGAAGGGTAGGCATGCGCGCCGACTCCGCGAGGCGTGGTTCGAGGGCTGATGGAATTATAACCGCAACCGGGGCAAAAGCGCACCGCGACCGCCGGAAGCTGTTACGAAGCGTGACGGAGGGGTACCCAAATCATTCCCAGGGCGTTGCCCCGGGCTTTGATGTGGCCGTCCTTCAGACGGCTGCTTATCGGTCTTCAGTCCGAGGGACTGTAACATCTCAGCCCAGGGCAACGCCCTGGGAACGGGAGTTTTTTCATGTCAGAACTCATGCCCACCCTCAGCCACTTCGACGACGCCGGGGCCAGCCGCATGGTGGATGTTGGCGGCAAGGCGGAGACCCACCGCGCCGCCACCGCGTCGGCCGTGGTGCGGATGCTGCCCGCCACGCTCGCCCTCATCCGCAACAAGGAGTTGGCGAAGGGCGATGTCCTCGAAGTCGCGCGGCTCGCCGGCATCATGGCCGCCAAACGGACGGCCGATCTCATCCCGTTGTGCCACCCGCTGCCGCTCACGTCGGTGGAGGTGAATTTCGCGTTCCCGGACGAAAGTTCCTTGCGAATCGCCGTCACCGCGCGAGTTTTCGGCCGCACCGGTGTTGAGATGGAAGCCCTGACTGCGGTTAGCGTGGCGGCCCTGACCGTGTACGACATGTGCAAGGCGGTCGATCGCGGGATGACGATCACCGCCGTGCGGCTGGACGAGAAGTCCGGCGGCAAGTCCGGCGACTTCCGACGGGACGACGAACCGGCGGGCCACTCATAAACTGGGTCCCACGCGGACCCGCCCCACGGGGATCGCTGCCATGCCCACCGCCACCCTACCCGCCGTCGAGCCGATGTCCCCCGTGGTTGTTCCGACCGTCTCCCGTGCCGTCGCCGCGTTCGCGCCCGTCGCCCCCGACATCGAGGCGGCCGAGCGGGTGTTCGCCGATGCGTTGGTCGAATATCGCTCGCCGTTCGGCCCACTGCTCTCGCACCTGAAGCACTACCGGGGAAAGCGGCTCCGGCCGGCGCTGTTGCTGCTGGTGGCGAAGGCGTGCGGGAAAATCACGCCCGCGCATCACACCCTCGCCGCCGTCGTGGAAATGATTCACACCGCGACCCTCGTTCATGACGACGTGTTGGATGAGGCCGACACCCGTCGGCACCATCCGACGTTCAACGCCGAGTGGGGCAACAAGGTCAGCATCCTGCTGGGCGACATGCTGTTCACCCACGCCTTTCACCTGAGCGCCACCGTCGATCAGACCGCCTGCCGGCTCATCGGGGAAGCGACGAACAAGGTTTGCGCGGGCGAACTCATGCAGATCACCGAGCGCGGCAACCTGCGGCTGACGGAAGCCGACTATTACGCCATCGTGGACGGCAAGACGGCGGCACTGACCGAGGCCTGCGGGCGGCTGGGCGCGCTGTACGCCGGGGCGGACGCGGAGACGGCGGACGCGATGGCGGACTACGGCCGGTCGCTCGGCATCGCCTTCCAGATCGCCGACGACCTGCTGGATTTGACCGGGGACGCGACCAAAGCCGGGAAAACGTTGGGCACCGATTTGGAACAGGGGAAACTGACGCTGCCGCTGATTCACGCCCTGAACACCCTGCCGGCGGCCGAGGCGGACGACTTCCGCGACCTTCTGCGGTCGGCGAACTGCGACCGGTCGGCGGTGGCGGACGTGCTGATCCGCTCCGGGTCGCTGGTGTTCGCCAAGCGGACGGCCGACGACTTCGCCCGCGCCGCCCGCGCCGCGCTGGAGGGATTGCCGCCGAGCGACTGCCGCACGGTGTTGGAACACCTGACCGAGTGGTCCGTCCGCCGGGAGAAGTGAGAAGGTCGCCGCTCGCTCCGCGAGCGGTTTTTCCGGGACCGCTCGCGGAGCGAGCGGCGACGATTGCCAACCCGCGACACCCGCAAGGGTTAGCCAAAGCTCACTCCCGCGGGTTCCGCCGCCAGAACAGCAGCAGCACCACCAGCGCCACCGCCGGGGCCACCCAGGCGGTCGTCAGCACCGGCAGGTACGACCCGTTCGCGTCGTTCCACCCGCCTTGCAGCCGGAACATCGCGGCCAAATATATCGCGTTGATGAAGCCGAGCGAGCCGGTCACTTTGCCCTGATGTCGGCCCGACACCTCCTGACTGAGTGCGAAGTACGTCGGGAACAGTCCCAGCGCGCCGAACCCGAACATCAGCAGGGCGGCCGTCATCAGCGACCCGGCCGGCAGCCACGGCAGCGCCGCCGACACCAGCACCATCCCCGTGCAGCCGGCGAAGCAACACAGTCGCGCGGCGTGAATGTTCCCGCCCCGCCGCCCGACGAACAGCACCAACAGCCCGACGCTCCACGAGCCGATGTCGCCGACCAGGTAGTAGGCCGTCGTCGTCCATGCCATTTCACTTTCGGTGTACTTCAACTCGGATTGCAAGAACAACGGCAGCCACACGCGGAACGTGTGCCAGCAGGTATTCACGCCGATGATGACGACCACCAGCACCCAATACCGGCGGTCGGCGAACACGGCCGCGAACGACGAGTTGGTTTTGGTCGAAGTGTCCGGCAATGGGTCGAGCGCACGGCGGGGCACCGTGAACACCCACAACAGCACCCACAACACACCGATGCCGCCGATGACGCGGAACGGCACCCGCCAGGAGTCGGTCGGCACGCCCCCCAGCGGCACCGCCCACCCGCCCGTCGCGGCGAACAGGCTACTGTTCCGCGCGCCCTCGTGCGGGTCGGCCCAGTGCAGGCACAGCAGCACGATTGCCGGCGTCACCACCGCGCCGATGGCGGTGCCGCTCTGGAACAGCGAGCTGCCGAACGACCGCTCGGCCGGCGGCATGATCTGCCGCACCGTCCGCACCCCGCACGGCCAGTTCCCAGCTTCGAATAACCCCAGCATCATGCGTAAGGCGAACAGCATCCAGTACCCGGACGCGTACCCGCACAGGAACCCGGCCAGCGACCAGCCGAGGACCGCCGCCGGGTACACCCGCCGCACCCCGACGCGGTCCACCAGCCAGCCGGTGAACAGCGTGCCGAAGGCGAAGGCGGCCGAGAACCCGCTCTCGAGCAGCGAATACTGCTTGTCGTTCAGGGCGAAGGCCACCTTGATGCGGGCGGCCGTCTGGTTCAGGGCGATGCGGTCCATGTAGTTCAGCACGGTCGCCAGGAACAGCAACCCGCACACCCACCACCGCCACGGGGACGGACGAACGTCGGCAGCGGTCATGAGCAACTCCGCGAGGGACACCCGGCCCGGTCGAGGGGGCGAGGCCGGTGCCGTGTGCCTGTTGTACGGCCGCGAGTCGGCGCGGGCGGGCGCTCACCCCTCCGACGGCGGTTGCGTGAGGAACTCCACCTCGCCGGTGGCCACGTCGTACATCGCCCCAACGACGGCGATCGTCCCGTCCGCCTCCAACCGCTGGAGGGTTTCGCTCTCCAGGCGGATGTGGCCCAGGGTGCGGAGGACGTTCCGGTTCGCCACCGTCTGGTTGAACTCCTCCCGCTCCCCGTCGGTCATCTCCTTCACCCGCTCCGGGTCCGTCACCAGAATGGACTTCTGCAGCTCCGAGATCAGCAGGTCCAGGTTCTGGCAGCCGGTCGCCTCCCGCGCCGTCTGACCGGCGGCGAACAGGTCCACCGCCGCCTTAACCGCCCCGCACTGCTTGTGCCCCAGCACCAGGATCAGCTTGGCCCCGGCCACCGCGCAGGCGTACTCCAAGCTCCCCAGCACCTTCTCGCGGGCCACGTTGCCGGCGATGCGGACGGTGAAGATGTCACCCAACCCCAAGTCGAAGATCAACTCCGTCGGGGTCCGCGAGTCGATGCAACTGAGGACGACGGCCAGCGGGTGTTGGCCGGCGGCCGCGCCGGCCATTTGCCGGCTCAGGTCGCGGGAGATCCGCTGGTCGGTGCGGAACCGCTCGTTCCCGTCGATCAGCAGTTGCAACACGGCCGTCGGGGTGAAGCCCTCCTGCACCTCGCGGGTGGAGTAGTCCACATAAGTAATGCGGTCCTGGAAGTGATACCGCTCGCGGAAGCCGAGCATGTCCACGCTCACCCCGCGCGCGGGGGCGGTGTCGGCGTCGAACTCGCGGAGCATGGCCAGGATGTCCGGGTCGATGTAGTCCGTGTCGCGGGCGTCCAGCAGCACCTTGGCCCCGCGCGGCACCTTGTCCAGCGTGTCGAGCAGGGTCCCCCGGTTCAGGAAGCTCACCTGGTTCGGCAGGATGATCCGCAGCACCTCCCCGCCGACGTGCGTCTCGATCACTCTCCGGAGCGGCCGGCGGACGTTGCTGGCCAGGATGAAGAGTACGCTCACGCCCAGACCGATCAGCACCCCGATGAGCAGGTCGGTGAACACGATGGCCAGCACGGTGACGGCGAACGGCACGAACTGGCTCGCCCCGTCGGCCCACATCTCCCGGATGATCTTCCGGTTAATCAGCTTCAACCCGGTCATGAACAGGATGGCCGCTAGGCAGGCGATGGGGATGGTGTTCAGCACCCGCGGCAGCAGCAGCACGCACCCGGCCAGGAAGAACCCGTGGAAGATGGCCGACCGCTTGGAGTCGTTGCCGGCGTTCAGGTTGACCGAACTGCGGACGATGACGGACGTGACCGGCAGCGCCCCGATCAGCCCGGCCGTCACGTTGCCGACCCCCTGCGCGATCAGTTCGCGGTTGGTCGGGGACAGCCGCCGCTGCGGGTCCAACTTCTCCACCGCCTCCAGGTTGAGCAGCGTTTCCAACGACGCCACCAGCGCCAGGGTGACGGCGGCCAGCCACGCGGCGGAGGTGAGGAGCGCGGCGAAGTCCGGGAACACGAGGAAATCCCCCACCCCCGCGACGGACTCGACCACCGGCACGTTGACCAGGTGAGTACTGCCGATCACCCACTCGCCGCCGACCGCGTCCAGCAGGAACTTCAGCCCGATGCCCAGCACCACCACCAGCAGCGGGGCCGGGACGGGCGACTTCTTCAGCGCCTTGAACCGGTCCCACAGGACGATGAACGCGACCGACACCAGGCCGACCAGGATGGCCCCCTCCACCGCCGACCCGTCGAACAGCCCGCCCACCGCGTCGGTGATTTCGGTCAGGGTGTTCTTCTTGTCCGGCTGGATGAAGCTCATGTCCCCTTCCGGGTCGTCGTCCCGGCCGAGCAGGTGCGGAATCTGCTTCAGGATCAGGATCAGGCCGATGGCGGCGAGCAACCCCTTGATGACCCCGCCGGGGAAGTACTGGGCGATGAACCCGAGCCGCAGCACGCCGAACCCGAGTTGGAACACCCCGGCCAGGACCAGGGCGGCCAGGAAGCCGGGGAAACCGAGGGTGGCGATCTGCACCGCCACGACCGCCGTCAGGCCGGCGGCCGGGCCGCTCACGCTGGTGTGCGACCCGCTCAGCGCGCCCACGATGATGCCCCCGATGACGCCGGACAGGAGGCCGGCGATCGGGTCCGCCCCGGACGCCACGGCCACCCCCATGCACAACGGCAGGGCGACGAGAAAAACGACCAACCCGGCGGTAATGTCTTTCGGCAGGGTGGCTACGGACCAGACATTCGGACGCGGCATCGGCGGACCTCAAACGGCGGGGACGTTGGGGCTTGGGAAGGTGTATGGTAGGCGGGGGTGGGTCACACGTCGCCGGGCGGTACGGGTGGGGCGGCGAACGACGCCCGCTCGCGGAGTTCTTTTCACGACGCATCGACTTCCCACTTGACAGACACTCGCGCGGTCAAAAAATACGCTCTCACTCACCGGCAGGGACGCGCGGAGCCTTTCATCCGGAGCCGTCCATGCGATCCGCCATTCCGTTTCTCCTGGTCGTCGGTTCCGTCGCCTCGTTCGGGACCGCGCGGGCCGACGACTCCGTCCGCATCTACCGCAAAGTCGTGCCCGGCGTGGTGTGGATCCGGAACCACATCGACAAGTCCGTGTTCACGGGGACCGGCTTCCTGATCGACCGGCGGAACAAACTCGTCGTCACGAACCACCACGTCGCCCAGCGGAAGGCGCGGGTGGACGTGTTCTTCCCCGCCCCCGACGGCAAAGGCTCGTGGGTGGCGAAGCCGTCGTACTACACGGACAACCTCCCGGCGCTGAAGAAGGCCGGGTATTACGCGGAGGGTGCCCTCGTCGCCTACGACCCGGCCGCCGACTTGGCCATTTACAAGGTGAGCGCGGTCCCCGACACGGCGCACGAGTTCGGAGTCGCCAACGCGGACCCCAGGACGGACGACAAGTTGCACGTCCTCGGCAACCCGGCCGCGCGGGACTTGTGGCGGTACTGCGTCGCCATCGAGCCGGTCGTCACGACCCTCCGCACGTCCGCCAGCAACGCCGAGGACGCCTACAGCTACAAAGCCCTGAGTATGACGTCGAGTACGTTCGGCGGGAACAGCGGCGGGCCGGTCCTGAACGACGCGGGGGCGGTGGTCGGGGTGCTGTCGCGGGGCGGCGGCGAGGGCGGCAAGTCGGCGGTCGCGGTCCACCGCTCCGAACTGACCGCGCTGCTCGCCACCATGAAGCCGCACGCCGTGTTCAGCATCGAGAACCCGACGCGGGTGGCCCTGAACTATCAGGTGAAATGGGACGACGGCGAGTGGAAAAGCTACACCGAGAACGCCGGCGGCTACAGTCGCACGTTCTGGAACACCAAGAGCGGTACGGTCCCCTACCTGCGGTACGACTGTTCAAACGACCCGGGCGTCCAGGAGAAGCTGTACAAGATCAACACGTTCGGGGTGTACCTGGGCAAAAACGTCTCGCCGAAACTGAAGGACCACGCCAAGGAATACCACTTCCAGTTCGACAAGACGGGCAAGACCATCGAGGTGTACGAGAAGAAGTGAACCGAGTCACTACGCGGGCGGGCCGGCCGTCACCCGTCGTCGTCGTCCGCGTCGGCGTCCGGTTCCAGGTGGTACTTGCGGATCAGCTTGCGGACGGTGGCGCGGGCCAGCCCCAGCCAGCGGCCGGCGACCAGGCGATTCCCGGACACCTGTTCCAGCACTTCCGCCAATAGCACCGGCTCGATCTCGGCCAGCAGCTTCGGATAAAGGTCGGCCGGTTCGGTCCCGGCGGCCAGTCGCACTTGCTCCCGCGCCCACTCGCGGACGGCCGCCCGCAGCTTCTCCGGCACGGTCGCCCCGCCGCTGAGCGCGGTCGGCTCCGGCAGGTGCTCCGGGCGGATCGGCCCGCCCCGCGCCACGATGGCCGCGTACTCCATCGCGTTCTTCAACTCGCGGATGTTGCCCGGCCACGCCCGCGCCCGCAGTACCGCGACGGTCTCCGGCGGCAGCGGGCCGGCGGCGGTCGGCGCGAACGTCCGCAGGAAATGCTCGGCCAGCCGGGGGATGTCGTCGGTGCGGTCCCGCAGCGCGGGCAGGTGAATCGGGTACACGTTCAGGCGGAAGAACAGGTCGTGCCGGAACCGCCCGGCCGTCACTTCCTCGGCGAGGTTCGCGTTCGTCGCGGACACGATCCGCACGCTCACCTTTTGCGGCTCGATCCCGCCGACGGGCAGCACTTCTTGCCGTTCCAGCACGCGGAGCAACTTGGCCTGCACCGCCAGCGGGATGTCGGCCAACTCGTCCAGGAAGACGGTGCCGCCGTCGGCCAGCGCGAGTAGCCCCGGCCGGGTGCGGTCGGCCCCGGTGAACGCCCCCTTCACATGGCCGAACAACTCGCTCTCCACGAGGTTCGGGTTCAGCGCCGCGACGTGAACCGGCAGGAAGACGTTCGCGGCGCGGTCGCTGTGGGCGTGGACGGCGCGGGCGACCAACTCCTTGCCGGTGCCGCTTTCGCCGGTAATCAGCACGCACGCCGTCGTCGGGGCGACCAGCGCGATGCGTTTGAAGACCGACTGCACGGCCGGGCTGTTGCCGATTAACTCGTCGTCGCCCGCGTCGGCCGGGGGCGGGGCGGTCGTGGTCCGGTCGAGCGCCCGCGTCACCGCGTCGAGGGCTTGGTCCAAATCGAACGGCTTGGCGAGATAGTCGAACGCGCCGCCGGCGACGGCCTGCACCGCCGTGCTTAAATTGCCGTGCGCGGTGATGACGATGACGCCGGCGTCCGGGGCGACGGTCCGCAGCCGGCCGAGCGCGGTGAGGCCGTCCATGCCGGGCAGGCGGATGTCCAGGAATACGGCGTCCGGCGGGTGGGCGGCGGCGGACGCCAGCCCGTCCTCGGCGGTGGCGCACACGACGGCGCGGTAGCCCTGCCGCTCGCACGCCTTCCGCAGCGCCCACGCCACGGCCTCTTCGTCGTCGATGATGAGTACGGTCGCGGCCATGCGGAAATTGTACGACTGTGGCGAACGATTCCGGAAGCGGCGGAGTGGTTCGACCCTCACTCGGCGGCCTGATAGGTGCCGGTCAGCAGGGTGCCGTCGGGCCGCCGAGTGAGGCGGATGGTGCGGACGAGGATGGCCACGTCGCGGAGGCCGCGTACCTCCTCGAACGCGACGTACAGGTACTTGCACGGGGGGATGCGGTCGGCGAGGACGGCCAGCCCGCCGGCGGACACGTCCACCGTCCGCCCGTCGATCGGGTCGTCGATCCGGTTGTCCGAGTGGAGGGGAAAGAGCGAGACGGCGAACGCGGCCGGGACGCGGGCGTGCCGCCGCTTCTCGTGGACGTTGTTCAACTGGGTGCGGACGGCTTCCATCAGTCGCAGGATGGCCGACTCCGCCCCGCGCGCGAACTCGGTCGGCGGCTTACCGAAGATGCCGGCGGTGACGACCACATCCGTGTTCCCCGGTTCGGGTAACTCGACGGCCACCTCGAACCCGGACTTCTTCCCGCCCCCGAACAGTCCCGTCGGAGCGGCCTCGCGGAACACCACCCGCCGTTCGTCCGCCGTTTCGCAGGCGATTTGAAACTCTTCGCGGACGAGGGCCAACTTCATCACCGCCATGCGCGAATCGATGGTGGTCGCGAACCGGCACGCCCACGCCCCGTTCGCCGCGCGGACGATGTCGCCCGGCAGCGGATCCTTCGGCGTTCCACCGGCGGCGGCGAGGACGGTTTGCGCCAGCTCCTCGGCCCGGACGCGGGCGGCCGGGGCCGGTTCGCCCATCAGCCGCGCCACGGGGACGACGGCCAGCACCTCGGCCAACCGGATGCCGGTTCGCGGGGCCGACGTGAGAGACACGCAGTCGTCTTGGGTGTCCGCGAGAGCCGTTCTCGCGGGTGTCGGCGGCGGAGGCTTCTGCACCCCGACGAGGCGGGGCACGCCGGTCAGCGACAGCCCCGTCCCGTGTTTCGTCGAGTCGCTGGCGAACGGCCGGTGGGTCGGCGGGTTCGTCAGCGGCGGCTGCGCGCGGAGCGAGGGCGATCCCAACCCGCCGGGCGGCAGGGAGCGCGGCCCGGCGGTGGTCGAACCGGACGGCGTCGAGCGGGGGGTGACGGTGGTGACGGTCGAGAGGCGGGGGGCGAAGACGCGGCAGCGGGCGATGGCGTCGATGAAATCCCGGCACGACGGGTAACGTTCGTCCGGGTTCTTCGCCAGCGCCATGCCGACCGGCCGCCGCTCCGCCTCGGCCAACGCGGACAGGTCCGGCGGCACCGACACATGCTGCATCATCATCTGCTGCGGGGTGCGGCCGGTGAACGGGAACGCCCCCGTCAGCAGTTCGTAATAGACCAGAGCCAAACTGTACTGGTCCGAGCGAGTATGGACCCGCCCGCGCAGCACCTCCGGGGCGGCGTACTTCGGCGTCAGCCCGCGATTCTTCCCGCTGCCGTCGTCCAGTTTGCTGACCAGTCCGTAGTCGCCGACTTGCAGGTGCCCGGCGGTGAGGAACAGGTTGGCCGGCTTCACGTCCAGGTGTTGCAACCCGTACTGGGCACCGATCACGTCCAGCGCCTCGGCCGCCTCCCGCAGGTAGCCGAGCAGTTCGTCGCGGGGGATGCCGGGCAACCCTTGGGTGCGGCACTCGTTGAACCGGTCGCCGATGTGCCTGTCCGCCAGCCCCATCACCATGACCAATTCGCCGTCCACCAGTTCGACCCGCTCCAGGCAGAGCAGGAACGGGTGGCGGATGGCCTTCACCTGCTGAAACGCCTCGAACTCCTGCCGCAGCAACGTCTCGTCGCGGTGTTCGCCTTCGCCCCCGGCGGCCACGAACTTGATCGCCTTCAGCAGCCCGCCGGGGGCCTCGCACTTCCACACTTCGCCGTACCCGCCACGGCCGAGCGGCTCCAGCAAGACGTACCCAGGCAGTGGCTCACTGCCCGGCGTCTTGTGGTAGGCGGGGTCCGCCGTGGCGTGCGGGGATGGGGTTGCCGGCATGGGGGCGATCCCGGTCAATCGAGCGCGGGCACGGGGCGGCCGTTCGGACAAACGTAGATCAAATTCGTCCGCCCGGCCGACCCGAACCCCGCGTTTTCATAGCTGCCCGATTCCGGCGAACGGGTGGAACGGAAGGGCATCACCGCGACGGGGTTTTCAGCCGTGGCCGGACGTTTTCGCTCCGGGAGAAGTGGCACGAGCTCACCCCAGTCGCGCCCGCAACTCCGCTTCCAGTTCGTCCGCCCGGTCCAAGTTGGCTTGGCGGATGTCATTCACTTCCCAGCGGTCGTCGGGTTTGGCGAAGAGCAGCGGCGGGCGCGGGTCGTCCTCGTCTGGCACCGTCAGCGGCAACAGCAGGGCAAAGTCGTCCGTTCGCAACGCCGCTTCGTCCGCCCCATTCACCGCCCACCGCGTCACCACGGACGGCCGATCCGGAATAGGCTGCCCCAGCAGCAGCGGCAGCACGTCCTCCGGTTGGGTGAACCGGCTCACTCGCGCCCCCGCCGACGCTCCGCCCGGCCGCCGGACGATCAGCGGCAGGTGAACGAACTCGTCGTGCAGGTGCGGGCGGTGCGGGCCGATGAACCCGTGTTCGCCGAGCGGAAAGCCGAAGTCCGACGTGACAGCCCACGTCGCGGTAGTGTCCAAGCCGCGCTCGCGGAGCAGGTCGAACAGCCGACCGAGTTCGGCGTCGAAGACGGTGACGGCAGCGGCGTAGGTGCGGTGTAGAAGCTCCCACGCGGTCAGGTCGTCGCGGTCGAACTCGCCGACTTCGGGGGCCGTCCAGGGCAGAACTTGTTCGTCGTCGGGTTCGGAACCGTCATCGGCCCACTCTTCGAGATACGCCTCGAACACGTCTTGCGCGACGGTCCACGGCGGGAGCAGGCGGTCGGTTTCGATCCACACCAGCGGCGGGTTCCGATCCAGCGCGGCGGGCAGTTCGCGGAAAAGCGCATCGGGCGAATTGGGGCGGGCGTCGATGACCTGGGCGAAGCCGGCGTACACGTCCGCCGGGGCGTCGTGCGAGTGCCGTGAGTGGCGAATCAGGACCGCGCCCAGTGGCAGGTTCGCCCACCACGCGCGGCGGGTGGCGACCGGGTCCGGGCAGGCGGAGTAGTGGCGGTCGTACACCTCCCCTTCGGCCGCCAGGCGGTCGAGGTTGGGGGTGGCGATCCACTCGTTCCCATACGGGCCGAGGCCGCCGATCCCGCACCCGTGCGCCGCCACCACGATGAGCATGAGGGGTTCCAACATGTATGGATCCGAGCCGGACGCGTGAGCGACGGTCTGTGTTGAAGACCGTCGCTCACGCGTCCGGCTCGGATGGAGAAAAATTCACCGCTCGCCGGCCTTGAGCTTGCCTTCCAGCCGGCGGGCGA
>Ga0105046_10005068_pt1 | contig 20898 bp, 14 predicted proteins | sample MAT03_FD_78385 | JGI IMG/M metagenome (GOLD analysis project Ga0105046, IMG submission 78385) | Freshwater microbial communities from Lake Fryxell liftoff mats and glacier meltwater in Antarctica - MAT-03 (megahit assembly) | ecosystem: Environmental > Aquatic > Freshwater > Ice > Liftoff...
ACCTGACGCCGATTGGCACGCTTGAAGCGTGCCTCGTCAGGCGATGTCTCTGATGAGGAAGAAGCGTGGTCGGTGTCGCTCGAGGATCTTGTGGTTTTCATAAGGCGATCTTTAGCGCATGCTCACCAGCAATCCCAGGTCAAAAAACCTGCTTTTTAATTTTTTCTCAACCTCTCCGAGTGATGAATGCCAAGGGAGGCGTTTTGCGGCCTTCGTCACTCGGAGAGTGACGTCTACTTTGTGAATTCGTTGAATCTAACCCAAAATTCGCAGTTGATTGCCAAGTTTCTGCCGGATGATACGAAATATACTGTAGGAAGTCTGTAATTCATCACGGGATCAGATGTCATGCGTGCGGTCGTAATACTTTTTGCTTTGCTGATTGCCGGCTTGGTGATGAAAGCTGTTGAGGTCGCCGGACGTGTTGAAAATCTCACCGGAACGCCTGCGGAAGTGGGTTCTGAGCAGCAGCTTGATGCAGCAGTGAAACGGATCAACGAACAGTTTCATGAGCAATGGCAGTCAGAGAATGTTCAGGTCGTCAACACGGTTGATGATCTTGCCGTGTTTCGCCGATTGTCATTGGCGATGTTTGGGACCGTACCTTCCTTGGAAGACATACGCGCGTTTGAAGCCGACCAGCAGCCAAACAAGATCGATCGCTGGGTGGTTGCGATGCTGAAAGATTCCCGTTTCAGTGATTACTTTGCCGAACGTCTGGCTCGTAGTCTTGTGGGAGTCGAAGATGGTCCATTTATCATCTTTCGCCGCGACCAACTGACAGCATGGCTTGCCGAACAACTGCGTAAGGATGCTTCATGGTCGCAGATGACAAAAGAACTGATTGCTGCGGAAGGTTTGTGGACTGACCGACCGGCAGCAAACTTCATCACGGTTGCGCGGATGGAAGATGAAGACTTAGACGAAAACAAACTGGCGGGCCGAACGGTTCGCACTTTCCTCGGGCAGCGCATTGACTGCGCGCAGTGCCATGATCATCCATTCGACCCAGCCTGGCAGCAGGCAGACTTTGAAGGTTTGGCGGCGTTTTATTGCCAGGCGACTGTGACGCTTGGCGGAGTCGCTGACTTTGCGAAAGGTAAAGATAAGCAGGAAGTTGTTTACAAAGTCGTTGATCCGGGAGCGGAGGAAGGTCGAGTTGTGCCGGAGGCTGTTCCGTTTCACCCGGAATGGTTGCCTGCTGACGGAGGTCTGAGACATCGCCTTGCTGAATGGGTGACGCACAAAGACAATCGTCGCTTTGAACGCGCGATTGCGAATCGAGTGTGGGGATTCATGACAGGGAAACCATTGCTGGAACCTGTTGACGATTTGCCGCATCCTGAGGATGGCGAAACAGACGCGCTGGATATTCTCGGCGAGGAATTTCGTGCTCGCGGTGATCGGTTGAGTGTGTTGATTCGCATAATCGCGCTGTCGGATGTCTTTCGACTTTCATCTGAAACAAGTGCTGATAGCGAAGATGCATATACGAAACAAGTGCAGGCGTGGTCGGTGTTTCCATTGGTGCGGCTGCGTCCGGAGCAAGTGATTGGTTCACTGTTTCAGGCCGGTCATATTCGCACGATCGATCAGAATTCCAACCCGTTTGTGCGACTGACGAAGTTTGGCAACGAGAACGAATTCATCAATGAATACGGCGATTTGGGCGACGACGAACTGTTGCAGCAAGTCGGCACGATTCCTCAAGCATTGCTGCGTATGAACGGTCGCTTCACTGCGGAGCAAAGCAAAGTTGATAATCTCTCGGCGCCGTCAGAGATCATCCAATTCTCTCCGGACAACGCCGCGATCGTGGACAATTGTTTTCTGACGTGTTTGTCTCGTCATCCGAGTTACGACGAACGAGAGTATTTCCTTGGCCTATTGGATTTGACGACGGAAGCAGCCGCAGAGAAACGCAAGGCGAATCCGGATGCTGCGGAAGTTGATGCGACCGAAAAGACTACCCGAACCCGGGCACAAGTGGTCGAGGATTTGGTGTGGACGTTGTTTAATAGTCCTGAGTTTTCGTGGAATCATTAAAATGCAACATCCAACTCGCCGACAGGTTTTACAATTTCTAAGTGCGTGCGGAGTTTCGCTCGCTCTGCCCGGCATGACGGCCCGCGCTGCCATGCGGCGGCGGGATGAGAGACCAAAATCGCTCATCACGTTGTGGATGAATGGCGGGATGAGTCAGTTGGAGACTTGGGACCCGCATGCGGGGACGAAGTCCGGCGGCGAAGTGAAAGATATCGCGACGTCTGCTGGCGACATTCGCATTTCTGAACTGCTGCCTCAAATGGCGGAGCAACTGCATTCGTGCATGTTGATTCGTTCGCTTACTTCAAAAGAAGGCGATCACGAACGCGGTGCAGCCTATGTGAAGACGGGTTATCGTCCTGAGCCGACATTGAAATATCCAACGCTCGGTGCGATTGTCGCTCATGAACTTCCGGACCACGATGTTGAGATACCTCAATACGTAACACTGGCTCCGGACCGTATCGTGCCGGAAGGTGGTTACCTGGGAAATCAATGGGATGCGTTTCGTGTTTTCGATCCCGGTTCCGGATTGTCGAATCTGAAGTCTTATGTAAGTTCTGAGCGTCAGACTGATCGGTTGCAGGGACTGAACGTTGTTAGTCAGCAGTTTGAACAGCGTCGTCAATTCGGAGCTAAACGCACGTTGCATCAGAATACTCTCGAACGCGCGCTGACGATGATGTCGTCGGAGCAATTGAAGGCGTTTGAGCTGGATACAGAAGCCGCGACCGTTAAAGCTGCGTATGGGGAGACATCGTTTGGACGCGGCTGTCTGGTCGCGCGGCGTTTGGTGGAAGTTGGCGTGCGTTCCATTGAAGTGACGTTGCCCGGGTTTGATACTCACGTTGCGAATCACTCGGGCCATGTGACGAACTGCAGGATTCTGGATCCCGCGATTGCGACGTTGATTCAGGATCTGCGTGATCGCGATTTGCTGGATTCAACCATCGTGCTTTGCATCAGCGAATTCGGGAGAACTCCGAGTATCAATCCGGCAAGTGGCCGAGATCATTGGCCGAATTGGTTTTCGTGCATGATCGCTGGCGGTGGGTTCCGCGCAGGGACTGTCATCGGTGAAACGCCAAGCGACATCTTTGAAGGGAAAGATTCGGACGGCAAGTTAAAGCTGGCCTCTGATCCGGTGCTGGTGCCGGAACTTTACTCAACAATTATGGCAGCGATGGGAATCGACTTCAGCAAAGAAATACTCACGCCAATCGGCCGTCCGATGCGCTTCTCAGATGCAAAGCCGTCCGCACGATTGCTGAAAGATGATGTGGCAAGTCGTGTGATTAAAAGTTAGGCGAGCGGCAGATGTTGCATTTCATGCAGTGAATTCCGAGGCGTAGCCGGACTCGTGAGAGTTCGGAGATGCGTCACCGATTCCATCCGAAGTCTCACGACTTCGGCTACGGGATTTTTTTCGAACCCCAATGATACCCAAATGAGTTCCGCAGGATGTGTTCACGGGTGTTGCCACTTCGATCAGCGGGTTTCAACGTCGTGACGGCGGTTCCTTTCGAGGCTGGTTGTGGGTGATCACGCGAAATCATCTGGCTCGCTTTTTTCGCCGCCGTGCTGAAAACGTGCAGGCAACTGGCGGTACGGACGCATGGATGAAGCTGGCTGAGTTCGCTCAATCACTCTCGGACAATCCCGATGATCATACCGAACACGCGGCGATTCAATTCCTGTACCGTCGCGGACTCGACATGGTCCGAAGCGAATTTGAAGACCGATCGTGGCAGATCTTCTGGCGTGTTGCCGTCGATCAGGTGGCGACCGCAGATGTTGCGGCCGAATTCGCCATGACGGCAAATTCCGTGCGTCAGATCAAGTCGCGTGTGCTTCGCCGTCTGCGGCAGGTGTTGGGGGAATCGTAAATGTAATCCGACCTGTCCTCAGGTCGGAATCCTTGAACTGATCCACAATCAGAAACCAACCCTTGTTCCAGGGCTGGAGCCCCGGAACGAGAATTCAAAAATGCTGTCGCGCTTTCGGAATCTTGGGGAATAGACAAACATCCTTCGTATTCACCGAGACCGGAGTGAGAGCATGACCACGGGAATCTGCATTAGTGACGACGAACTCAAAGCCTTTGCACTGGGACAACTCGATGACAGCGAATCGGATCTGATCGCCGCCCATGTGTCGGATTGCCCGAAGTGCGAAGAAACGCTTTCAGGGTTTGACGATACCGATGATTCTGTATTGAAAGCCATTCGCAAAGTATCAGCCACAGATGCCAAACCAAATGAAGATTCGCCAAGTGCCGATGCGCTGCGGCGGATCGAAAACCCGTGGGTGGAAACTGACGAAAATCCGCCGTTCAAATTGGGCGGCGAACGCATTCGTGATTATGAACTCATCGAGCGACTCGGAGCGGGCGGGATGGGTACGGTTTACAAAGCCATCCATTGCCGACTCGGTCGCATCGTCGCGTTGAAGACGCTGCCTAACAGGCGGCTGCGAGATGCTGACGCGGTGTCGCGGTTTCATCGCGAAATGAAAGCCATCGGGCGACTCGATCATCCAGCGATCGTGCGAGCCACCGATGCTGGCGACGATGACGGCACGCATTTTATTGCGATGGACTTTGTCGATGGCATCGATTTGTCGCAACTGGTGAAATTCCACGGTCCGATCGATGTGGCGTCGGCGTGTGAAATCATTCGGCAGGCAGCGCTGGGATTGCAGTACGCTCATGAGCAAGGATTGATTCATCGCGACGTCAAGCCGAGCAATCTCATGCTGACAATGACGCAGACGAACGTCGCATCGGTGAAACTGCTCGATCTTGGATTGGCGTTGTTCGGCGCGGCCAGTGAAGCGGTAGATGAATTGACGACGGTCGGGCAGCTTATGGGAACGCTGGATTACATGGCTCCCGAGCAAGCCGACAATAGCCACGACGTCGATGCCCGCGCGGACGTGTATAGTCTCGGTGCGACGCTGTTCAAGCTGCTGACCGGAACGGCACCGTATGAAACATCAGAGCGACTTTCGCCGCTGCGAAAGATGAAAGCACTCGCAACTGTCGATGCGCCGTCGGTGGCGACTCGGCGCGCTGATCTTCCGTCGAATGTGGTCGCCATCACGGATCGCATGTTGCTGCGAGATCCTGACGCTCGGTTCGCGACGGCGAAAGACGTGGCTGAGGCGATTGCTCCGTTTTGCAACGGCCATCGGCTGGCAGAATTGACACGAGAGAACGTTGTTCTGCGGAAGAGCGTTATTTTGCGGGAGGGCGAAGCTCCTGCTGAGCCGAGAGCCATATTGGACATCGTGCAGCCAAGCGGCTCGGCAGGATCCTCGCCCTCCCTAAACCGAGTGCGATCGGGCGACAGTCCGAAACCCCGGGGCTTCCTTCGCTCCGCTCAGTCCAGCCCCGGCCACCCTGACGCATTAGAAAGTAGCCGTCACTCTCCAAGTGACGCGGCCCGCAAAATACCGGCAGGGGCATTCTTCACTCGGAGAGTGACGGCGACTTTAATCGCAGCCACACTTGCGGTGCTGACGTTTGGCTTCATCATCCGGTTGAAAACCGACACCGGTACACTGGTCATTGAATGCGATTCCGCCGACGTGCCGATTGAAATTCGTCAGGGAAAAGAGACGGTGGAAACTCTGACCGTTTCGAACGGAGCGAATGAACTGACACTCCGCAGTGGCACGTACGAGATCGTGCTGCCGAAAGACATTGATTCATTGTCGGTCGATGCCGGAACAGTGGAACTCCGACGCGGCGAAAAGCGTGTTGTGCAGATTAGCGAAATCCCGAACAACGAATCGAAGCCTGCCGATTTATTCACCGATTTATTCACGGACGCATTCACCAGAGAAGTTCCACTCGGTAAAGTCTCATCAGCCATTAATTTTGATCCAGTTCGACAAGTCGAATTTGCCCAACTGCGTCGCCGTTACGCGGAACTTCTCCAAAAAATCGTCCACCTGCAGGATTCGCAGCAGCAACTCAAGTTGAAGTACGGGAACCAAGATTCCAAGGTGTTCGAAGTTGCAAGGGAACTTGAGAACGCAATGGAACGCTCGGCCATCGCGCAAAAGGAAATGAAAGTGATGGTGACTGAACAACTCCTGAGGCAACGATCATTCTTAGATCAATCATCCCAGCCAACCGCCAGCTCAGAGCCCGTCTTCGAAGGCAAAACATTCGACCAATGGAAACGCACGGTCGAAACCGAACGCAGCACCAGCGAACTCGTCAAAGCCGTGGATGCACTCGGAGTTCTCGGCAAGGGAACGCATGACCGTGAAGTTATTGAGACCATTCTGCAAGTCATCGAACAGCAACCGTATGCACATCCTTACCAAAGATCCGACATTGATGCTCAGTTGACAATCGCAGCCGTTCGTTCGGTGAGAGCTATCAATCCAAAGACGGTCGCGGCAGTCATTCTGCCAGGGTTCGCAAATCGCGCTGCGTCTGTTCATGAATTCATTCTTGCCGGAGTTGCAGGTCTCCCCGAACAATTGCGTCACGGTTCAAGCAACAGTGCACCGTTGCAAATCGAACTCGGACCATATCTACCGCTGAAAGAACTACTCCGCGATGACGAGCAATTCTGTGGCGAATTGTGTGATCTGTACGACTCAAAAGGGAGCAAATGGCAAGAGACTGAAGGTGGGTATGAAATCTTCGGATTTTCATACTTCGGCATAACAAATTACTTAGTCCGCCCCTATTCGAGTCACACGAGTGACCTCGGTTCGACGATTATTTTCGATTTCATCCGTTCCCACCTTAAAACAGCAGGACCGTGCGAACGGATTCTGGAATTTCTTCGAAAGCAAATTGGGAACCGTGAGCAGGATTCGAACAATCCGCAAACCTTGGCCGTCGCACGATTCTCTGCATTGTTGTTGGCAGAATATTCGCCCGACGATTCACTTGCCCAGATCTTCGTGCGAGCGATTGAGGACGATTTGCGTTTAAGTGGGCAACAATGGTCTGGAGGTAGAGGAGGAATGGGGGGGGCCGCCGCCCCCAATCGTCCAGAGGGAATCGGATTGGTGGATGGGACTGACTGATCTCAGAGAACATGCGGCACCGGCAGTCCCATTCCTGCTTCGTGCCGTCGCTCGACAAGGCAAGGACAGTGACGATGCAGAAAGCGTTAAACAGTTGGTTGAAAACTACGAACAGTCATCGCTGTTACAGATTTACACAGACGAAAATACCTCAAACTATTCTATTAACATCCGGCTACTGGCCATTGAACTCATCGCTCGTTCAGGCACAAAAGATCCGCGAGCGATCGAGTTACTTCGGGAGGAATTCGACAACTTGATCGGCCAGCAACAAACAGACACAGGTTTATTCTCGCTGACACCCGGTCGGGACCGACTGTTTATAGCTGAACCGAAAAATCCCATGGGTTATCTTGATTTTATGGGGGCAATGCAAATCAAGACTTCAGTATCACCGCTCGAAATCGAAACGGCCAACTCCTGTCTGCTCGCATGGAAAGAACTCACCGGCGAAGCACCCCGCTTCGCCACCGACAGCCTCGGCGATCTCGCAACCCGCGAATGGCCGGAAGGTTCCGTAACCACCAACATGCCGAAAGTTGTTAAACGTGCGGAGCAGGCCATAGTCTGTGCCGGTTTGCGGTTTTGGTTCGGTGCCCTTATTATTCTTCGCCATGAAGAACGGAAGTCGCAAATATACTGAGAAATCTATTGTCGTCGTTGGCGTTGGGCTGATTGGTGGCTCGATCGCCGCCGCCGTGCGTAAACGATTTCCTGAATGCCGCGTGATTGGCATCGGCCGTAATCTTGAACGACTGAACGCCGCCTGTGAACGAGGACTGTTAACTGATTGCTCGGATCAGATATCCGCAGCCTCAATCCCGGAAGGCAGTCTGGGAATTGTCTGCCTGCCGGTCGATCAGATTGCCGCAGCCGTGCTGCAATTGATTGATGCTGGTTGTGAACTGATTACGGATGCGGGAAGTGTAAAAGCCAGCATCTACGCGGCGTTGGGAAACGATTCTGGCAGGACGTTTATCGGATCACATCCAATTGCAGGCAGTGAACATACCGGGTTTGAACACGCGGATTCAGACCTGTTCGTGAGTCGGCTCTGTGTTGTGACGCCAATGCATGCGAATGCAATTAAGACGGCCCGTGTTGTTTCATTCTGGAAGTCTATTGGTTCCACAGTGCAGGAAATGTCACCAGATGAACATGATCGTGTGCTGGCCCTGACCAGTCATCTGCCGCACATCATCGCTGCGGTGACGAGCGGTTGCGTCGCACCGGACCAGTTGCCTTTTACAGGCACAGGATTTCGAGACACAACCCGCATTGCTGCCGGATCGCCGAGTCTATGGACATCCATTCTGCTCGGGAATGCGAAACACTGCGTTGAAAGCATTGATGCTGCGGAGCGACTGTTGCAGGAATTTCGCAACGCAATCGAGGCGGGTGATGCAGCGTGTTTGAAATCGTTGCTTGATGCATCTGCAGAGCGGCGGAAATTGTTGGATCGGAAGTAGAGTCTGCGGTTTTGCAAAACGTATGATGGACTTTCAGTCCGTCATTTTTCGGACGGACTGGAAGTCCATCCTACGCCGAATTGCAGAAATTTTTCAGGACAAATCCTATCTGCCGCGAGGCGTGCTTTCGCGAATGCTGAAGCGTTCCAGTTCGAATGTCTGAAGCAGGGAAATTATGTGTGACACTCGTTCATCGGTCGATGATCCGGAACGAATGCTGACCACAATGGCACCGGCAATCAGAGCGGCGACTCGGGAAACACTGATTGGCAGGCCATAAGGTTTCAGGTCGGCAAATAATTCTTCATCACTGCACACTTCGCCGAATTTCTGTCCCTGATACGTGAATTCGATACCGTACAGGTCACCGCTCCATTGGTAGTCGAACGGGCCGAACAACTCCTGGCGACTGACGATCCAAAATTTGTCGTCGTTCAGAATGATCTCGTTTGGGACGGAATGTGCCACTTGAAAACTGCCTGCTGCTCTGAAATTGACGTTCGCTGACTGCGAGGACTGAAAACTTCCCCGCATTTTAGTCTGGAAGTGGAGTACGATGGCGATTCGTCCGAAAAGAGGACAGATCATTTCCGGGCTTTGAAAACCCGGAAATTTTGTGGTGCTCAATGGAATGCACGGGGTTGACAAAGGATTCACTGTCTGGCTATCAAACGCGTCAATTGGGCGGGAGTTTCCCGCAAACCACAAAAGATGCAGGACTTACACGGGGTTGCAGGTCATGATTTTGACATTAAAAGCAGACGAAATCGCGGAAAACGAAGCCACGATGTTTGGCGGCATCGATCATTTTGATGCCGCCGGACTCGCAATCAGTCCCAGCCTTCGCGGCGATGACGACGATGATTTCGAGGAAGATTTGGGCGGCGAAGAAGTCGAAGATGACGAAGATGAAGACTTCGAAGACGAAGCCGAAGATGAATTCGAGGACGAGGAAGATTTCGAAGATGATGACTTCGAAGATGATGACGACGATGAATTCGACGACGATGATGATGAAGAGGAAGAAGAAGACATGGAAGACGAAGATCTGTAATGCCTTCCACGGCTGACTTTCTGCGACTCTGTTGCTGAGTTCTATTTGGATCAGTTGAAGTCGTTAGCGTCAAAATGTAGCCTTCAGGGCACTCCGCAATCGGAGTGCCCTTTTTTGTGGAATTAATATCGCGGTGGGAGTGATTCGGATGGACGGTTTGTGGGAGCAGATTCAGGAAACTCAGGCATGGCTGACACGCCGTTGGGCTGGTCCTGCCCGCGTCGGATTGATTCTGGGGACCGGGCTTGGTGGACTGGTAACGAAAATCAAAACCGAAGTTGCCATCCCTTATGTTGAAATTCCTCACTTTCCGCGATCCACTGCACCGTCACATGCCGGCAAGTTGTTATGTGGCACGCTTGAAGGCGTCCCTGTGATGGCGATGGAGGGACGGATTCACTATTACGAAGGCTATTCACTGCAGCAAGTGACGTTTCCCATTCGCGTCATGAAGGCCATGGGAGCGGATACGCTTGTCGTCACCAGTGCCGTCGGTGGTATGAATCCGCAATACAGTCTGGCGGATATTGTGATTCTGGAAGATCACATCAATTTGATGCCCGACAATCCATTGCGAGGCATCAATGACGATCGCCTTGGGCCGCGATTTCCGGACATGAGCGAGCCATGGAACAGAAAGCTGATTGAGAAGGCGCGCCGAATTGCTTTGGAACTTGGCATTTCGGCCCACAAAGGCGTGCTGGTGGCGGTGCCCGGACCGAATCTGGAGACGCGTGCCGAATACCGCATGCTGCGCATGATGGGGGCCGACATTGTTGGCATGTCGACGGTGCCGGAGTGCATCGCAGCAGTCCATGCGGGATTGAAGACAGTCGGTTTTTCGATCGTGACAGACATGTGTTTGCCGGATGCACTGGAACCGGCAGATATCAGCAAAATCCTGAAAGTTGCGGCTCAGGGCGGTGAGCAGCTCGAGCGACTTTTAGTGGAACTTTTCCGACAGCTTGATGCGCCTGCGTGATCAATTTTCTTGCCTGACGCGTGCTGAAAGTTGCTGCACCGTGTTTGCCTGAAGCGGATTAAGAGTCTGACAGCGTTCAATGATCTCTGCTATGCGATCAGCAGAATCTGCCACATCGTCGCTATAAATTGGCCGGTACCTGCCTGGCGATCCGGATGCAGCGCGAAATCCGCCGAAAATCCGTGCCGGTCTGGAGACAGTTTTTGTGGTAACTGGCCACAAACGCATCGGCGTGTTGACCGCATCGGCGGGAATTGGGACTCTGCGAACAGCAAATGAATCTTATTGCGCAAATCGTACGCAGTGAATTCGTAGGCCTCTCTTCAGACCACGTTCAGAATTCTCCCTTCTTCTGAGTTCCATTCCCGGATCGCGTTCCCGGTTCAGCCATTTGACTGGAAACCGACGCGTTTCGGCAGGAGTCTCTCTCCATGCTGCCAACAAAATCCTTCCACGTTTATGTGCTCTGTGCGGGTATTGTCGGAATGACAATTCCGGGCTGCGCGACGTCGTTCTTCGACACCGCGATGCTGAAAGCCTCCGCCTTGAAGCCACCCATTATGGAAGGAAACGCGACTGAAAATCGTGCCATCACGCAATTCTCGGACGCGCTGATTGAAGACAACGAAAAAGCCTTTCGACGCAGCGTATCGACGCGATTTGAGCAGCGTGCGATGCGATCTGCCGACGCATGGAAAGATCTGGACATCCTGAAACTTCCCAAGACAAAGCTGGAAATTGTCGAGAGCACGGCTCTGGACGACAACACTTTTGAAACCATCGCGAAAGACGAAAAAGGCACCAAGTATCAGTTCAAAATTGCCCGCGACGAGGAAAAACGGCGGTGGGTGGTCGATGATGTTCTGATTCGACAGAAGAAAAAGGGAACGAGCGCGACGAAGTCGGTCACGGAAGTTATGGACCTGCTTCTGACGGTGCGCGAGTTTCTGACAACGCTGAAGGACAATGATCGATCGACTATTTTGTCAACGGTCACGGTCAGTCTGCGAGAACCATTGGAACAGATGCCGGAAGCATGGATGAGTCGGCTGTTGGAACGCGTCGCCAAGGAATGCGACAGCGAAATGGCTCGCCGACCGGAAATCCAGATGAACGAATCCGATGCTCTGGTCAAAATGCCATCGAAGAACGGTTTTCTGCTGTTGAAGGTCGCTCGGGAAGATGACCAATGGCTATTCTCAGATATCGAAGTTCGGCAGCGAAAAACGGATGACCATCCGGGATCTGTCCTGCGCCAGGCGCGGGCTTTGAAATCTGTTTCACAGTTTCTTGCGGCCTACGAACTTCAGGACAAAGCCGAGCTGAAGACGCTGTGCGAGCCCACGTTTTTCAGTACGTCGCTGGAAATTGGCGATCTTGCCATGATTCACATGCCGTCCGCGAAGCACGCACCGGACGACTTTGAAATCCGCTCATTTTCTGGTCAGTTGACCATTATGGTGCCGGACAAAACTCAGATCGTGCAGTTGGACCTTACGACGCTGAAAAATGATGATCGCAAGGCTGTTCAGAAACTTTCCGAAGGAACAGTGGAATCGTCGTTTGTGATTCGGGATATCACAATCTACGATCGCCAGACACGCAAGCAGCAGAAGCTGGAATCAGCTTTCACAGCGCCTGCACGAGCGATGTTGTTTATCTCAGCCCTGCACGAACAGAATGTGCCGATCCTGAGGCAGCTGTCTACAAAAGAATTCTCGCAGGGCACATGGGATCGCATTGATCCAACCCTCGTTTCGCAGCTTCCAATGGCCGAGGTTCCGCGTGGTGAATTGACGTTGCAGGAAACAGACGTCCGTGGTGATACGACAGAGATGCAATTCATGTCGGACAGTGGACAGATCTGCAACATCATTATGCGAAGCGAAAATGGAAAGCTGAATGTGGATGATGTTCAGTATCCGAATGCCGCGATGCAGGTTGCTTCCCTGCGAAATCATTTGCAAGTGACGGTTCCAATCATCGAATTGGCTTCCGCGTGGCAAAAGCAGGATCTGGAAGGTGTGAAACGCTCCTGCTCAACGGACTTCAATCGATTGATCTGGGGAAATCTGAAAGCCGTTCCGAAAGAATTTGATCGCCTGCCTGAAATGCTGCTTGTGCCAACTCAATCAACAGAACGGTCCGATTCACAGGCTATTGTGGAACTGGCACAAGCGGGAAATCCACCTGTGAGCGTGCGGCTGCTGAAAGAAAACAGTCAGTGGGTCATCGACGAAATTTCGATCCGACAGCCAGATGGAGTCGTCTTCAATATTCGACAAAACCTGCGACGCGAAATTGCTCAACGGTTTCTGGACAATCCCGATGGCGGCATCATGCAGGCTGGTCACGAAACGCAGCCCGGAAATCCTTCCGGAATTGTGCATGCATTCGGCGAATCGCAGGCACCGCGTCGCGGAAATCTGACACTGCCGTCCAGCGGAAAACCGAAGGCCAGATCAGCGATGTTGCCGCCCGGAATGGATCTGACCCCTGCTCCCAAACCGAAACCGGCATCCATTGATGGACTGTTGAAATTTGGTCCGGATGCTGATGCCGAGGTTTCCAAACCGACTGCCGCCGCAAAAACGGATATCATCCACGGTGTGAGTGGCAACGATGCCCGTGCAGAATCCGACGAGTTGCTGTATTCAGACGACGAAGCGGACCCACAACCGAGGAGACCCGCGTTGTCTCCATTGAGTGACATCAGCCAACACCCAATCGAAATCTCGGTTGACTGATCGGCGGTCAATTCTGTTAATTCTAGCGCTTTCTATGTGCTGCGGGCCTGATGAGAACCCTTCCGAAAATGGATCTGAAAGACAAAAAAAAGGAGGGAAAAAAATAAAGCAGGTCGCCTCTTATTTTTCTGTCTCCCTTTTTCTGTCTCCCTTTTTCTGTCTCCCTTTTTCTGTCTAAGCCGCGCAGAGGCGGCAAGAGTCGTCCATATTTCCAGCAAAACACTGCAGATCGAATCCAGTAGCGTTAGCAATTCTGTTGAACCAAAGTGCCTGCGGATCCACGGATCTGCTGGCAGCCCAGGCTCCAATGAGAGCCCGGATCATCGGGCGTTCCCAGGATTAATTTGTAGATCTGCTTATCGATCCGAAAGGGAAACGATGCTATTCGTTTTTCTGCTTTTCGCCGTCGTCTTTGCGTTCGCCTGCTTCACCAGCCCCTGCCAGCCGCATCGTAATCAAACGCCCAAAGATTTTTACAAACCCCTGTTCCAGGCGAATTCGTACGCGAGCTCCCGTTTCCGTGAGCCGTGAATCGATCTCAATTCGATCATCACCTTCCGCCAATGTTTCGCGGAAGATTTGCCCGCCTAGTTCGCGTCGCTGGGCCTGAAGAGCCGCACGTTCTCCGCCTTGGCGACCACCACCCCCGCCACTACGATTTCCCGAAGCACGTGGCGGTGCAGCATCTGCAGCGGGCGTTGCCGCTTGCGCGGCATCTTTAGCGGCCGCTGCCAATTCTTTTTCTGCCTTTGCTTTCTTGCCAGCCGTATCGGCGTTGGTTGCCATTTCGACGAGCTGATTGACGTTGACGATGACACGCAAATTCGGCGGAGTGGTGTAATCCTGAGGCGACTGATTCGCTTCTTCCAATTCGTCCATCACCTTCGTGAGTGTGCCGTAAGACGAGTCTCCACCCAGGACCGCCCAGACCGAACGCGCGCCAACTCCAATAGTGATGCCGATTTCATTGCCGAAAACTTCTACAGCCTCAGCTGGCTGCAGAGCAAATGTCAGTCGATGAAAAGTGATTCCCTGGTGTTCGCCGGAACCGATCTGTAGAGTTCCCGCTTTTTTGATTTCATCGACGTCCTTCAGCCGCGTTAAAGCGTCCAGCAGTCCAGCTCCCATATCGTCACCTTCCTCAACGCGAGATGCTCCCACGATCGCAAGTTTGCCAGCCGAATCCGTGTAAAATTGTGCAAAAATATCGACATGTCCGACATCCAGGCTCTTTTGAATCGCGGAGAGAGCTAGACCAATCGGACTGTTTTCATCGGGGGTTGAGCCCAGCTTGTTTTCTTCGATCAAGCGAATGACTTCCATTCGCACGCCTTCAATCATCTCCGTGTAGGCAGTTTTGTCGCGTTCCGCCATCATGGTCGACATCGAAATGGAGACTGCTGCGTCTTCATCAAGCACGGGAATAAAGTAGCTGGGCCGCTCAGTTGACTGCAGAATCTCCTGCAGCATTTTCGTGCCTTCCAGAGCGTCGATGACAATGTCGATGTTCACTGCATTTTCAGCTTGGACGACGTCGATTCCAAACGTGAGTTTCTGGCAATCCATGATCAGTTGATTCAAGGCCTGCAAGCCGCGTTGGCCTTCTGTTTTGCGAATGCGGTACGCGCCGTCTGGCTCGTCGTCTCGCTGCTGTAGCTGAGTTGATATTCCGGACGTGATAATATTCATCAGCAGCGCGCGTGTAGCGACGGGGATCGATTCGATATCCAGACATACGGAAACATCAAATTGGTCAGCCTGACTTGCCAGCAACTGAGCGGGATTTGGCAAGGGACGATCAAGAGCTTCAACAGGAGGATTATTTCCCAGCGGTATGAAGGCATAGCCATCTCGAATCAACACGGGGTAGGTTCGATTTGCGCCAATGACTTCGTACCGGCCTTCTTCATCTTTTTTGCTGATCACGACAGGCGCTTTTTCCACGAGCTTGGTGGCCGCTTCGACGGAATCGACCGGCAAAAACGCAATGAACTCTGGTAGCGGAGGAAATACTGCCGGCAAATACGCCATGACACCGAAAGGCTTTTCGCGATTGAAGCCTTCAAGATCGTTCATCGTTCCGGATAACCAGTCTTCCACAATCTTGAACGAGTCAGGCGATCCAGCGATGTCAAAGATGTAGCGGGCTTCATCCACAAAGCGATCTGCACTGGCGAAAGTGACAGTGGCAAGCGGTCGCGTACCTTCTGCAATGAGGCTAAATCCTTTTTCTTTGCTGTTCGTCAATGCGGGCTTTTCGTCGGAAGCTGTTTGACCGTTTGCACTTCGCAACGAACAAATCAGCGCGAAAATAAGCATCGTTTTCAGACAGGCCCGAAATCGAAAATCAGCGAAAGGCCGTGGGGAAGAATTTAAGGGGAACCGCATTGGGAAACCTGTGTGTGAATTGGTTTTTGGTGTCTGGAAAATTAGACGTACACTATCGCGAATGATCAACTCGCCATCTTTTATTGCAAGTGATCGCTGCACTTGAGGCGTTGCGTGCAGGTCGCTTCTCGCCCCGTGACATCGTAGATTCGCCAAAAGGCAGGCAATCTCAGGTCTGAACATAGGAAACTCCTGAGCAACGCGAAAAGATTCGCGTGGGAGTGCCTCAAGGACTTGTTTTCTCGCGAATGCAGCAGAGGTTTTCGTTCAATTGCTGGCTGTACTCTTGTGTTGATATGTAGATATAGGAGTGTTAAGTGATTGGGGGTTTCGCTAGGTTCGATGTATGATGGCAAAACCACGATATCGGCAAATGCCGACCGTCGCTTGGGAAATTCGATGGCCGCCTGTCAATCAGTTTAGTTAATCGAAGTGTACATAAAATCAGTATCTGAGTCAGGGGTGCAATTGATCGGAGGATTCCAAACAGGCGAAAGTTGCCGAGTCGACAGGTGTAGTTCCGCGTTTTGGCAGAAGTGTCTGACCGGTCGGTCAATCGTATAAAAAATTAGGACTGCGAACCCTGCAAACCCTGTTGCTGGCGTTTTCTGGCACAGTTACAACGGGCGGCGTCTCTTGATGGGGAAGTTCCGCCCGAACTATGGCGTCGCTTTTTCATCGACACGGCTGATCTCGGATTCTGGTTCGAACATGATGTTCGAAGTCCGGGGAACAGTTGGAGACTCAACAAGCACCAGTGATCCAGAACAAGCTTTTCCGGCTTGTCCGTCGCAAAACCAAATCGGTCTCGCGGATCACGACCTTGGTTTGAGGAACGTCATGAAGATCGTTCAGAACCCTAATCGCTGGCTTCAGAAACTGTCCCGAGCTGCTGCTTTGGTCGGGCTCCTTGCTGGTTCCGGCAAAGCACTGTCACAGGACGACTATACGTTTGGCCGCACGCCAAGCGGTTCGGCGTCAGAGACGGTGGATTACAATCGAGATGGCTTCGGCGTGTCAGTTCGCGCGGGTCATTCCGCAGGCGACACTGTCGGGCGCCAACAATCGATCAGCCTCCTGAATCTGGTCCCGTATTTCAACATTGAAAACGAGCTTCTGTTCGGGGACGCTCAACTGGGTATGGCAAACCGCGGCCAGTTGGCGTGGAGTTTTGGCGGTGGTTATCGCCATTACTTTCCTGATCTGGATGTCGTCGGTGGTGTGAACAGTTACTTCAACGCCGACCAACTGACTGGCGCTCGCCTGCAGCAATGGGGCGTTGGCGCGGAATTGCTGGCCAACACATGGGAAGCACGTGGCAACTTTTACCAACCGTTCGCCAGCGCCCCGACACTGGTGAACCAGAGAGTTGACCCAAACAGCGTCGCATTTTCTGGATCGAATCTAACCTTTACACGCATTGATTCAGTGGCTGAAGCGTTGAAGGGTTTTGATGCGGAAGCTGGTTTTCTGCTGCCAGGGGAATTGTCAGAAAAGATTGATCTGCGAATGTTTGGCGGCGGTTATCACTATGAGGGAACCGGCGTTCAGGGATTTAGTGGTTGGTCATCGCGTGTTCAGGCAGACATCGGCCGCTGGCTGGAAGTCGGCGTGAAAGTCACTGACGACAAACTGTTTGACACGACCGTTTCGTTTAACGCGATTGTCCACATGGGTGGATTCAGCAGCCAGGAACATACCAAGCGTTCGGCGATACAACGTTTTCGGGAACCGGTTCGACGTAACACGAATGTACTCGCAGCGGTTACCGACGTTGCGAACGCAGGTCAAGTGGCGACAAGTGGCGGAGCTGTGCTGACAATTGCACACGTCAACAGCAATGCCACAGGACCGGGGTTCACAGGCACAGTTCACGATCCATTTTCGCAGATGACTCAGGGGCTGGGTGCGGGCACGGATATCGTCTTTGTGCATGCCGGAAGTAATTTCAACGCAGCTCCACAGAACGTCGTCAATCTGGCTGTTGATCAGCAAGTCATTGGCGAAGGTCTGATTGTGCCTGGCCGCAACACAAATTCCACAGTGACCGTCGATCTGCTGGGTACAACGACACAAGTTGCCTTGCCAAAGTCGCCAACGTTTGCTGCTAACCCGGCGTTCCTGCGACCAACGCTGGCGAACACAGCCGGAAACACCGTAACGATGGCTCAAGGCAGCCAGTTCTCGGGCTTCATCATCGACAGCCCGACAGGCAGCGGCATTTTCAGCAACGGCGTGGGCAATACAATCATCAACGATGTTCTGGTGCGAAACGCAGGCGTTTCCGGGATCAGTTTGTTGAATACGACTGGCGTGACGTCGATCACAAATACGACTCTGACTTCCAGTGCCACGGCGAGTGGTCCGCTATTTCATGTGGATGGCGGCAATGGTGTGGTTACCTTTGGTTCGACGGACCTGGGGCCGACAGGTGCGACAAACTTCTTTGGTCTGGCCGCACTAACGAATACGTCTGCACAGCCCGTCGTCACGATCGAAAACATGACGGGCGGTCGAGTTGATATGTCGAACTCCAATCTGACTTCGACTGGTGGCGGCATATTGCTACAGAACAACACTGGTGGTGCTGCAACAATCGATAATGCGTCGATTACAAACAGCGCGGGGAACGGCATTGCCATCCTGAACAGCGCAGGAACTTACATCTTTCGCAAGACAAACGCCGCGCTCGCTGCGATCACGATTGATAACGCGGCGCAGCAGGCCATCCGCATCAATAATGTATCCGGACAAATCACATTCTCAGATCCTCTACTTATCTCCAGTCGCAATGCGGAAGGCATTGATGTTTCGCTGTCGTCCGGCAGTACAACATTTGCAGGACTCACGACGATCAACGGATTGGGTGCTGGAGTCGGTACGGAAGCGGCGGTGTCTGTCCATGATCAGTTGGCAGGCAGCAACGTAACGTTTCGGCAGAACCTTGTGATCAGCGGTATCGCTGCTGGCCGCGGTAGCCTTGGCAACGGAGTCAACTTGACCAACAATGTTGCCGGCAGTGGCTTTATTGTTCAGGGTAACACGTCTATCGATGGCACCAATCTGGCCTCAATTGCGATCAGTAACAATGCCGGTTCTGTTCGATTCCAGGGAGCGACGCGAATCACAGGTCGCGCACAGGAAGGGATTTTGGTCACAAATTCATCAAGTCCCGTCTTGTTCGGAAGCACTCCCGGCGCGCTCACGACGATCCTGAATGACCGAGTACCAGCGTCGCAGGTTGCTGCAATCTCGTATACCAACAATACGGGCGGCATTTCGATGCAGAGCGCTGTGGTCGATAACGCTCAAGGTGGAGGCACCGGTGGTGCGGGTATTAATGTCATTAACAATACAGGGGCGGTCAGCTTTGGTGCAGTGGATGTGGTTTCCTTCGACGGTATCGGGGTGTTCGGTCGGGACAATACCAGTATTCGCATTGGCGACGGTACCATCGTGACGGATGCTGCTGCGGCAGTGGATATCGAAAACACGGGTATTAACATCAATCTGCGAGAGGTCTCAAGCAGTAATTCGCCGAACTACGGTATCCGGCTTGTGAATACGAACCAGACGGCAATTGGGTTTAATACCTTCAACGTCGATCCAACGACAATCAATCCGGTGGCCGGTGATGGCGGTACTATCATCAGCGCCAACGGAAACGGCGTGGATGACGATGATTCTGCAGGGGTCTTCCTGAGCAACGCGGGTCGGGTTCGCCTGCGGGCGATGCAAATTGAGAACAATGAATTTGGTATTCGTGTTCGAAACACCGAAACAACGGCTGGAATTGGAAGCAATCTGAAACAGAGCCTGACACTTGTGGCGACAACCGTTGTTGACAACGATATTCGTGGTCTTGACGCACTGGATCTGATGGGCCTTGATATTCAGAACTCGATTTTCGACAACAATGGCGATGACCCGGTGACAGGTCGAGAAACGATGCTGTTGGATTACACCGTCCGTCTGGACTCAGACACGATCACGCAGTTCGCTCAGGCAAGAGATCCGTTCGTTGTCTTGATTCAGGACACCGATTTCGTATCGAACACAACGGATGTGATCAATATCACTCAGTCCAACGGCACCGCCAACGGAGCAGCCATTCAGACGGATCTCTTCCGCAACACATTTACGATCAACGACACGACCGATACGACAGCCGATCTTACGGCCCAGGGCGGTGCTCAGGGAAGTTTCGACAATGCGTTCATGTTTGACTGGAATGGACCTGTGCGAGCGCACATTGAGAATAATCAGTTCGACATGGTTGCAGCTCAGCAGGCCCAGGCCATTGCTTACAGGACTCGTTCCACGACCGATCAGGTGGAACTTTCAATCCAGAACAATGTGATCAATCTCAACAACGTAACAGTCAACACCGGTGCTGTGGATGTTCGGCTGGACGGTCCGGCTTTGATGGACACGTTTGAATTCCGCACTGCAAACAACCGTCTGAACGTCGGTGACGGAGGTGTGTTGGGAGGACTGGCAAATGCAGGTGGTCGACCGACCGGTTTTCGATACCAATTGGCAGCAGATACTGGTCTTGCTCTGATCAACAACGATGTTGTGATCACGGGTGACGGTGGAACCGGAATTCTGATCGCTCGAAGTGCGGCAAGCTCCGGCTTCCGGATTGATGGAAACAGAATCGGACTTGCAGACTTTGGAACTGTCGGGGAACGAGGCATCATCTTCAGTCAGGTGACTGGTGTCGTGCAGCTATTTGGCACGACCAACAATCTGGTTGTCATCCAGCAGAATCTTCTGCCGGGCAACGGTGTTGTGGAACAAGACTTCTTTATGCCAGTCGGTTCAAACGCAGGTCAGATTATCGTGAACGGCAACCTGGTTCCATAACAACACACATTGAGTTCGCTAGTGTCGATGAGTATCGCCGAGCGAATGTTTAGAAATCCGTCAGACGCTTGCCGTTGCCGCTCTGCAATTCGATCGAGTCGATTTGCACTGGCTCCTTCTGAGTCGGCATATAAAGTCGAACTATTCCCAATGCGCCTTCTGCGGGAAGCGCAACGGAGATGTCTTGCCAGTCACCGGCGGCAATTTTATATGAGACAGATTGAGCTTTGTCGTTTGATTGCGGTGAGGGCAGCCATTCGACTTTTCCTGCACCGGCGGTTGGCGATCGAA
>Ga0105046_10005070_pt1 | contig 20893 bp, 18 predicted proteins | sample MAT03_FD_78385 | JGI IMG/M metagenome (GOLD analysis project Ga0105046, IMG submission 78385) | Freshwater microbial communities from Lake Fryxell liftoff mats and glacier meltwater in Antarctica - MAT-03 (megahit assembly) | ecosystem: Environmental > Aquatic > Freshwater > Ice > Liftoff...
CACAGCGAGTTGCTGTTGTGGGGTAACGAGAAGGTCACCGAAAAGGTGGGCGATGAATCCATCGAAACCACCGTGTATTTCCAGAAGCCAACCGTTGGAAGCAAAGTGTTGGTTGCAGGGGCCAGCCCCACGTTCTCTGGTCTTCAGAACGATAAGTTTTGGCCCAAAGTCGATTTCCTCTCGCTGATGCTGGCCTTGTTTTGTGGAACCGCTTCGTTGCCTCACATTCTCATCCGTTACTACACGGTTAAGGACCAGTCAGCTGTTCGAAAGAGCACGGTGGTGGGCATTGGCAGCATTGGCTTCTTCTACGTCCTGACGCTGTTCTTGGGATTCGGCGCCATGACCGGCGGCACGTTAGATGTTACCAATTCAAACATGGCGGCTCCTTTGTTGGCGCGGTCGTTTGGTGAGTTGCCCTTCGCGATTATTTCGGCGATCGCTTTCACCACCGTTTTGGGAACAGTCAGCGGTCTCATCATGGCGGCCAGCGGCGCTGTGGCTCATGACCTTTTGACCAACGTTTTCAAGATGGAACTGAACGACACGTCCAAAGTGCGGGCAGGCAAGCTGGTTGCTGCTTGCGTGGGCGTCATCGCGATGGTGTTGGGCGTTCTGTTCGAGAAGATGAACGTCAACTTCTTGGTTGGCTGGGCCTTTAGCGTTGCGGCTTCTGCCAACTTGCCTTCGTTGATAATGTTGTTGTTCTGGAAACGCACCACGAAGCAGGGGATCACCGTCGCAATCTCGGTGGGCATGGTGTCATCGCTGTCGTGGATTCTTTTGTCCGCCCAAGCGTACAAAGATGTTTACGGCCTGGATCCAGCATCAGCGATCACGAAGTTCAGCCAGCCCGCCATCGTGACGATTCCCTTGGGATTCCTCACTTTGGTGGTGGTTAGCTTGCTGACGCAGAGGTCAGCAGTGAGCCTGCCGCCGCTAGCTGCGAGCGGACAGGTGTGAAAGTGGAGCTAAACGGGATCGAACCGTTGACCCCCTCCATGCCATGGAGGTGCTCTCCCAGCTGAGCTATAGCCCCGAAATCAAACAAAAGTTGCCGCTGGAGCGACGGGCGCATGTCTACCAGTGGCCCCTGCGTCGGTCAACAAGCAAGAAGCGGAAATGTTTCTCAAACGAACCTCGGCCGTTTGGGTCTTTGCTAAAGGCTGGCTTAGGTTGGGATTCCCCACACTTTGTGCGGACTTGAGCGCCTTCGCTTTGGTAGTCTGCGTTCTCCGTGGATCCGAAACACCTTCGAGACTTGCTTCAAAGTGTAGAGTCAGGCCAGACGTCCGTCGACGCCGCCGTTGGACAGTTGCGCGATCTACCGTTTCGCCAATTGGGCTTCGCTCACGCAGACACGCACCGCCACCTGCGCACCGGCTTTCCCGAAGTGATTTATGGCCCTGGCAAGACGCCCGCCCAAATCGCAAGGTTGCTGGAGGAACTTGGCGCCCAGGGGGTAACCGTTTCGGCGTCTCGCATTACCCCCCAAGTTGCCTTGGAAGTGCAGTCGCTGGTTCCTGCTGCACGGTATTTGAGCGTGCCGCGGTTGCTGGTGTTGGGTGATGATCCGCTTCGTGACAAAGGCAGAGGCAAAGTTGCCGTGATGACGGCTGGCACTTCTGACATTCCGGTGGCCGAGGAGGCTGCGGTTACCTGTGAACTAGATGGCAATGAAGTTATCAGAATCTTCGACGTGGGCGTGGCGGGCCTTCACCGCCTGTTAGCGCACCGTGAAGAGATCGAAGCCTGTGAAGTGTTGGTCGTGGCCGCAGGCATGGATGGCGTTCTGCCCACGGTGTCCGCGGGCTTGTTCGGCAAGCCAGTTATCGCGGTGCCCACGAGCGTTGGCTACGGTGCAAGTTTTCAAGGCGTCGCTGCGCTGCTCACCATGCTGAATGCCTGCGCAACAGGCGTGGCTGTTGTTAACATTGACAATGGTTTCGGAGCAGGTCGCATGGCTTCCCTGCTAAACCGCAAACGTTAACCCACCTTACCTGCCACGCATTCTCGCATGTCTTCCAACTCGCCACCGCCGCCGCTAAGAGATCTCAGAAGCCTCCATCTTCATTTTGATCCGCATTCGGGGATCGCCGGTGACATGTCCGTGGCCGCGCTTGTGGATCTTGGTGTTCCTACGAACATTGTTACCCAGTCCCTTGCAGCGTTGGGGCTCAAAGGCCTTTCGGTAAGTTTCGAGACGCGACAGCGGGGGGCCTTTGTTGGTACCGGGTTTGTCGTTAGTTGGCCCGAGTTCAGGCGTATGGAGGGCGGGCTCCTGAAACAGCCTGAGCACCAAGATCACGAACATCGGCAGTACAGTGAGATTCGTGCCCTGATTGATCGCGCGCCGCTTGATCCAAACGCGAAGTCCTTGGCGCTAGACATCTTTGCCCGCATCGCAGTCGTTGAAGGTGCTCGACATGGCCTGCCAGCGGACAAGGTTTCCTTTCATGAAGTCGGGGCGTGGGATTCAATAGCCGACATCGTGGGTTTTGCTGCCGCGTTCGCTTATCTTCAACCCGTCTCGGTTTCCTCGACACCCGTGGTGATTGGAACAGGCCAGGTCAAAACGGCGCATGGTCTTTTGCCGGTGCCCGCTCCCGCCACTGCGGGGTTGTTGGAAGGCATTCCCGTGGTGAGCGAAGGCCGGGGCGAACTCACCACGCCCACCGGGGCCGCCATCATTGCAGCCATCACGAACTCATTTGGTCCGTCCCCGGCGATGACGTTGGTCGCCAGTGGTTATGGCGCTGGCACAAAAGATTTTCCCGACCGCCCCAACATGTTGCGGGTGATGGCAGGTCGACTCACAGGCACTGCTTTGGCTCCAGGCACGGACGCTGTGCTTGTTATGCAGGCTAACATCGACGATATGTCCGGTCAGCTTGTAGCGCCCTTGATGGATGCACTGTTTGCCGCAGGCGCGCTCGATGTATGGTCCAGCCCGATTTTGATGAAGAAAGGTCGACCTGCTGTCGAAGTTTCGGCGTTGGCTCCTGCCGAATTGCGATCCGCCATAGAGGAATCCTTTTTCCTAAACTCGCCCACTCTAGGCGTTCGTTCAGCGCCTTTTTCGCGCACTGTCCTTTCTCGTTCATGGTCGGAAGCCGCGACGCCGTGGGGCAACGTGCGAATAAAGCTTTCGATGTTCAACGGTCAGCTTCGGGGCGCCGCGCCTGAATTCGACGATTGTCGTGCATTGGCGCGGAAAGCAGGAGTTCCCGTGCGCGATGTGCACATTGCTGCCACGGCTGCGGCCCATGCGTTTCTCGTCGCACAACAACGGGCTCGCACCTAAATGACACGTCCTCCAAGTCCACCACCTAGTCCGCCGGATTCGCCTGTGCCTAGCCGCCGTTTGGTGCTCGAACGCTTTCCGTTGCTGCCACCGGCGGAGGTGCTGAGCAATATCGTTGATTTTTCGCGCATGGTTTCTGCAAACCTAGGTGACAGCGACCTAACCCGAATCCTCTACGATGGGTTACGTGCCATGCTTCCCGGCCGACTTGTAGCCGTACGCGTGCTTGACGCGAAAACACACCTCGTATCTGCGGTGCTGGCGGATGCCCCCTTGGTGCAGGAAGCTTTGACGATGCCCGCCACCATTCCTCGCGGTGCATTGGATCACCAGAACGTTCTCGACAATTTGCCGAAAACCACAAACGAGGCGGGCGAGTCCGAACTGCCTTCGTACATCCGACTCGTAGATGAACACCCTCTGATCTTCAAAGATGCGGTGGCGGGTTTCGCAGTTCCCTTGTTGGCCGGCGGTCACATGATGGGCGAAGTTCACGTGAATTATTCCACGGTTGACGGCGCCTCAGACGGTGGTCGTCCATGGTTCCCAATCAAGCCCGATCAAGGGTTGGTGATCCCGGTCGCCAACCATCTTGCCGTGGTGGCGCACACCCGCCGCCTATTGCGCGAGACCTCATACCTTCAAGAGTATCTCGAACAGATCGTCGATCAGGCGAACGCGTTGATCGTTGCCACAGACATGCAAGGCCGAGTGACCGTTTGGAACCGAGCTTTGCATCGCTTAACCGGGTTCTCGCGTTGGGATGCCAGTGGACAAGACCTAAGCGTTTGGTTCAAGTCGTTGGGCACTCCGCAACTTCCTCTGGTCATGCGCCAGGCCGCCGCTTCGGGCGACACCGTGACCCGTGAAATGAAACTGCCCTCGGCCGGTGGCGCGGTCATACGTGCGGCATTCAATGTTGTTATCGTGAAATCGGGGCAGCTGCCTGCAGCGATCCTTGCCGTTGGCCAAGATGTGACAGCGATGCGCGCACTGCAGGGCCAAGTCATACACGCAGAAAAACTTGCGACTTTAGGGCAGATTGCGGCCGGCGTTGCACACGAGATCAACAACCCGCTCACGTCGATCCAGGTTTGCGCTGAGGCTGTTTCCCGCAAGGCAAAGCTGGCTATAGAGGGGCGGGTGCCGAATGTGTTTGAGCCCGCCGACGTTGATCGACTTACGAAGATCACCGAAGGTTCTGAACGGATTCGCCGTTTCGCGAAGGATCTTGTCACCTACGCGCGGCCAAGTAGGGACGACAACCAGCAATTTGCGTTAAATGACGTTGTCTCTCACGGTCTGTCGTTTTGCGAACACGTTCTGGACGAAGCCCGTGCTCGGGTCGAAACGGATTTCCACCCCGATCTGCCCGAGTTAACTGCAATTCGTGATCAAATCTTGCAGGTCGCCATTAACCTCATCACCAACGCTGCGCAATCACTGCCTCCTGCGGGGGGACAGGTGCGCGTTCGTACATGGCGCCGCGGAAATGCCGCGGTGGGGCTGGCCGTTTCAGATACGGGGCGAGGCATCAAAGATGCAGATCGACCCCATCTGTTTGAACCATTTTTTACCACCAAGGCTCCCGGTCGCGGCACGGGTCTTGGCCTTTCCATCGTCCGCAACATTGTGTTCTCCCACGGTGGTCAAATCACTTTTCAAAGCCGCCAGGGTGGGGGTACAACGTTTGTTGTAACGCTGCCGTTGGCGCGAGGCGAATCCGAACCGGATCTCCTACAAGACGACGAATCGAACTAAGCTGCGTTCCATCCGAAAGAGCCGAAGCCCCTATGAAGCCTGATCAAGTTGTCGCAGCGCTGGAAAGCGCTGCTGTCCAGTTAGACGTGAAGATTCGTTATGAAACCTTGGCGCCTGGTGGCGTTCTTAATGGAGGCGGACTTTTCCGCTTGCGTGGCCAGTGGACCGTGATCGTCGACAAAAAAGCCGCTCCCAACGATCAAGCCTCTGTGTTGATCGAGGCTCTTGCCGCTTTCGACGTTGAGCCTCTGCAAATTCCTAAGAGCGTTAAGCAGCTCTTGGTTCTACGTCGTCAGGTCTTGCTTGCGGCGGGAGCCCCCGCTCCAGCTCCGGCGGCCTAAGTTTGTCGTCGGCCAAGGGCGCTTAACTGAGCACCCACAAAGGGATCATTCTGCAGAGCGCTTCGGAGCGCCGTTTCAACTTGGGCACGCAAAGCCGGGGTTGCCGCCGCATCCACTTGGCGTTCTACAATCCGGTTCACAAGCTTTTCGACAGCAGTTTCGGTACCGATGCGTCCCGCTTTCAAATCGGCAGCTATGTCGACCACAAGGTGCTTCATGTCTGCGCCTCGGGTACCAGGGCTGCCAGCAGCCAGGCTGGCGTCTTGAACGCCACTTTCGGCGCCGATGTTCTTGTTTGCAGCGGAATCTAGCTTCTCACTGCCTGCGGCTTGCGAGGTTTCAGAGGCCTTGAATGCCTCGGCATCAACTGAAGGAACTCCCGCGCCTGTTCCGTTTACTTTCATTGTTTCTCCTTCAACTCAGCAATTCCTAGCAATTTCCGGCGCCAAGCGCTGCTAGGCACCCCTTGGTTGCCGAGTCACGCCGCGCCATCTAGTTAGTTTTCGGCCGAGGCAGCTGAGAAGTTGCTTATTTTCTTGCTCTATCTCGTCTTTTTTTCCGCCAGACCCGGGGCCTAGGATAATTTCGACCCGTGGGATTGATCAGAGGCTTGGCGGCTCCATTTAGGGGCGCTGCATTCGTTGCCAAACACGGCCTCTGGGGTTACGTGGTGGTACCACTGTTGGTCAACCTCGGGCTCGCGGTGCTTTCTGGATGGTTGGCGTACGGTCTGGTTTCGCGTTTGAGTTCGTCGCCTACCAGTGTTTGGCAGTTTGGGGCGGTACTGTTGTCGATGGTTCTGACGGTTCCGGTTTTCCTGATTCTATATCCCATCGTGTCATCGCCGTTCATTGATATCCTTACCGAGAAGACCGAAATGATTGTGAAGGGTGGCCATCCTTCCGCGGGTATCGTGGCTGGGGCCGCCCAAGCTATCTTGCACGGTGTGGCAAAATCGGGACTTTATCTCATCGCGTTAGGCATCACCTTGGGTTTATCGATTGTCTCTGGACCCGGCGCTCTATTGGGTCTGATGCTTGGCGCTTTGTTCATGTCGTACGATGGTTTCGATTTTCCCTTAGCCCGCCGCCGCGTGGGATTCACTGATAAGTGGAGGTATTTGTTCTCCCGTCCGGGGCAAACTCTTGGTTATTGCCTATCAGCCTCCTTGGTTTATGCCTTACCCTTGGCCTTCATTGTCATTCCTCCATTCCTCGCCGTCGGAGCGACGCTCGTGTATCTGGACGAGCCGCGGTAGCTATGCGCTTGACACTATTGTGCTTTTTCGTTAAGAGGTCATGTGTATGACTGTGGCATGGTCCGAGGTTTATCTCGATGCCTCGGCGCCCGTTCGCGCCATCAATAGGGTACGCCGTTGAACAAACCCATCCCGTTCGGAAAGTATTACCTCCTTGAGCGGATCAACGTCGGAGGTATGGCCGAAGTTTTCAAAGCCAAAGCTTTCGGCGTTGAAGGATTCGAACGCTTAATCGCGGTTAAACGAATTCTGCCGCACATCGCTGAGGACGAAGAGTTCATCACGATGTTCATCGATGAGGCCAAGATAGCCGGTCAGCTGCAGCACGCGAACGTGGCTCAGATCTTCGATCTAGGTAAGGTCGACGACAGCTACTTCATCGCGATGGAGTACGTGCACGGCAAAGATCTGCGGGCCATTTTTGATCACCTGCGCAAGTTGGACATGACCATGCCCATCCCGCAGCTTGCCTACACTCTGATGCAGGTCTGCGAAGGCCTTGATTTCGCCCATAACCGGAAAGACACCAGCGGCCGGGCAATGAATCTAGTTCATCGGGACGTGTCTCCGCAGAACATCCTGATTGGCTACGAGGGCGAAGTTAAGCTGGTTGATTTCGGCATCGCCAAAGCGGCAGGCAAGGCTTCGAAAACTCAGGCGGGGATACTCAAGGGCAAGTTTGGGTATATGTCGCCCGAGCAGGTACGCGGGTTGCCCGTGGACAGGCGGAGTGACATTTTTTCCGTGGGCATCTGCTTGTACGAAATGCTCACAGGCGAACGCTTGTTCGTCGGCGAGAGCGACTTTTCGACACTTGAGAAGGTTCGGAACGTCGAAATCACGCCGCCCACGCGCTTTAACAAGAAGATTCCCGCAGAGCTCGAACGCATTGTGCTCAAGGGCCTGGCCAAAGAGCCAGAGGATCGTTACCAGAACGCCATCGATCTACATGACGATTTGCAGGCGTTCTTGTATTCGGTTGGCGAACTTTGTTCGCGTAAGGATCTCGCCGGTTGGATGAAACGATCCTACGCGGCAGAAATCGAAGAAGACATCGCAAACTTGGAACAGTACCGTCAGCTGGCCGCACCCATGACCAACGATCAAGAAGTTCAAAGCAAGGGATCGAACGGAGCACGGGGAGTGAAGGCAAAGGGCGGGCTATCATGGGACGACGAGGAACTGGAAACCCAGATCTTCGATAAGCCGCCAGGTGGCGAACACGACGACGAGCTTGAAGCCGAGCTCGAAGGCGATGAAGAACTAACCTCGTCAGACATCTTTGTAGGCGAATCGCAAGCGCGTAGCGAAGCGCCAACGCATGAGACCTACCCGGCGCCGGGAACGCCTCGTGCGGCTCCTGGATTCTTTGAGAACGACGAACGGACCGTGGCGCAAGCGCCTTCCGAACTGTTGCTTGCCGAGATTGAGTCGTCAGCCGGAGTCGCGACAGAAGTTCAGCAAGGATACCCTCATGCCGCATTGGTCAACAGTCCACCAAGGCCGACCGGAGGGTTTGCCACGACGTTGGGGCGGGGGTTGCCTCGACCGTCAGGGTCGGCTAGCCCAGATTTCTTTTCGTCCGTGGGGCCACTTCCGTCCACTGGTAACGAGCCGCTTGCTCAAAATGCTTGGGGACCAGCCGCTGCGCCAGCTTCCTCGCCTTTTGGAGCTCCTCCTGTGTCATCGGTTCCGCCTCGCGCGGCCCTGTCACACTTTGGTCAATCGAGCCCATCAGCGCGCAAGGGTGGTCTTCCCCTTACGTGGATAGGTGTCGCCATCGTGGTCGTTGGCGCTGGTATTTACGGCGTTTCACAAATCAATCGCGCTGGTCAACTGCAGCTGAAGGTCGTCCCCGAAGATGCGGAAGTTCTCATTGACGACCGCCCTGTGAAGGGCACGTTCCCGCAGTCGATTGATCGCGATCCTGGTGATTATATTGTTTCGGCCAGCGCACCTGGGTACGACAAGATGGTCAAGAACGTGGAAGTCAAAGCTGGGGCCAAAGAAGCTGTGGAGTTGAAGCTTCGTGCTTCTGCAGATACCGGATTTGAGTTGACCAGCGAACCTCCTGATCGCGCGGTGTGGTTAGATGGGAAACCACTTACGGCTGGGGAAGATGGTACCGGGCCACAAATCCGTACCAATTTCAAAGCGGATCGGGTTGCACCAGGAACGCACGTTCTTGAAATCAAGGACAATGCCGGGTTCAAAGATTGGCGATACGAATTCGTGCAAGAGCCCGGACGTATCTTGAAGGTTCAAGCTACGCTTGAGAGCATTGATGCCGCCAAGGCTCCTGACGGAAATCGTCCAAAGCCAGTGGCGGCGGCGCAAGCAGCAGCACCAATCGCCAAGCCAGCGGTTCAGCCCGCACCTGAACCAACAAACGAACCAGATCCGAAGCCCGTTGCCGTCACTGCGCCAGCTCCCGCGCCTAAACCTGTCGCCGCGCCAGCTCCCGCACCTAAGCCCGTGGTCGCTCCCGTGCCGAAGCCTGCCGTTGCGCCGGCTCCCGTCGCCGCGGTTGTTCCTGCTGCGAAGCCCCGCGTAGGTGAGATGTGTGTCATGACCGTCGGGGCTAAGCCTTGGGCCAAAGTGTTCATTGATGGTGAGGACACCGGCAAGATCACTCCGTTGGTGGCTCACCAGGTTCCTTGTGGAAAACACAAGTTGAAGTTCGTGAACCCCGAGTTGCAAATTGAGAAGACCGAAGTTGTCGTCTTGAAGGCTGACCAGCCGTTCAAGAAGGTGTTTTCGCTAGTCGATGCGCAGGAGTGACCTTGCTCGAAGCCCCTAATGAAATCAGTTCTGCAGCCACGTCGCCTCTGTCTCCAAGCAGGACCGAGCAACTCCAGTCGGCCTGGTTAGAATACTTTCGCAAACTCGCCTTGGTAGAACCAAAGCACCCGGGTTCGCGGGATCTGATGAATGAAGATCTACGTGACGCCTTAATACGTTTGATTCCCGCAGACGCTTCCGTTTTGGAGGTTGGCTGTGGACGCGGCGAGCTGTTGTCAGCTTTGCCACAGTCCCAGAAGGCAGGCATTGATTTCCTGCCTGAGCTCATTGACGAAGCCCGAAAGCGCCACGCAAATATTGCTTTTTCAGTGGCCGATGCTCTTGATGCGCCGTCAGATACGAAGTTCGACGCGATAGTCTGTGATCGTCTCTGCCACAGCGTTCTGGACATCCGAACGCTGCTGGTTCGGTTGCGCGAACGGCTGAATCCCGGTGGTCGGATCTACCTCACCACCTTCAACGTCCTGTGGGAGATGCCCTCAAGGCTGGCCGAGCAGGTCGGTTTGAAAGTGCCTTCCCCAACGGCTAATTGGCTTTCTGAAAGCGATTTTTCAACCCTCTTTGACCTTACGGATCTTGAATCTGTGCGCTTTGAGGATCGCATGATGTTGCCTTTTGGGGTTCCAGTTCTAAGCCAGTTTGCCAATAAATATCTGGTCAAAGCTCCAGGTTTGGCGCGCACGGCGCTTTACCGCATCTACGTTCTGCGCGCGCGGGCATCTTCGCCTGTCAAAGTGCGCTCTGTCGATCACAACAAGGCGCCTTCCGTTACGGTTGTTGTTCCCGCGCGCAACGAAGCCGGGAATATCGAAGGTGCTGTTTACCGAACGCCCTTGATGGGTTCAGCCACGGAGATCATCTTTGTGGAAGGTGGATCGAAAGACGCGACCTGGGAAACCATCCAACGCGTTATGGCCGAGTACAAAGGCCCTTTAACTCTTTCGGCCTACAAGCAAAGCGGCAAAGGCAAAGGCGATGCTGTTCGGCTTGGATTCGACAAAGCCAAAGGCGACATCTTGATGATTCTCGATGCCGACTTAACAGTTCCACCCGAGGATTTGCCGGTCTTCTTCGAGGCAACCGCCGAGCGACGTGCTGATTTCGTGCAAGGTACCCGTTTGGTGTATCCAATGGATCCGGGGGCCATGCGTTTCTTCAATAAACTTGGCAACATTGGGTTCTCGATGTTGTTCTCGTATCTATTGCAACAGCCAATCAAAGACACTTTGTGCGGAACGAAAGTGCTGTGGCGCAAAGATTATGAACGCCTTGCTGCAGGTCGATCGTACTTTGGCGATTTTGATCCCTTTGGCGATTTCGACCTTATTTTTGGTGCCGCACGCCTCAACATGAAGATCAGCGAGATTCCTGTTCGTTACCGAGATCGTGTTTATGGCGAAACTAACATTGAGCGCTGGAAGCATGGCTGGTTGCTGCTCAAAATGTCTGCTGTCGCAGCTCGCAAGTTGAAGTTCGTGTGATGCAAACGCAGTCATCTGCGTCGGCCCACGATCGCGCTCGCATTCGATTCGAGGAACATCGACGGGCTTTTCTGCAGAACGAGCCTTTGCGGAAACTTTACGCAGAATGGTACGGCCGCATCGGCCAGTCTTTGCCGCCTGCCGGTTTGGGTCCCGTGCTTGAGTTAGGTTCTGGACCCGGATTGGCTGCGGACTTTCTTCCCGATGTAATGTTGACCGATGTCGTGCGTGCCCCTTGGCACCAGCTTTCTGTGGCGGCTGAAAACTTGCCCTTCAAAGACGGTGCTGTGGGCGCCGTTGTCCTATTCGATGTTTTGCATCACCTGCCTTCGCCCGAAAGATTCTTTCGCGAAGCAATGCGGGCTTTGTCTCCTGGTGGCCGCGTTCTGATCTGCGACCCTTACATTAGCCCTCTTTCATACCCAGTGTTCGGCTGGCTACACGAAGAGGGTTTTGATTTTTCAGTGGATCCGTTTGAACCTCAATGGCCCGAAGGCAAAGATCCGTTTTCGGGGAACCAGGCGGTCGCAACTCAATTGTTCTTCCGAAAATTGGCTGAATTCCAGCGTCGTTTCCCTGGGTTGCAATTGCTGTCGAGAGAACGATTCGCAGGCCCAAGCTATCCACTTGCAGGCGGTTTTGGACGCAAACCTTTTGTGCCTCAGACTGTTTGGAACACCTTTAAACGTGTGGAAGGCTGGCTTCCGCCCGCCGCGTTCGCTTGGGCCGGTTTCCGAACACTTGTGGTTTTGGAACGTCTTTAATACGCGTTAGGCTTTGCGCCAAGCAGCGCATTGGTAAAGCGCCGTGGTCACTGTTGCCAGTGGCGGAAATGCGACCCTCGTAATGGGCGTCAACACGCCCGTCAAGGCAGCGCTGATCTGGGACGGTGGTGCGACATGATCTTCGTCGATACCCTTGTAGCCGATGACCTCAAAGGCTTTCGTCATTAGAGCACTCACCATCGGATATCCCGTAACCAGGGTTCCTCCAGGAGCCAGGGCATGCGCCAAGCTACGTGCCGCTCCCTCACTGTCGCGGATGTGTTCCAACACTGAAAAGCAAACGATCGCATCAAAACTATTGGCCGGAAGCGTGTTTGCGTCCAATAGATCGGCCGAGGCAAAACTTGCGTTGCAGCCGGGCGTCACAAGCTGTTCAAGGCCTTTGGCCAAGACCAGATCCGTTCCAAGATACGATTGGTAATGCGCAGTGAGGGTGGGAATCAAAATGCCGCTGCCGACGCCCACTTCAAGTAGGCGTTTGCCGTTGGCTGGCAGCAGATTCAGTCCCATCTGCAGACGATGCCGGTAAAGCCAACCCGTGCTTCTCTTGTAATAAAAGGGCAGTGGATCTTTTTCGTTGTTTGGCGAAATCCTATCCCTCGGCGGTAGGGTGAATCGAATCGTCGACATATGCTTGTCCTTCGTATCACAAGGCGTCACGTCGGTGTAGACGTCACGGCTTTGCAGTTGACTCTGGCGCTGGAAGCGTGGCTGGATCTACCAGTACCTCTTCCAATGGTGAATAAGGACGAAACCGTCTTCCCATGATTATCGAGAAAGCCTCGGGCGCATAGGGAAAGCGCGTAGCTCGGATTCGTCTTAGCAGCTTCGCCTGAGTTTCGAAACTGCGTGCATAGTGCTCGCCAAGGAGCTGATTAAGTTTCTCTTTGATTTGAGCGCGCGTTTCTTCATCCGAAGTTGTGGCATAGATGCGTTCTAAGTGTTTGATTGCCATCTCTCTTTCCCCACTTTTGCTCAACATCCCCGCAACCAAATTGGGCAACCACATGGGAACATCATCGAACAATGTGGCTTTTCGGAGGGCTTCCAACCCTTCCTTTCGCCATGGGATTCTCCGCGGATCATCCGCGGACACGGTCGCGGGCAATTCGTACGCAAGATTGAATCCCAGCTGAAAATACAACTCCCAAGATTCGGGGAAGAAGGCAATGCCACGTTCAAGCAGCTTGTTGGCTGTTAGTACATTGGCCGTCGTCATTTTTGACGTGCTGTAAGTCAACATGACAGCGCCGCGTTTGTAGATCGGCTCGAAATACGGATCCAGGTCGGTAATGGCGTTTAGGTACCAAGACATCCACCGGTGGGCGCCCTTTTGGCTTAGTTGATCGCCAAAGTAAATGTTTACCCGCGCAGCAAGCAGGTCGGCCACCACTTCTCGGTGACCCATGCTCGCAAGTCGCATGGCGGTGGCCGGCGGCAAATACAGGGCGTCGACTTCTGGCGGCCATGAAGACCGAGCCTTCGTGATTCGTAGCCGCGCCCATTCAGATCCTAGGGCCACCGCGCTGATGACCAAAACCAACACAACGCCAACCAACCGTTGTTTTGCCGGTGGCCGTGTTGCGGTTCCTTCCATCGTCGTTGTGCTCATCTGTTTGCTTAAGACTATTGCGGATCCAAATCCGGAGTCGCGTTTCCATCACCGTTGGCTTCAGAGCCTGAAATACCAAGCTTTGACAATCGGTAGCGCATTGATCGAAATGTTACGCCCAACACCCGCGCCGCCTCTGTGCGGTTTCCTTGGGTTCGATCCAACGCTTTCATTATCAGCGTGCGTTCAAAATCAGAAACGACTCGTTCAAGGTCGATGCCTTCAGGCGGAAGGTTCATCATCTGCGCGCCATCAGCTGTCTCCGTTGTGGTGGACAACGGTGGCAGGCTATCCTTGGTGAGTCTGTCTCCCGTAGAAAGAGTTACCGCTCGTTCTATGATGTTTTCCAGCTCACGGACGTTGCCGGGGAAGCTGTGCCCGTGCAGCGCCGTAAGGGCATCAGGCTCGATGCCCGTGATGGTCCGGCCGTGTTCTGCTGCAAATTTCCTAATGAAGTGCTCTGCCAAAATCGGCACGTCTTCGCGACGTTCACGCAACGGTGGTACCCGAATCTGAATGACGTTGAGTCGGTAGTAGAGATCTTGCCGGAAGGTTCCGTTTTCGATTTCAGCTTCCAGATCTCGGTTCGTAGCGGCAACGACGCGCACGTCGATTTCCGTCTCTGTATGGTTTCCTACACGTTTGATCTTGCGCTCTTGAAGGGCGCGAAGGAGTTTTACTTGCATGGCGAGCGGTAGTTCGCCGATCTCATCCAACAGCAGCGTTCCGCCCGTGGCAGCTTCAAACAATCCTGGCTTGTCTGTGGTGGCTCCCGTGAACGCGCCTTTGACGTGTCCGAAGAGTTCGCTTTCAAGCAATGTTTCAGGGATCGCGCCACAGTTTACGGCGACGAAAGGTTTATCGTTGCGTGGCGACAACTCGTGCAATGCGCGTGCAAGCAATTCTTTTCCTGTGCCAGATTCACCAATCAGAAGCACGCTGGTTCTCGCGGGCGCAATTTTTTGAATCATGTCGAACAACCGCTGCATCGGTGGCGATTTTCCGATCAGTCGTGCCAGCTTGTAGCGACCCTTGATCTCGTCACGCAAAACCGTGTTCTGGCGATGCAGCAGGCGACGCTCCAGCGCGCGCTCAACGACCAACCCCACTTCTTCGACCTTAAATGGTTTCGTTAGGTAGTCGTAGGCTCCGGCTTTCATTGCAGCGATGGCGGTTTCAGCTGTCGCAAAAGCGGTAACAACGATTACCTGCGCGTCGGGACGCAGCTGCTTTGCCGCTGCCAATACGTCCAAGCCACTGGCGTCTGCGCTCATGCGCATGTCAGTGATGACAACGTCGTACTCCTTATTGCGCAACGCCGCTTTTGCTTCGTCGCTTCCAGGTACAGCCTCCACGCGGTGACCAGCGCGGCGGAGATATATCGCCAAGAACTCGCGCATCGAGCGCTCGTCGTCAACCACAAGAATGTCGCCGGTCAGCTGCGTGGTGTTGGTCATTCAAGCCTTCTTGCGAGCGATAAGGATGACGAAGCCGCCCAAGTTGCGCACCCAAGGTAGATCGCATGCGGCGTGTTCAGCCCAAGAAAACAACCGACCCAACCGCGCAATCTTGAAGACAGACGAGGTGGGGGTAAAAATGCGGACGCCCCGCGTGCCTATAAGTTCGACGTTGTCGGGCAAGTAACTTGCCGCCTGTTCCACTGTGTCGTAACGGGTGAAGACGTCGTGGTCTGTCGTTACGGTGTTGATGGTTTGTGGGCCGCCATATTTCTTGGTGAGATACCGCAGCGAGTGGGGGTTGTAGAACTCCAGCAACAAGTGGCCGCCGGGGCGTACCAAGCGAGCCAGTTCTGCAAGCGCTTCCTTGATAGGCGGAACATGCGCCAGCACCTTCATGCTGTAAACAAGGTCCATGCTTGCGTCGGGCAATGGCACCGCCGTAACAGATCCTTGCACAACATTGAGGCCACGCTGTGTGGCCGTGCTCAACATCCCGCGGGAAAGGTCCAGTCCAGTGGTGGACTTGGCGAACCGGTTCGCCTCGCGCAACAGCAAACCTGTTCCACATCCAGCCTCGAACACATCGCGGTCGCGCCCATATCGTTCTATAAGCTGGCCTTCTAATTCATCCAGCATGCGGTGGTAACCGTGGTGTCGCTCCCGTTCGTAGGTTTGCGAGAAACGGTCGTAGTAATCTTGGGTGGATGTAGGGGAAGTGCTCATATTGACTCGCTGAATCTGATGCGATTATGCGGTTGTTCTGGAAGTTTTGCGAGTCTTCGGTCGAGCCTAAAACACGTCTTTGAAACGACACAGTTCAACGCCTCGTTCCTTCAACCAACTTTTCGTTTGAGGGTCGCAAAGCATCTCGAGTTCCATGCGCCTCTCGAAGACCTGCCGTCTACCAGACAGCGTTAGGCTTTCTTGAGGCACAGTGCCTGGGTGGCAAATCAATTCGTGAATACCAGGTCCCATGCGACCCAGGATCTCCAACATGCGCATTGAGTTAAGCCCGCCGCTTTCGGCCAGACCCCAACTTTGGGCTCCGTGTCGGATGGCCCCCATGCGCCGCCGGGCGAGGTACCCGAACGCACCCAGCATGGCCATCGGGAGCCCCTTTTTTAGGTCGGTAAACCAAGACAAAGTCGGACCTTCAATTGCAGAACGGATAGTGCGGATGCGCAGCTCTTGGGCCACACGTTCTAGGGCCTCAGCCACAGGGGGCAGGAAACCCAATTGAAGGTAGGTGTCCAGATGGTCAAGCTCGAATCCAGCTTGCAATAACCTCATTGTTTGAGCCTTCAATTCGTCGTGGAGGTGGGACGAGTTGAGTTTACCTCTGACCCACCGGGACACCAGTTCCGCGGGCGTGTCCAACAATCGCCCATTGTCGTTAACCAAACTTGGAATTTCAGCCGGGGGCCGCACCGGTGCGCCACCCACCAAAACCAAGTGCCCTCCAAGCCCCAAATTGGGCGATTCACATAGTCTTCGCTTGAGATCATTGAGGTCAGCGGTCGTTCCCGAAATCGATGCGCTCGTGACGATACCTTCGTGGTGAGCCCGTACAATACCGTCCGTGATGTCACTCGTTGAGCCAAGTTCATCGGCGTTTACAATCACTCGAATGGGAGAGGTCGACATGAATTGGGTGGGGTGCAAGTTACTATCTCACGACTTTCATCGGCGCTGTTATGCCTCTGTCGCGTGGCGCCAACGTCGTCGCATATCGTCGTCCTTCCGCGCGCAGGCCTTGCGCTGGCCGCCTTAAGCGTCCAACCTACTGTTTCGCCCTTTTCGGGCTGCCTGATGCCAAAGCCTTCGTCATCGTCTCGGTCGTCATCGACCTCAGTTTCGACCTCAGTCTCGAAAACCTCCACGCGCCGACTTTCCGTCACCGCAGCGAAGTCTGGCGACATAGCTTTGCCATACACGGTAAACCGAACGCGCTTGCGCAACGGATTGCGACTTTGCACCGTTGAGGTTCCATATCTCCATACAGCCACGGTCGCGTTGTATGTCAGAACGGGGTCGCGTTATGAAAACGCTAGAAACAACGGACTTTCGCATTTCCTCGAGCACATGTTGTTTCGCGGATCGGGCAAATATCCAAGTTCCTTGGCGCTAAACACCGCTATTGAAGAGTTGGGCGGCACGCTTTACGCAGAAACCGGCCGCGATTATGCAGTTTATTCCATCTCTCTTGGCCCCAGAGGCATTACCGAAGCACTCTCGATCCTCGGAGATCTGTTCAGTGGTCCTGCGTTCAAGGAGATTGACTTAGAACGGCAGATGGTTCTCGAAGAGATCCTCGAAGATATGGATCACAAAGGCAGGATGGTTAACGTTCACGACCTGACCCGCTTGGCCGCATGGGGCGATCATCCCCTTGGTTTTCCGATATTGGGCGCCCCAAAGAATGTTCGTCGCTTTAACCTGCGCGACGTTCGTGGTCACTTCCGCCGACACTACGGCGCCTCAAACATGGTGTTGTGTGTCGCCGGACGCGTGAAGCTGGGCAAAATTGAAGCAGCGGCACGCCAAGCCTTCTCGCGCATTCCGCGCGTTAAAGCCATTAAGCCCAAACCGGCGCGGCCTTTGTTGGCAGGCCCTCGCTGGCAAACGGTGGCCACAGATGCCGCTCAATCACAGATTCAAATGTTGTTCTATGGTTTGCCCATGGACGATCCCGATCACGCAGGCCAAGCGGCGTTGATGCGGCTCATCGATGACGGCATGGCGACTCCGTTGCACTACCGAATTTGTGATCAGAAAGGGCTCGCGTACAGCGTCGGCGCTGACCTTGATCACTACTACGACACCTCTTTGGTTGAGATCGACGCGGCTTGCGCTCCCGGCAAGTTAAGTGCGTTGGTTAAAGAGGTTTTGGACATTCTTAGCGAGTTCAAAACCAAGCTTGTTGAACCTGCCGCCTTGGCTCGGGTGAAGCGTCGCTACCGCGAAGACCTTGAAGCTAGCTACGATGACGTGGGCAGCTTATGCAATTGGTATGGCGGCGCTGAACTGTTTTCGCGTCCCCGCACGCACGGCGACAGGTTGCGACAAATGGATAAGGTCACCGCCGAACAAGTGCGACGCGTGGCCAAACGTATCTTTCAAGCTGAACGACTTACAACGGTTGTTGCAGGCCAATTCTCTGCCGTTCAAACCCGCAAAACGCGACAGCTTTTGCGCGAGATGCTTTAAGCGAGGCCCAGTCCCGCTAAAGCTGAGCGCTGGCCAACAAAAACTTATTGTTGGTGTTGTTCAAAACTTTAAGCGAGTTGCGAGGCCCATCGGCCAACAGGGTTTTGAGTTTCTCGACGCGGGTTTTCTCCACAACGAAAAACACTCGTTTGCCTGGGTTTCTGGCCAAATAAGCCTGCAAATCTTCGGCGTTGCGTGTGCCTAAGAAGACGGTTCGCTTTTCAGTCGGGCCTTCATAGATTTCGTTCTGCGAATAGAAAGTTTCTCCCCGCCAGTACATTTGCCATGCAATGAGCGGCTCTTCGGGGCCCTTGCGTTGTTGGTAATACGTCGCTATCAACCCCTTTTGCGACCAGACGTTAGAAACCTGTTTCATGTACACATCGAGCAAGAAATACGTGAACAGCACCGCTAACCCCGACAACGTCAGCACGCTGAAGTGTCGTAAGCGGGGCCACGCAATCAAGACGGTTGCGATGGCAAACGCCATGCCAAAAACCAGCAGTGGTCCACGGTAATCCAGCATTGCGGGCCACGTGCGCCCTTTGGGATCGTTGACGTAGTCGTAACAAAACAGCCAGATGAATCGTTGCGCGGCATTTTGGGAGCGCGTCAGATCCCAGGTCACCAAGGCCAAAAGTGGCACACCCACCATCGCCATCAACTTGGTTCCCAGCAGTTGCCCTCGATCCAGAATGTCATCTAGAAAGCAGGCAATTGCCAAGGCCAACCCCGGCAGCGCTGGCAAGATGTAGTGGTGGAACTTTGTCATCGACAAGGAAACCACGCCGTAAGCTGCGACAAACCAAATCGCCCCAAACCAGAACACTTCTTGGCGGTGGCTTCCAACGTCGCTGTTTGCACTGTCTGCCTTTTTGAAGGGTCGCATGATCACCCAGGCCAGTGCTGAGGGTGCAATCGACAGCCAAGGCAGTACGGCAAATCCCAATTCACGCAGGAAGTACTCGAAGGTGCCGCTGTCGCCGTGGCGGCCGATCATAAGCCGCTTCCAGTGGTTGTCGCCGTACAGCTCGCTCCAGAAACCTTGGCCATAGCGCACGAGCATTGCGTGGTGCCAAGGCACAGCGACAACCAAACATGCCAAGAAGCCAACCACCAAGCCGAATCCAATTTGGGGCTGCTTCAGTCGTCGCCAATTCCAGGTGAACGCTAAGAACACAAACAGAACGATGACGGGCAACCCGAGCCCCGCGAGGCCCTTGGCCAAGGTCGCAATGGCGGCCAAGACACCTGCCGTCACCAGATACAAAGGCGCTCGGTAGCGCGCTTTTCTTACATAGAAAAGGAAGGCTCCGGCCGCCCAGAAATAGGGCAACATGATCACCACCCCTGGCAAGTGGTATTGGCGTCCACGTACGTGAAAATTCCAACGTACCTGAATCGAGTCGACGATCAATTGCGGAACCGCTGTCACCAAGAACAATCCGACAGCGACGTAGAATGAAGAATGGTGAGGCCACGAAACTTTCCACCATTGTTTTCGTGGAAGCTCCTCGGTTGGATCATCGAACAGCGCCAAAGCGCACAACGACAACGCCAAAGTCATCGGCCCCACAAACGGCATATCCGTCATGGCTTGCCGGGCGATGAGCGAGAACAAAGGCATCGTGGCCAACACGACCGCGGCCAATACACCCGCGCGACGGCTAACAAAGCGAGCTGCAACGAGATAGACGCCGTACAAGGCTGGCAATGCCAAAAGACAAAATGGGATGCGCATCGCCCATTCGGTGATCGACGACATCGCGAATTGCCCTGATTGGCCATGAGCGCCACCGATGCCGGCAATGCTCATCGCAAAGCTGATGATCCAGAAGGTGAAGACCGGCTTCGACCAGAAGAATTCGCGATCCAGTGGCGAGCCGTCCCAGAACAACCCCACATAGTCACCGCGTGAAGTCATTTGACGGCCAACTTCGCCGTAGTGGGTTTCCCACGGATCCCAAAGTCCGTAGCTGCCGGCAAAAGGAATGTAGAGCAACGCGCCGAAAATCAGCACAAGCCACACAGTTTGCGTTTCGCTGAGGCGATCCAGCCATGGCCGTGATGGCAACGGCGCGGTCGTTCGGGTGGGGGAAGTCTTAATGTCTGACATGGCTCGGGGAGGTTCTTGCGACGGTAAAACCCGCGCCTTGCACCGGGGCGGACTCTAGTCGGTGGGATGGCGCTGGCCAAGGGCCAGGTTAGCCACGCGCTGCGTTTCTGCGATGTCGGTACGAGGCCACCGCGGCGCAACTTCCAACGAGCGACGCAATGCCAAGCCCAGGAAGGAGTATCTGCTGCGCTTGGGGCAGAAGATAGGCCTCCGGTGCGATGCCGGGGCGGTGTCGTCGAACGAAATCCGTTGCGGTTGCCACAAAGGTGCCCACGACAAGGACCAAAGCTGTGCTGGCCAGGAAACGTACATAAAACGGCATGCGCTTCGCCGGGGGGCGGAGGGAGTGAAAATTTGAGGGCCCAGCGTCGTCCATTGTCTACCTTGTATATCTCAGTTTCAGTCGCGAGCGTTCTTGGTTCGCGCTAGGACTCTCGCCGTGGCGCCCCGTAAGAAAAACGCACTGAAAACAACGGTAAGTCCCCAAAGCCGCCTCACCCATGTCGATGGAACTGGAAAAGCCGCCATGGTTAATGTCGGGCAAAAGGCAGAGACCCGCAGAATCGCCGTCGCCTCAGCTGCTGTGCGCATGTCCAAAGAGACCCTGCGGATGATCGCGCAAAACTCGGGAAACAAGGGCGACGTGCTGGCCGTGTCGCGCATCGCTGCGTTGTCTGCGCTTAAAAGAACTGCTGATTTGATCCCGCTTTGTCATCCTGTGCGCGTGGTGGGCAGCGAACTTCGCCTTGAGTTGGATCTGAAACTA
>Ga0105046_10005071_pt1 | contig 20892 bp, 18 predicted proteins | sample MAT03_FD_78385 | JGI IMG/M metagenome (GOLD analysis project Ga0105046, IMG submission 78385) | Freshwater microbial communities from Lake Fryxell liftoff mats and glacier meltwater in Antarctica - MAT-03 (megahit assembly) | ecosystem: Environmental > Aquatic > Freshwater > Ice > Liftoff...
CGCCGTCATGGCGCGACCCGAACAACGCCGGGACAGCCTCACGTCACGCCTGGCGATCAGGCGCGCACGCGTCAGGCGGTTCGCGCGTTAACGACGTCTTCGGTTAATTTTCGTTCACCGGGCCGAACGGCTGGCGTCTCCGGTCGAAGTGAGGTATTGCAAAAAATGCGGTGGGATGACAGACCGGGTTGCTCCGATATCGATTTCATCGTCCTGGAGTTGAGTTGAGTAGGATGGTCATGCCTGAATTTCCCGCATACTTCGGAACTGCCGCCACGAAACTGAAACGTGTGATCAGGCAGTACCTTGTCCCGGACAATCTCGTTATTCGCCGTCAATACCGAAGCCGGACCGGCATAAAACTGAATCTGGTCGATCCGAAGGACCTTTCGGAGAAGGTGCAGTGGCTCAAGCTTCACGATCGTTCCGCGCTCCATACCATGTGCGCCGACAAGATAAAGGTTCGCGACTATGTCGCGGACGTTCTGGGCAAGGATATCCTGGTTCCAGCCGTCCGGGTGACTTATGACCCGGCGGACATCTCGCCCGACGTAATTCGCGAAAAGCGCTTCGTGATCAAGACGAACCATGACCAGGGCGGCGTGTTCATCTGCCAGGACCGGGCGACGTTCGACTGGCAAGGCGTGCGCGCCGATGTGACGCGACGGCTCGCCTTGACGAAGTACCACGAGTTCCGCGAGTATCAGTACAAGGGCATTCGCCCGGGTATCCTGGTCGAGAATTTCGTAGAAGCTGAACACGGCGGCAACGCCAGCGATCTGAAGATTTATTGCTTTCATGGACAGCCGCGCTTCATTCAGGTGGTCGTCGATCGTTTCGAAAACCGCCGCGAAGCGTTCTACGACCCGTCGTGGACGCGGATGGGCTTTAAAGCGCCGGTCAAGCAGCTCGACGAAGGGCTTGCGCGGCCGCCCTGTCTCGACCGCCTGCTGCGCGCGGCGTCACAACTCTCCGAACCGTTTCTGTTCTGTCGAATTGATTTCCTCTACGGAAACGGCGATCGGGCGTGGTTCGGCGAGGTTACGTTTCATCATGGCGCCGGGCTGATCCGATTCGATCCGCCCGAGTTCGAACGCGCCTTCGGCGACATGATCGATTTGTCGCGGTTGGCGGAGACGCGGCGGCGTCAGGATAAGGTGACAAGGCGTCTTATCTCTCTGGATGGAGGCGTCGGCATCCAGCGGCGATTGCGCTACGGCTGACACGAAACGATCGCCAGTTCTGGCGACTCGCGTTCCAGTCGACCGCTGGCCTGTCGGATGGTTGCAAGAGATACCGGCTGACCGCAGCGTAAGCTCACGGGCCGACTTCATCATTCGATGGACCACGCTGTGGCGAGTCGGCTGTTTCTCCCCTCGTCGCGGCTTTGCCCGAAACCGCACCACGACACTCCGGACGCCAGCCCTTTTTTCCGTCTCCGGTCTGTCCCGAGACGCCGGGGACGGGGGAAACGGCCGCTCGCTCGCTTGATAGTTTCGTATCGGCGCGAAATCTCGTGGCCCTGAAAGTAAACAAAATCAATATATTGCGCATGTCGCACACGCGGACGCGCCGGTTCGCTCGACACGATGACGACGCGGAGCGTCGTCAAGGGCGACCGATGGCGAGATCAGGCGGCGGCGCGCATTCGGGCGATCAGCCTGTCGAGGTTTCCACCCTCGGCTTCGAGCAGCGACCCAACCTCCGCCCGCTCGTTCGTCAGCATCGAGACGCCTTCGATGATCAGGTTCACCACCTTGGCGCTGCCGCCGCGCTCGCTCACCTGCCATTCGACGACGAAGGGCTCGCGCCCCGGACGATTGACCGTCGTCTCCACCAGAACGCCGGATTTCCCGGCGTCCCGCGCGCGCTGGATGGCGATCTGGGCGCCCTGATAGTCGGTGAACTGACGCCCGTACTTGCGCGCCAGATAGGTCTGGAACGCCGCGACGAACGCCTGCTTCTGCGCCGGCGAGGCGCTGCGCCACGGCGGACCAAGCACGCTCGCCGCAACCACCGCCATGTCGCCGTAGCGCGCCAGGATGCGCTCGAAATCGGCGACAAGCTGGCCAAGCGACCGACCCGCCTGCAAAAGCGCGATCATCTCGGTGCTCAGACTCGCCACCAACGCCTGCGCCCGTTCCGCCGCCGTCGCGCGCGCGACGCCTGGCAGCAGCGCGGCGCCTGCGCCGACCGTCGCCATCGCGAGGAACCGGCGCCGGAGGAGCACGGGCAGGGTGTCAGAAATCGGCATAGGGATCCTCCAGCGCGTCGAGCCCGGTTCCACCCTGCAGCCGCGCGCGCATGTTCTGCAAATAACTTATCCGTTGAGCGGTGTAGCTGTCGGCGCTCTCGTAGAGCAGCGCCCGCACCGCCGGATCGAGCTTGTAGCGGTCGTGCAGCAGATCGACCGCCCTAAGCCCGGTCAGCACCACCGCGGTCGTGCCGACGGTCAGATAGGTCAGCGGGTCGGCGGCGATGTCGAGCGCGAACCCGGTCCAGTCCCGCCGAGTGCCCGGCCCGCCCAACGGCAATTCCCAATAGGCGCCCTCCGGCACGCCCCAGGCATAGAACGTCTCGTCCACGTCGGACTCGCGGTACGGCAGGTCCATCTCCGCCGCCGGATCGAGCACGCCCCCCAGGCCGAACGTGGAGTTGATGGCGAAGCGCATCGAGGATTCAAGTACCCGCACCGGGCGTCCCTGCAGCCCGTACTGCAGCGCGACGGCGGGCAAGCTGATGTGATTGACGAAATTGGTCACCCCATTGCGCACCGGTTCAGGAAGGATCGACCCATAGGCGCGTGCGGCCGGCCCATAGGCGGCGCGGTCGAGCGCGAGGTTCAGCGCATGCGCCTGCCGATTGTCCGCTTCGAGCGGGTCGTCGTCGAGGCTCGGCGACGGCGCCGGGGCGGTCGCACATGCCGAGAGCCAGAGCGCCGCCAGTGCAATCGCCAAGCGAGTGGGCGTTCCTCGTGAACGTTCCAACGAACCTCTCCCTGATCTGTCGCTTTCATAGCCGCGTTAAGCGGGAAGCGCCACCGGATGCGGACCGGAACGCCGTCGCCGCGTCGCCGTCGAGCCATCCCACGGATCAGGTCACCGCCACCCGTCGTCCTTCGGCGTCGGACACGGAGGCGAGATCGAGCAGCTTCTGCACCTCGGCCGCCCGACGGAAACTCGGGTCGCCATTGACGCCGCTCAGCAGCGCGATGATGAACCGCTCCTCGTTGCGCGGCGTCGGCGGGCAGTACAGCGGTCTCCAGGTTTGGGTCTCGATGTCCGCCCCGAGGCAGACCTCGAGGTTTGAGTCGAGCGAATTCGCCCAGATCTTTAATGCGCCCTTCTCCCCGTGGATCATAAGGTCGAGGTCGTTCGCTTTCCCGGTCGCGTACCGGCTGATGTGAATGACCCCTAGCGCCCCGTTCGAAAACTCCGCGGTCATCGCCACGCTGTCGTTGACGTCGAGCTTGTAGACGTCGATCACGCCGCCATCGGCCTTGTCGAAGGTCCGCATCCGGGCGTGAAGCGCCACGACGTCAAGTGCGGTGCCGAACGTGACGAAATCGAGGATGTGGACGCCGATATCGCCGAGCACCCCCTTCGATCCGTGCGCAGAGGACAATCGCCACAGCCAGCGCTCCTCGGTGCGCCAGTCGCCCCAGTGCCGCCCGGTCAGCCAGCTCTGGAGGTAACTCGCCTGCACATGGCGGACCTCACCGATCTCGCCGGCATCGACCATGCGCCGCGCCATCTGCAGCGCCGATGCGTTGCGATACGTGAAGTTCACCATGTTGATCCGCCCAGCCGCTTCGGCCGCTTCGGTCATCGCCAGCGCGTCCGCGTGGTTCATCGCCAGCGGCTTCTCGCACAACACGTGCTTTCCCGCAGCGATCAGCTCCAGTGTCGTCGCCATGTGCGCGCCATCCGGCGTCACGTTGATCGCCGCGTCGAACTCGCCCCAGGCGACGGCGTCGGACAGGGAGCCGAAGGCGGTGGGTATCCCGAAGCCCGCAGCGAAATCCCGCGCCCGCTCCGCGTTGGTGTCGACCGCGGCCACCACCGCGCAGCCTGGCATCAGCGCGAAGCGCTCTGCGTGGCTGCGGGCCATCGCCCCGGTTCCGAGGATCAAAAGCCGCTGCTCGCCGCTCACCTGTAACCCTCCTCGCCCGCCCCGTGCAGCGATCCACCTTTGGGCGTCAGTCGCTCGGGCGCCTTGTCATAAGGCACGTTCGGCGCGTCGCCGACGTCCACCCAGGCCGGGCCCGGGTTGCAGGCCCAGCGCACGGCGTTGCGCAGCACCGTCTGGATGGCGGGCTGGTGATAGATCGGATAGGTTTCGTGACCGGGGCTGAAGAAGAAAATCCGGCCCGCCCCGCGCTGATACGTCAGTCCCGATCGGAACACTTCGCCGCCCTCGTACCAGGAGATGAACAGCGTCTCCATCGGCTCGGGCACCAGAAACGGCTCGCCGTACATTTCGGAGTTTTCCAGCTCGATGGCCGGGCCCACGCCTTGCACGATCGGATGCGCGCGGTTTATCGCCCAAAGTCGCTCCCGTTCGCCGGCTTCGCGCCAACGCAGGCTGCAAGGTGCGCCCATGAGCCGGATGAAGGGCTTCGAGAAATGCCCCGAATGCAGCACGATCAAACCCATCCCCTGATGCACGCGCCCGACCACGCGCTCGACAACCGCATCGTCCACCGCGCCATGCAGCTTGTGGCCCCACCACAGCAGCACATCGGTGTCGTCGAGCCGCGCCTGGCTCAGGCCATGTTCGGGTTGGTCGAGCGTCGCTGTCGCGGCCTCTATGCCCTCGTCCTGCGCGAGCGCCGCGGCGATCGTCGCATGAATGCCGTCGGGATAGATCCCTCCGACCACGGCGTTCTCGCGTTCATGCGCGAATTCGTTCCAGACAGTGGCGCGAATCATGTGATTTCCCAGATTTTCATGATTTTTATGTAACTTTAGTTTGAGGCGGCGAAGTCGCCAAGCGGGAAACCGAAACGTTTCTGGATTTTTCTGGGGCGTTTGATTGCCGTTCACGATCGCCCGGCTGGCCCTGGCCTCGTGCGTTCCGACAGGGACCGCTTCCGAAAGTCAGTCCGCTCGCTGACCGAACCTTCGCATCAATGCGGCGAGTCCGTCAGCGCATTCGCCGGAACCTGCCGCATCGAGACCCTCCGCCGCGGCGAGACGCACCACGTCCGGCTTGTTCTGGCTCAGTTTCCACGTCCCCTGAACCTCGGCGATCCGCATCCGGCAGGGCGCTATCATCCGCATCATCCGCTCCATCAGGCCAGCCGACATCTTGCCGGACGTCCATGGCGGCTTCGGGGCAAGGCGCGCCTCGAATTCGGCAGTCAGGCGATCGAGCATCGGTCGCAATTCGTCGACAGGGGCGGCTTCGATGTGTCCGCGCAGGTGGACTGCGACGTAGTTCCAGGTCGGAACCTGATCCTCGACCCCGTACCAGTCTGGCGAGAGGTAGCCGTCCGGGCCGGAGACGACGATCACCGCCGCCTGCGGTTCGGTCAGCAGCGGCAGGATCGGGTTCGAGCGAACCAGATGCAGTTCCGCCTCCGTTCCCTCCGCATCAAGCAGGAATGGTACATGGGCGATCAGCGGACCGGCGGCCGCGTTCACACAAAGCGTCCCGAACCCGCGCTCGCGGACGAAAGCGAGATGGGTGTCTGTCGACTCGCGACGAAAAGCCGGATTCGGATGCACGCGGTCCTCGCGTTGGTGGTGGAAGACGATGGTCGCTTGATGGTGCGTCGCGGCGACGCGAATCGCGTTTGCCGGAGCGTGACGCTGGGCTGCTCCGCGGGGCCGGTCAGCTGCGCAGCGCTCCGCCGGTCGCGTTGGCGACGCTCGCGACCACGCGCGCGGCGACGGCCTCGATCTCGGCATCGGTCAACGTCGCCGAGGTCGGCTGCAAGCGCACGGCGATCGCGATGGACTTCTTGCCCGGTCCCATCTGTGCCTCCGCCCGCGGCCCGGCGAAGACGTCAAAGACCGACACGTCGGCGATCAGCGCCTTGTCCGCACCGCGCGCCGCCCGGAGCACCGCCTCCGCCTCCACTCGCGCGTCGAGCACGAAGGCGAAATCCCGCTCGACGGCCTGCAGGTCCGAGACCACGAGCGCCGGACGCGTCGTCGTGCGCGACTTCGGGAACGGAACCGCTTCCAGATAGACGGTGAAGGCGACCGCAGGTCCCTTGACATCGAGCGCCGCGAGCACGGCGGGATGCACTTCGCCGAAAGCCGCGAGCGGCGTCTTCGGCCCGAGGCTCAGCACGCCGGAGCGCCCGGGATGGAACCAACCCGGCGCGCTTCGCTGCGTCATCGCCGCCGAGGACATGCCGATGGCGGCCAGCGTCGCCTCGGCGTCGGCGCGGGCGTCGTGGAGGTCGACCGAGCGACGGGCGCCGAGCGCATTGCGCGGCGCGGTGTGGCCGGTCCTGACCCCGGCGGCCTGGAGCGTCTGCTCGCCCGGCTCGCCGCCGGGAAAGGCGTGGCCGATCTCGAAGAGCGCGAGATCGGCGATTCCGCGCGCCTGGTTGCGGCTGGCCGCGCGCAGCAGGCCGGGAAGCAGATCGGGCCGGAGATGGCTGAGATCGGCGCTGATCGGATTGCCGAGCCGGACCGCCTCCGAGCCGCCGCCGAACAGGCGCGCCGCGGCGAGGTCGATGAAACTGTAGGTCACGCATTCATTGCAGCCGGCGGCGGCGATACGGCGGCGGGCCTGACTTTCGCGCCGCTGCATCGGCGACTGGACCGGCCGCGCCACGCCGGGGCTGCGCGCCATCGGCTGGCCGGTCAGCTTCGACAGGCTGGCGACGCGCGCGATCTCCTCGACCAGATCCGCCTCGCCTTGCACGTCGGGCCGCCAGGTCGGAACCGACACCTGCAGCCTGTCGTCGGCGCCTGTCGCCGAGAAGCCGAGGGCGGTGAGAATGCGCACCTGCTCGTCGCGCGAAACGTCCATGCCGACGAGCGTCTTCAGGCGCGACACGTCGAGCCCGTAACTGCGGGCGTCAATCGGCGCCCGACCGGCGACTTCGATCTCGGAGGGCGCACCGCCGCAGATATCGACAATCATCCGCGTCGCAAGCTCCAGCCCGTCCACGACGAAGCCGGCATCGACGCCGCGCTCGAACCGGTACCTGGCGTCCGAGACGATGCGCAGGCGCCGGCCGGTGCGCGCGGTGCGGACCGGGTCGAACCAGGCGCTCTCGACGAAGACCGACGTCGTCGCCTCGGTCACGCCGGTGCGCGCGCCGCCCATCACCCCGCCGATGCTCTCGGGGCCGTGCGCGTCGCAGACCAGCGTCTCCGAGCCGTCGAAGGCGTAGGTCTTGCCGTCGAGCGCGACCAGCCGCTCGCCGGGTTTCGCGAGCCGGACGGTCATCGGCGCGTGCAGCTTGTCCGCGTCGAAGACGTGGAGCGGCCGGGCGCGATCGAAGGTGATGAAGTTCGTGATGTCGACCAGCGCCGAGATCGGGCGCAACCCGATGGCGCGCAACCGGTCCTGCAGCCACTGGGGCGACGGACCGTTCGCAACGCCGCGGATCAGCCGGCCGGCGAAGACGGGGCAGGCGTCCGTCGCGACGTCCGGCGCCAGATAGATCGCGATCGGGTTGGGGAAAACTCCGGCGATCGGCGCGATTGCGGGCGACTTCAGCACGCCCAGTCCGCGCGCGGCGAGGTCGCGAGCGACGCCGGCGACGCCGAGCGCGTCCGAGCGGTTGGGCGTGACGCCGATCTCGATCACCGGATCGCGGGGGACCACGTCGATGTACCGCGCGCCCACGAGCGAGCCTTGCGGCAGCTCGACGATGCCGTCATGGGCTTCCGAAAGCTCCATCTCTCGCTCCGAGAGCATCATCCCGAAGCTGTCGATACCGCGGATCCGACCGACCTTGATCGTCGTGTCGATACCGGGGATATAGTCGCCGGGCGCTGCGAGCACGACCTTGATCCCGGCCCGGGCGTTCGGCGCGCCGCAGACGATCTGCTTTTCACCGAGCCCGGTCGCCACCCGACACACGCGCAGCTTGTTCGCGTCCGGATGCGGGACAGCCTCGAGAATCTCGCCGATGGTGAACGCCGCCAACCGTTGGGCGGGGTTCGAGACCGCCTCGACCTCGAGCCCCAGGTCGGTCAACGCGAACGCGATCTCGTCCAGCGACGCGGACGTGTCGAGATGCTCGTTGAGCCAGGCGAGGGTGAATTTCATTCGTCGGCCTTGTCGCGATCGGGTCCCGCTGCGGTCTATTCGATTGTGATCCCGAGCGAAAGGGGCGGGTCCGGCCGGCCTCGCGCGGTGCGTCGGCGACCGTCGCGCGGCGCGCTCCACCGACCGCCACCCGCGCGAAAGCCGCAACACGTCCCGGGCCGTGGTACACACTGCCCCCGACGGCGGAGGCCCGTACGTCTCGGCCGCCCCGCTGAGCCGCAGGATCCGGGTGCTCCCCCGGGCCGCGGCCCGGCGCACCGTGCCCGACAGGGCCTCGGCGCGGCACCCCAGCGGAGGCGAAACGACATGGCCAAGACACCCCACCTGAAACTGCCCGTCATGGCCCCGGCCCAGGCGCAAAAGCACGTAACGCTGAACGAAGGGATGGACGCGCTCGACGCCATCACGCAATGCGCGGTGCTCGGGATGGATCGCGACGACCCGCCGCTCGGTGCGGCCGAGGGCGACCGCTGGCTGATCGGCGCCGCCCCGACCGGGGACTGGGCGTTCGAGCCCGGCAAGCTCGCTTGGTGGAGCAATGGCGGCTGGGCCTTCGTGCCTCCCGAGCCGGGCTGGCGTGTCTATAACCTGGCCGACGACACGCTTTATGCGATGAGCACCGCGCAGGTGTGGACGCCGCTGTCCGCCGGCGCCGACCCTGCGACCGAACTCCAGGGCATCGAGCTCTTCGGCCTCGGCGTCACGGCGGACACCTCCAACCCGTTCCACGCCAAACTCAATTCCGGGCTCTGGACGGCGCGCACGCCGGCCGAGGGCGGCGACGGCAACGTGTTAGTGAAAGTCAACAAGACCGACGCCGCACACGACGCAGGCTACGTGTTCCAGTCGAACTTCGTCACGCGGGCGATTGCGGGGCTGTTCGGCTCGGACCGGTTCAGGATCGCGGTCTCACTCGACGGCGTGACGTTCCGCGACGGCATCTCCATCGACGACGCCACCGGGATCGTGATCCAGCCGCAGTTGCCGCGGTTCAAGGCCTACACCAATTTCGACAATTTCGGTCCGGCGGACGCCTGGATAAAGATCGGCATAAACGTGACCGAAACAAACCCGCAAGGTGCGTTCGATGCGGTGACCAACCGTTTCACCGCGCCGATCGCCGGCGACTACCTGTTCGGGGCGGGGCTGTTGTTCAAGATCGCTTCGTTGACCACCGCCCGTCTGCGCTGCCGCCTGGCGCTGAACGGGACGACGATCGTCAACGGCTCGTTCGGCGAGATCTCTGGCGGTCACGCCACCGGCCAGACGGCGATCTGGTTCCAGACCATGACGCCGCTCGCCGCAGGCGACACCGTGGAGTTGCAGGGCTCATATCGTACGGCGGACGGTTATTTTGCGGCGAACCACACCAGTTTCTGGGGGCACAAGATCGGCTGAGCGCGGCGATCAGGCGGGCGGCTGCGCCGGCTCCGGCAGGCCCATCACCGCGCGGACGTGCTGGCGCGCGCGCAGACGATCGAGATGCACGATCGCATGGGCCCGCGCGGCCAGGCCAAGCATGCGAGCGAAATCAGGGTCCTCCAGCGCCCGGCCGAGCTCCGCGGCCATTCCCGCGACGTCGCCCTCTTCGACGAGCAGGCCGGTCTTCTCGTGCAGCACATGCTCGGGGATCCCGCTGTGACGCGTGGAGACGACGGTCAGGCCGACCGACATCGCCTCGGCGATCGCGGTCGGAAAGCCTTCCATATCCTTGTCCGGGGCGGTGACCGAATGCTGGACGAAGATCGCCGAGCGTCCCATCAGCCGGGCGACCGATGCATGATCCATCGAGCCGTGCATCGTCACCCGCTGCTCGAGCCCGTGCCGCGCGATCATCTCGTGGCACTTCGCCGCCAACGGCCCGTCGCCGATCATGTCGAGGTGCGCCTGCGGAAACTGCCCGGCGATCCGCCCGAAGGCGTCGAGGGTCAGATGCGGGGCCTTCTTTTCCACGAGGCGCCCCACCGCGATCAGCCGACCGGGCTCGGGCGAGCCGAGGGGGAAGGCTTCGGTCAGCACGCCGCTGGGGTTGATCGTTATCAGGTCTGGCGGGCAGCCGATGGAAATCAGGCGGTCGGCGAGGAACTGCGACACGCAAAAGACGCCGCGCACCTGACGAAACATCTTCACGTAGCGTCTGCGGGTCAGGCCGCGCTCGATTGCCGCCGACGCGTCAGCGCCGCGGAAATAAACGTAGAGCGGCAGTCCGAGCCGCGCGCAGACATCGGCGACCAGCGCGCCGGACTGGCCGAATTCGGCGAGCACACGGTCAACGCCGTGCGCCTTGAAGAACTCCATCATTCGCATGCTGTCGGCAAAGTCCAGCGGGCGGCCGAAGCGGCGGCGCAGGGCGACGTAGACTTTCTTGACCATCGCGTCGAGCGGTCCGAACGTGGTGAAGTGCGGACGGACATGGCTGAGGACCGGACAACCATAGATTTCGGCGCCGACGCTGTCGCTACAGACCAGCACGGTCGCGCCGGGCGCGAGGCTGCGGACGTGGTCGGCGACGAACGTTTCGGAGAAGGCGTTGAACGACGGCGCGACTATCGCGAGAATCACGGCGCGGAACGGCGGCGGTCTGGTCGGGGGGTTGCGCTCATGACCGGGGACCGGAGCGGACGCCGCCGTGCGAAACACCATCCCGACACCACCACCAACTACGCTCCACCACTGCTCGTTTGTCTCTACAGGGCGCGGGCGTCGCAATCAACAGGCGCTTCGCCGGGGCTGCGGCGGGCGGTCGCAGTCGGTGGCGAGGGTCCGGCGGAACCGGGCAGCGCCTCCGACGTGTCTGTCGCAAAGCTGCGGACTGTCGCGCTGCCAGCAGCCAGACCGAGCGCCACGCCGCTACGCACGCGTCGGACCGCGGCGGCCAGAGCGAAAGCGCACCGCACTGAGGCGGTTGAACGCAAAGCGCGCCGCGCCGCGGCGTCCGACCATGGAACGCGGCGCTCTTTGGCGATGAAGAGAAAGCCCGTCACGCTGCGACGACCAAACGGAGAACATTATGACCAAGATAAGCGAAGCCCGCGTGGCGATCCTCGCAACCGACGGATACGAGCGCTCCGAACTGCGCGTGCCGCTGGAACGGTTGCGGGCGCGGGGCGCGATGGTGGACGCGATCGCCCCGAAGGGCGAAGCGATCCGGAGTTGGGTCGACGACGACTGGGGCGACTCCGTGGCGGTCGATCGTTTGCTGTCCGAGGTCAGCGTCGATGACTACGACGCGCTGGTTCTTCCGGGCGGCCAGATCAATCCGGATGTGCTACGGCTCGAGGCGGACGCCGTAGCGCTGGTTCGCGAATTCGCCGCCTGCGGCAAGACGCTCGCGGCGATCTGTCATGGTCCGTGGCTGCTGGTCGAGGCCGACGTGATCCGTGGCCGCGAGGTGACGTCCTACGCGCCGATCCGCACCGACCTCGTCAACGCCGGCGCCGACTGGCGCGACTGCGACGTCGCGGTGGACCGCGGCATCGTCACGTCCCGCCGGCCCGAGGACCTGCCCGCATTCGTCGCGAGAATCGTCGAGGAGATCGAGGAGGGGTCGCACTTCCGCCCCGCGCACAACGCGGCCGCTTTCGCGGTCGAGAGTTGAACCGCGACCGAATAAGCGGTCTCGGTCCAGGCTCCCGCGTCGGCGTCAGACGAAGAACTGCGCGCCGTTCGCGCTGACCGTCGAGCCGGAGATGAAGCCCGCGTCGTCGGAAGCGAGGAACACGACGATCCGAGCGATCTCGGGCGCTTCCCCGAGACGGCCCATCGGGATCTGCGCGATGATCGATTCGCGAACTTTCTCGGGCACCGCCATCACCATTTCGGTCGCGATATAGCCCGGGCAGATGGCGTTGACCGTGATGCCGGCGCGCGCGCCCTCCTGCGCCAAGGCCTTGGTGAAGCCCAGATCGCCGGCCTTCGCCGCCGAGTAATTCGCCTGTCCGGCCTGGCCTTTCTGGCCGTTGACCGAGGAGATGTTGATGACGCGGCCGAACTTGCGCTCGCGCATCCCGCCCCAGACGCCATGCGTCATATTGAAGAGGCCGGTCAGATTGGTGTCGATGACGTCCTTCCACATCACCGGCGTCATCTTGTGGAACATCGAATCCCGGGTGATGCCGGCATTGTTCACCAGCACCTCGACCGGCCCGAGATCGGCCTCGACCTTCGCGATGCCCGCCGCGCACTCATCATAGTCGGCGACGGACCACTTGTAGGTCTTGATGCCGGTTTGGGCGGTGAAGGCCTCCGCCGCCGCGTCGTTGCCGGCATAGGTCGCGGCGACCTAAAACCCCGCTTCCTTAAGCGACTGCGAAATCGCCGCGCCGATGCCGCGTGAACCGCCCGTGACAACCGCCACTCGTGCCATGGAGTATCCTTCCCTCGAGTTTCTTGGAATTGAGGGCGCGGGGTGTCGCCGCGCCCGGTTCTGGTCAGAGTCGCTCGACGCACATAGCGATACCCATGCCGCCGCCGATGCACAGCGTCGCGAGGCCCTTTTTTGCGTCGCGGCGCTTCATCTCGTAGAGCAGCGTATTCAGCACCCGCGCGCCGCTCGCGCCGATCGGGTGGCCGATCGCGATCGCGCCGCCGTTGACGTTGACGATGGCCGGATCCCAGCACATGTCCTTGTTGACCGCGCAGGCCTGGGCTGCAAACGCTTCGTTGGCCTCGATGAGCTCGAGATCCTCCACCTTCCAGCCTGCCTTGGCTAACGCCTTTCGGCTGGCGTAGATCGGGCCGACGCCCATGATCTTCGGGTCGACCCCGGCGGTCGCATAACTGACGATCCGCGCCAGCGGCTCGATGCCACGCTTCTCCGCGTTCTCGGCCGTCATCAGCAGCGTCACCGCCGCGCCGTCGTTCAAGCCGCTGGCGTTGCCGGCGGTGACGGTGCCGTCCTTGGAGAACGCGGGCCTCAGTTTCGCCATGGTGTCCAGCGTCGTACCGTGGCGGATGTACTCGTCCTTGTCGATGACCACGTCGCCCTTGCGCCCCTTGACGGTGAAAGCGGCGATCTCCGCGTCGAACTTGCCGGCCTTTTGCGCGGCCTCGGCCTTGTTCTGGCTCGCCACAGCGAATTCGTCCTGTTGACCGCGGGTAATCTGCCACTGGGTCGCGACGTTCTCGGCGGTCGTGCCCATATGGAAATTGTTGAACGCGTCCCAGAGTCCGTCCTTGATCATGGTGTCGGTGAACTTCATGTCGCCCATCTTCGTGCCCGCGCGCAGATGGGCCGCGTGCATCGACATGCTCATGCTTTCCTGACCGCCCGCCACCACGACCTCGGCGTCGCCGAGCGCGATGTGCTGGGCGCCGAGCGCCACTGCGCGCAGACCCGACCCGCAAACCTGGTTGACGCCCCATGCCGCGCTTTCGATCGGCAGGCCGGCGTTGATATGCGCCTGACGCGCGGGGTTCTGGCCGTGACCCGCAGTCAGCACCTGACCGAGGATCGTCTCGGACACGTCGGCCGCGTCCACGCCCGCACGCGCCAGAACGGCCTGAATCGCCGTCGCGCCCAGCTCGTGCGCGGGCGTGCTGGCGAAGGCGCCGTTGAAGCTGCCGACCGCGGTGCGCGCCGCCGATGCGATTACGATGTTTGTCATGCGTTTCCCCTCAATGCGCGGAATTCGTCGACGTCCGGCCACGGTGGCGTGTCAAGTACGGCGTCCGAATCGCCGCAGGCGTTCCACACACACCGTCGTCGCACAACTCGCGCGCGTGCTCAACCGGCATGGGCCAGAAGAAACTCCGCCATCGGCCGCCAGACCTGGCTCCGGGCGGCGCTGCCCACGACCATGCCGACGTGCCCGGTGGCAGGCTCCAGCACCCGGGCGCCGGGGATCGCGCGCGGCAGCGCGATCGACAGCGGCGGCGGCACGATCGAATCTCTCAGGCCGCAGAACGCCAGCGTCGGCACGCCGATCGCGCCCGGATCCACTGCGCCGCCGAGAAACCGCCAGGTCCGTTTCGCCGTCTGGTTGTCGATCTGCCAATCGATCAGCAGATTCCTGGCGGCGGGCGCGGCCATCGGCACGCCATCGGCGAGCCAGTCCTCCAGCGCCACGAACTGGCGCGCCGAATGACCTGCAGGGTCGATCCGCGCCAGCTTCTGGAACTTCAACACCGCCTGCAACGGGTTGACCAGGGCGAACAACGTCTGGAAGACCTCCACCGGCACAAACCCGAACGCCGCGCCCAAAGCGTCAATCTGACGGGCGATCCGCGCCGGGCTCGCGGAACGCAGCATCGCGCGCAGACCGCCCGCGATCCCCTTCGTCGAGGCGAAGTCCCATGGCGCGCCGATGGTCGCGAGCGCCGCAACCCCGTCGGGCGCGCGCGCCGCCAGCCCGGCGGCGAGCGTGCCGCCCATGCAATACCCCATCAGCGCGACGCTGCGCCCGGTCGTCGCGCGCACGTGGCGGAGCGCCGGCAGCAGCCGCTGCGCACCGTAATCGGCGAGCGTGAAGCGCGCCTCGCTCGGACCCGCGACGCCCCAGTCGAGCAACAGCGGCCGCAGCCCCTGTCCCGCAAGCCAGCGCAGCATCGAGCGCCCCGCTTGAAGATCGAGGATGTAGGCGCGATTGATCATGCTCGGGACCACCAAGACCGGCGGGCCGTCCGGATCGGACGCGCCGGGCGCCGCGCCGTAGTCGAGCAGGCGCGCGCCGCCCATCGTCCAGACCACTGGCGGCTCGATCACCTCGCGCCGATACGGATGGGCGTGCCAGATCGCGATCCCGCGCAGCGTCGCGGTCATCCGCGCTCCGATCTCGCGCGCGACCTCGATCCGGTCGAGATCCGGCCCGAGCGCCGCGGCGCTCGGCGCCAGGTGCGGCGCCCAAGGAAACGCCGGGTCGGCGGCCCTCGGCGCCGCCATCAGCGCCTGGCCGTAGCTCGACAGCGCGGCGCTCAAGTGAAAGACCAACGGGCTCGGCTCGCCCCTGCGGTCCGGCGGCGTCCCGGTCATCGCGGCGCCGGGGATCGCCGTCGGCCCACTGCGGGGGCGTCGGGTCCATTGGTGGCCGCATAGCGCAACTGGCGCTCCCAAAGGTCGACATAGGCCGCAGCGCGCTGACGTTCGGTCGACGCCGCCACCCTTTCGCCGGCCGCGTTGGACGTCGGCTCGGTTGCGGCATCGTTCGCAGACACGGAATTCCGTTGCGCCATGCTCACCCGGCGGTAAGCTGGGACCGCGCAACGCCCCATGCAGCAGGAGACAATCGCTTGGCCGAGAAGAACGACAATGCGGACGGGCCGATCATCATCAAGAAATACGCCAACCGCCGGCTCTATAACACCGCGAAAAGCAGTTATGTGACCCTGGACCATCTGGCCCAGATGGTGCGCGATGAGCAGGATTTCGTGGTCAACGACGCCAAGTCCGGTGAGGACATCACGCGCGGCGTGCTTGCCCAGATCATCTTCGACGAGGAAGCCAAGGACGGGCAGACGATGCTGCCCGCGAACTTCCTGCGATCGCTGATTCGGCTGTACGGCGACACGCTGCAGGGATTCGTGCCCGGCTATCTCGACGCGTCGATGGAGACTTTCGCGAAGAACCAGGAGCGGATGCGCGAACAGGTGGCCAAGGCCTTCGAGGCCAATCCGGCGCTCGCGAACTTCGAGGCGCTTGCGCGCACCAATATGGAATGGTTCGAGAACGCGATGCGCATGTTCGCGCCCTTCACCGCGGGCATGACCCCGAAAACCCCCGGCGTCGCCGACAAGCCGGGCGGAAAGGACATGGAACTCGAGTCACTGAAGGAGCAGCTCGGCGCGATGCAGGCGCAACTCAACAAACTCATCAAGGACGGCTGATCCGGCTTCAGAGGCCCGACGCCCGACGCGGCGCCGTTTCGGGCAGTGCAGCCCGCGCCGAGGGACGGCCATAGAGATAGCCTTGCAGGCAATCGACCCCAAGGCCCCGCAGGCAAGCCGCATCTACTTCGGACTCGACGCGCTCGGCAATGGTCATCATCTCGAAATGCTTGGCCAGCGTGAGCAGGCATTCGATCAGCACCCGCGCGTCCGGCGATCGGCTGACGCCCTGCGCGAAGGCGCCGTCGATCTTGACCATGTCGAAGCGGAAGTCGCGGAAATGCCGGAAGCCGGTCGCGCCGGCGCCGAAGTCGTCGAGCGCGAAGGCGCAACCGAAGCCGCGGACATGGCGCATGAAATCGAGGGTCTGGCTGGAATGCTCCAGCGCGGCGGTCTCGGTGATCTCGAGGATCAGTCGCCCGGTGACCGCCCGGTCTCGAGCGGCCGCTGCCGCGAGTGTCCCGAGCCAATCCGCGTCGCCCATCGAAAGTGGCGACATGTTCACCGACAGACGCAGACCGGGATCGCCCGTGAGCGCGATCAGCGCCGTCTCCAGCGCCAGCCGGTCGATGGCGCGACCGAGCGGGCCGTTCTCGACGTCAGGCATGAAGGCCGCGGCGGGCAACAGCTTGCCATCGGGAAGCGTCAGCCGCGCGAGCATCTCGAAGAAGGCCGGAAATCGCGGGTTCGTCGCCAGCACCACCGGCTGAAAATGAAACGACACTCGCCGTTGCGCCAGCGCCTTCGCGACCATGCACGTAAGGCGCGCATTGGATTGGCTCCGCGAGGGCGGTGGGGAACTGGCGCCCGAAGCGATCGCCCGAAGCGACGCGAGGACCTCGGATCGAGAATGTTTTTCCATGAGGCGAGGGACCTTCGGTTTGGGGCCGCATTCCTCGTTATCTAGCGCGAGGTTCCTTAAATGTTTGTCAAACTCGCGCACGATTTTCGCCGTTCGCAGCGCAGTCGGCCATTGTCGGAGGCGCATTCTCGACTATCCGCTCGCCGCGCCGATGACGGACGACACTGCTGTTTGTGCTGTGTCAAAGGGTGGCGCTCAAATGACACGACGCAAGGAGGATCAGCCCCTTTCCGGTCAGACGCTGATGCAGACGTACTTCATCTCGAGGTAGTCATCGACGCCGTGGCTCGACCCTTCGCGTCCGAGGCCCGATTGCTTGATCCCGCCGAACGGCGCCGACTCGGTCGAGATCAGACCGGTGTTCACGCCGACCATGCCGTACTCCAGCGCCTCGGCCACGCGCCAGACTCGCCCGAGATCGCGCGCGTAGAAATACGAGGCGAGGCCGAAGATCGTGTCGTTCGCCTGGTCGATCACATCCGCCTCGTCCTCGAAGCGAAAGAGCGGCGCGACGGGGCCGAAGGTCTCGTCGTTGGCCACCATCATGTCCCGGGTGACGCCGGTCAGCACCGTCGGCTCGAAGAATGTGCCGCCCAGCGCATGCCGCTTGCCGCCTGCAACGATCGCCGCGCCCTTCGCGACGGCGTCGGCAATATGCTCCTCGACCTTTTCTACCGCGGCGGCGTTGATCAACGGCCCCGTCGAAACACCCGGCTCGAACCCGTCGCCCAACTTCATTTCCGCGACCTTCGCGGTCAGTTTCGACGCGAAGGCGTCATAGACCCCCGACTGAACGTAAATCCGGTTGGCGCAGACGCAGGTCTGACCGTTGTTCCGGTACTTCGAGACCATCGCCCCCTCCACGGCCTTGTCGAGATCAGCGTCGTCGAAAACGATGAAGGGCGCGTTCCCGCCAAGCTCCATCGAGCATTTCATCACTTGCCCGGCGGCTTGCGCCAACAGGATGCGACCCACTTCGGTCGAGCCGGTGAAGGTCAGCTTGCGGACGTGTCGATGCTCGCAGAACACCTTTCCGATCCTGGCGCTCGATTTCGACGTAATGACGCTGAACAGGCCAGCCGGCACGCCCGCGCGCTCGGCCAGCACAGCCATCGCCAGCGCTGACAGCGGCGTCTCGCCGGCCGGTTTCGCCACGAACGCGCAACCGACGGCAAGGGCGGGAGCAACCTTGCGCGCGATCATCGCGTTCGGGAAGTTCCACGGCGTGATCGACGCGGCGACGCCGATCGGCTGTTTCAAGACGATCAACCGCTTGTCCGGCTGGTGTCCCGGGATAATCTCCCCGTAGACGCGCTTGGCCTCCTCGGCGAACCATTCGACGAAAGCCGCGCCATAGAGGATCTCGCCTCTGGCCTCGGCCAGAGGCTTTCCCATCTCCGCGGTCAGGATCGTGGCGAGATCGTCGGCGGCGTCGATCATGAGATCGTGCCACGCGCGCAGCACGGCGGCGCGCTCCTTTCCGGTTCGCGCCGCCCAGCCCTTCTGCGCAACGTATGCGGCGTCGATGGCGCGGACCGTCTCCGCCTCCGCCATGTCGGGGACGGTCGAGATCACGTCGCCGCGCGCGGGATTATTGACCGTGAAGGTCTTGCCGGTGTCGGCGGCGATCCAGGCGCCGGCGACGAAGGCCCGGTCCCTCAGCAGATCGGGGTCCCGGAGCAGCGACGAAAGGTCGGTATGGTCGAGCATGGGGCCTCTCCCGGTGATCGTCTTTGCCCTAAGGGGATCACAAACGCCAGGCTCCTGCAATGCCGGTCCGCTTGGTCCGCGTCCGCCGCGACGCGCCCGCTATCCAGTCACGACATTCCGGAGGACGTCCGGCGCCGTCGATCCTGAACGGTGGAACAGCGTCGATGCGCGGTTTGACGGAAACCGGAACCATCCGCTGAACGACGGTTCCCGCGACGACCGGGGGCTACGGCGACGACAGGTATGCGATGAACGTGCCGAGCGACGCGATGACCGAGGCGGCGAGATCGCAGGAATCGTCGAGAATGGGGCGAACGACGCTTTCCTCATCACGAAGATGGGCACGCGCGGTCTCTGGCTGACCGACGAGGGGACCGGCACGCTGGTTCGCCGACACCGCCGCGGAAGCGGTGGTCGAGTCCGCACGCCGCGCCACCGAAGCTGCGGCGCCGGCTTCGCACTCAGTGGCGGCTGATTTCGTGTTGGAGCGATCGCGACCCTCGCTAGCGACTTCGCTGCGGCGCAGTCCGGTGTTGCGCTGCGGCATCGAACCCGGCGGGGCTTTCCCTTCCCGCGACTGAGGCTATATGGCGCTCTCCAAGGCGGAAGTGCGGAGCCCCGAATGACATCGACCGATAATGTTCTCGTTCTGGGCAGCGCGCCGGACGTGGTCCGCGCGCGAGGCTGGACCCGGGAGGGTATCGACCGCATAGTCGCGATCAACAACGCCTGGGGCGTGCGACCGGACTGGGACCATCTGGTGCATCCGAAGGATTTCCCCGAGGCGCGGCGACCGGTCAACGTGTCGCCGGGACAGAGCATTAATGGTCACGCCGACTATGTGCCAGCGGTCAACGCGTTCGGCGGGTTCGTATTTGCCGGCGGAACGATGGCGTTCACCGCCGCGTACTGGGCGCTTCATGCGCTGCGGCCACGGCTGATCGCGATCCTCGGCTGCGACATGATCTATCCAGAGGCGGGGTCGAGCCATTTTTACGGCCGCGGCGCGGCAGACCCGCTGCGCGCCGATCCGACGCTGCAAAGTCTCGAGGCGAAATCGGCGCGGTTTCAGTTTCTGGCGGCGGAGGCCGGATGCGCCGTGGTCAACCTGTCCGACCAGCCGCTCAGCCGGCTGGTGGCGCCTCGCGTGGACCAGGCGACGTTGGCCGGATGGACGGCCGTGGACGGCGCGCGGGTGCGTGCGGCGATCCTCACGCCAGAGGCCCGCGACATGGCCGATCAGGCCCGCGCACGCGAGGCGGCGCTCGGGTACGCGGTTCCGGATGGCAAGTACTGGAAGCGGATGGCCAGCTTCGACGCTCGCGCTCTGCAGGCGGTCGATGCGCTGTGGCTCGCGTCGACGCGGAGCTATGCGGCGGCCGCCTGAAGGCGCGCGACTTACGGGCTCCGCCAGTTCGCCATCCCGCCAACGTCTTGACTTGGTTCACACCCCGCGACGATTGGATACTTCACCCACCCGTGCTGACCTGCCCTGGCGATCTACAGATTCAAACTGCAGATTAACGTTGGATGTTGCAGTTTAAAATAAACTGCCCTAGCACTACCCTCATTTCTGGATGAATGTCAATACATAAAAATTGTACATCTTACCAAGTTTTTTCTTGCCGTATCTGCTGGATTCTCGTCTCTTTCCGGGCAAGTTTTTCGTGGAGAAGCAAACATGGTTACCTACACCGGTACGCCGTTCGACGACGCTCTGACCGGCGGGATCGAGAACGACACCCTTAACGGGCTCGGCGGCAACGACACGCTCGACGGTGGGTCGGGTATCGACACGCTGAACGGCGGCGCGGGGAACGACCTGTTGCGCGTGCGCGCGTCGGACAGCGCCTTCGGCGGTTCGGGCAGCGACATCCTGTCGGTCGCGGGCGAGCTACCGTTCGTGTTGAACGGCGGCGCCGGCTACGACATCCTGCGGTTCGAGAGCAGCTACGACATTACCGGCGCGGCGCTCTCCGGGATCGAGCAACTCAACCTGTACGGCTCCCCGGACATGACGGCGGCGCAACTCGGCAGCTTCGGCCTTGTTTCGGGTTACGCAGACAACTATACCACCGCATCGGTCGATCTGACCCAGGGCGGCACGGCGACGGTCAATCTCAGCGCGACGCTGACCAGCTATTTCGACCTCACCGGCTCGACCGGAAACGACATCATCACGTTCAATCCGTCGTATGCGGCGACGATCTACGTCGACGCCGGCGACGGCAACGACCGGATCACCGGGGCCGCCGGGA
>Ga0105046_10005074_pt1 | contig 20891 bp, 17 predicted proteins | sample MAT03_FD_78385 | JGI IMG/M metagenome (GOLD analysis project Ga0105046, IMG submission 78385) | Freshwater microbial communities from Lake Fryxell liftoff mats and glacier meltwater in Antarctica - MAT-03 (megahit assembly) | ecosystem: Environmental > Aquatic > Freshwater > Ice > Liftoff...
GCACGAAGAATCCGCCATTGATCCAGCCCTCGCCGGTTTGCGGCTTCTCTTGAAACTGGGCGATGCGATCGCCATCGAACACCAGCCCCCCAAACCGGGCGGGCGGGCGCGCGGCCGTCACCGTGACCAGCTTGCCGTGGGATTGGTGAAAGGCGAGCAATTTGCCAATATCAACATTGGACAGGCCGTCGCCATAGGTCATCATGAAGGTGTCATCGGTCAGCCAGCGGCTCAAACGCTTGAGCCGGCCTCCGGTCATGGTAGCGTGGCCGGTCTCGGCCAGGTGCACCAGCCAGTCGTCGCGGTGCGTCTCACGGGCAGTGAAGCTGCCGTCTTTCAAAGACACGCTGATGTCGCTATTGAGCGAGTAGTAGTTTAAAAAATAACTCTTGATTTGCTCACCTTTATAGCCTAGAGCGACCACAAACTCGGTGTGTCCGAATGAGGCATACCAGCGCATGATGTGATCCAAAATGGGGCGGCCGCCGATCTCGACCATCGGCTTGGGGCGAACTGTAGTTTCTTCGGCCAGGCGTGTGCCCAGCCCACCGGCCAGAATGACAACTTTCATGGAGTCCTTGTTATAGAAGTGATAAAAACAATGCGGCTGCAATACTCATTCTAAGCAGTTCTGACTCGGCGACATTAGCAGCACAGCTTGATCCCCGTATTATCCCCGCTCAATTTGATGATGTATTCGCGATGTATTAACGTTGTATCGAAGATGTGAAGTTGATGTTTCGATGATTTGGTGATGTTTCTATATTGTGGCTAAATCTTGCGATTGTGTTAGGACTCTAATGGCGTATCCCGGTCTCATTCTTTGGCAGTAGCACAACGTAGTAAACATGCGAGGCTGACCCAGCGGGTCGAGGATCAAAACGGCGGGGCAAAATCGCTCAAAGTAGTTGAGGGCGAATCAGGGTTGTACCCATTCAAACTTCGCTTCGTCAAAACTGACCCAACGGCTGTTGGCCGGCTCGCCGGTGTTGTCGCTGAGGCTCACACTGCCGGCGTTGCTGGCGTCAAAGTAATAGGTGCCGATATCCACCCAGGCGTCGTGCAACGGCTCCTGATTCACCGCATAGGTCGCGACGCCATCGCGATGCGTAATCACATACACGGCATGGGTTGTGTCGTATTTGGCCGCAATAGCACCACACGCCCAATCAATTTTGGCGCGGTTTGGCACAAACACCTGCACGCGATACGCCCCGGCCACAGCAATCGTTGGCCGCCAGGTGGCTGCGTTGGTGCTATCGGCTTGGTTCGCCACGTTCGGGGTTACTAGATGATGGCCGCCCATGCCTTTTGCGCCTACGGCCCAGCCACTGCGGCAGGTGCTGTTTGCGGTCAGGGGCGGCGTGGTCTCCAGGGCCTGACTATCGACCAGAATGGCCGAGACCGAGGCCACGGCCCCCCCGACATTACTTTGCACCGCAACCACTGGCGCAACCGCGATGGGGGCCGGGGGCGGTGACGCACTCACCCAGGCCGGCGCAGTGCCCGAGCTGCCGGCAAAGTAGCGCGTCCAAATTTTCCACAAGTCTTCGTTGCCGTCCACATGGGTGGTGTAGCGATACAGCGCCATCGTGGCACGGTTAAATGGGGCCACCCCATCCACGCTCTCGCCCAATTTCGCGTTGTCAAACCGCTTGCGCAAGGTGCGCGCCAGACATTCAACCTGAGTGGCAAAACCGGCCGTGCTATCCCAACCCGGCCCACAGCCAGCCGCCCATGCAATCTGCCGCTCATCGGGCTCAGTCTCAGTCAACAGCCGCATCTCTTTCTGAATCATCACCAGAATCAGGCGCGGGTTGAGGTTGAATGTAGCCGCTTCTTCACACACAATCTGCGCGGCCCTTTTGCCGTTCGAGGGGTCTACATAGCTTTTCAAGATGCCGGAGCGCTCGTTGAGGAAGGCCTGAATCTGATCGCAGCTCATCGCAGACGCATCGTTGAATTCCTCGTCTGTAATGATAAAGACGGGGTTAAACGGTTCGATCAGTGCCTGGGCGGGTTGCGCAGTCAGGCCGGCCTCAACCAACACGCCGGCCACCACCAGCCAAACGGCCAGTAGATGTGCCCAACGCGGCCATTGTTTCTGCAATTGCTGTGTCCCCATCTTGTTTGCAACCACGCAATAAGTCTACTATAAGTTTGCAATAAGCCTGTATAAACTTGCGATGTCGGATTAACCTTGCAGCATGCCCAGCAGCGTCGGCAACAGCTGCTTCTTGCGGCTCACCACCCCCGGCATATCCCACAAGCCATCACCTTTGCGCGAGAATGGCAAGCGCTCGTAATAGCGCGGCTCACCCGCGCACACCAACAAGCTATTGCTCTCCACAATATCGGTAATCATCAACGCCGCAAAACCAAGGCTGCGCTGCTCGGTCAATGCCCGCAGCGCCGCGCGCACTTCGTCCAGCCGCTCGGAAATCTCGTTAAACGTGGTCACCTCAACCTGTGCCACGCCGAATTTAATGCTGCCGGCCTCGTAGGCCTTGAAGTCCGTGGACACCATATCCTGGGCCGAGCGGTCGGATAGATCCGCGCCGGCGCGCAGCAACTCGTCGGCATATTTCTTCAGCTTGCTGTCGGCATCGTCCACGCCAAACGAGTGCCATGCTAGCCACGTCGCCGAGGCACGGTCGCGCGGGGTCGTGGTCGGCGACCGGAATCCCAATGTGTCCGATACCAGCCCCGACAACAACATGCCGGCAATTCCCGGCGGTGGCGAGAGCCGCGCCATGCGCATGCGCTCCGACACCAGCGTGCTGCACGAACCCACCGTGTCCACGTGAAACGCAATCGGGATTGTGGTGTTAATCGTGCCGATGCGGTGGTGATCCAGCACTTCCAGCACCTCGGCTTCATTCAGCCCGCCCACGGCCTGGTTGGCCTCGTTGTGATCCACCAGCACCAGTTGCATTTTGGGCGGCCGGATCATGTCGGCCCGCGTGCAGGTGCCAATGTATTTGCCGTTGGAACTGACCACCCAGAAGTCATCACGCTCGGCGCGCAGCACACTGTCGCGGTAGTCGCTGATGCGGTCCGTGGCCAGAAACTTGGGCACGTTCAAATCGCATGCATCGCCGCTCGGCACGCCAATGAGCTGGCTGAACGGCGCATCGGCCATATCGAGCCGCTGCGACAGGTATTCGAACACCGACTGGCCGGTGACCATGCCGACCGGATTGCGAAACCGATCCACCACAGGAGCGGGCCGCTTGGTTTGGGCGTGCATGCGCCACGCTTCGGCCAACGGCGTCTCGGGCGGCAACGGCTGCGCCTTGTTACAAATCGCCTCAAAACGCGGTGATGCATCTTCGAGCAACACCGGCTCTTCCACATCAAAATAATTCAGCGCAAACTTGGTCTGCGCATTAGGAGTGCCCACTCGGGCCGCCACGGTATCGTCGCCGTCGCGTTCGTGGAGCAACCAGGCATAGCCCAGCGCCGAGGCAATGGTATCAGTATCAGGGTTTCGGTGGCCTACGACGTAGATCATTTTGTTTGTTGGTCTTGTAAATGCTGAATCAATTGAGGGTAATAATTTTGATGGGTCAAGGCAGAGAACAAAGTTTTATCGTCCTACTGATTCTGAATAGTGTAGGACGTCCTGACTTTGTGCAGAAGTTTTGTTAATTCTGTCTAAACAGCAGCGAAAACAGCACAGGGGCACACCCTGCGCCAGCAACGCCGGCGTGTGCGCCCCTTGTGTGGGTGATATGAAATTCACCTTAAGCTCGGTAACGATTTATCGACCCGGTTATCGACCCGGCTTCTTGTAGCAGTCCACCACAATGCCACGCGGGATGGTTGTGTTGGAGCCGTCGGCCTTCGCCACGTAGATCGTGACCACGTAGTAGCCTTTCACTTTGATGTTGAATCCAAGCCGACCATCGGGCAATGTCAAACTCTGGCGACCCTGCACCGAGATGTCAGCGGTGTTGCCAGCTGGGCAATCATAGATATCCGGCGGGGTTGCGCCCACGATATCCATCTGAGCCGAAGTCGCACCTTTGATGCTCCACACGGCTTCAGTCTGCTCGCCCGAGCGCAGTGCGTCGTAGTCCAAACCATTGCGCGGCTCGAACAGCAATCCCGGACCCTGGTCATAGGGCAGGGCGGCGGCAGGAGGCACGCCAGCCGTGGGCTCGGCAGGCGCAACCGGCACGATCGGCACCACAGGCACATCGGCTGGCGGCGCGGTCGGCGCGGGTGCATTCGAGGTTGGCGCGGCCGTGGGCAACGGCGGTGCCTCGCCGACCGGCAACCCGCTGGTGGAACCCGTCACAGTCACCACTTCACCAAAAATCCACCCAGTGCCGTTGTCGCCGGCAGCAAAGTTGATCTGGTACCAGGTGCTGTCTGCATTGCGGCCTTTGACGGTCGCGCTCTGGCCGGCTGCCAACGTGCCAACGATGTCATAGGTCAGGCCAGGGCCTTTGCGCACGTTGGAGAAGTCCGCAATCGGCGACACCGTAGTACCACCGGAGCTGGCAACGGGAGCCGTTGTAGCGGCCGGCGCAGTGGCTGCCGGATCCGAGGTGGTCGCGGTGGTGGCAACAGTGGCGACAATAGCCGGGTCACTGGTGGCCAATGGCTGGCTGGGATCGAGCGTGGGTTGCGGGGCCGCAGTCGGCAACGCGGCCGCTGGATCTGGCGTTGCAGCCGCATCCACAGTCGGCTCTGCAACAGCAGGCGCGGCCGCATCACCTTCGATGGTGATGAAAACCGGGTCCGACGAGATGATCGCCTCATCCTTGTCATTGACACCCTTGATGACCAGAATCACCGGGCCGTTGATATCGGGGGTCCAGTTCACCTGCATCTCAAACTCGTTCTCGGCCACGGGTTGGTTCGAGCGGGCCAGCAACGTGCTGTTCACATACAAATCGACGGCCTTGAGTGCCGTTCCGCCCGCCTTGCCTTTGATGGTGATGGAGTCACCCACCTTGAAAGTCGCGTTCTGAGTGGGCTCGGTGATGGCAGCGCTGGGCGCGACTTCAGCCGCACCGCAACCGGCCAGCAACAACGCGAACACCATCAGCAGTGCCAGCCAGGCCAGCGATCTGTTTATGGGTGGTGCAAGGGGTCGTGGAATCGCCACGGCCCTGGAGCGCGTAACGCGAGTGCGTTGGGGCACGATGGGCATCCCAGTTGGGTGCGCCGGGTGTGTCTCATCATTTGGCACGGAACGGGGCAGACGTTGCATAGATTTCTCCTGAACTTCTTCTAATTGTTTTCTGCACAAGCAGCCCATAAACCAGACTGCGTATGCGATATTGCTGCACAAGTGCAATGCTATCGGCAATTCTTTTACTTGCAGCGGCTGCACGGATGATCGAAGTAGCTTGAAGCTACAGTGAAGCTGGAACACGGCTTTTACACCGTATTGAATCTGCGTTGAACTGCGTTGAGCGTGCAATCATCCGCCTGACACGGCACGAGCAGGCTCAATTTTAACAAACGACGCTGCCCATAACGCTAAAACTGCGCCTAGCGTTAGCCACCACCCTAAACCCAACCCCAGCGCGTCACCGATCAGCGCATCCAGTGCCGGCCGAATGATCAGGTAGCCGACCAGTGGAATCGCGCACCCCAGACCCGCCCCAACCCCAACCCATGCGTTCAGCCAGACGGCAACACGTGGCCGATGAACCACTGCCCACGCCAAACCGAGTGCCAATGCCAACACCAATCCCATCACCAGCAGCGACACCAGCAGTTGCAACCCAAACTCCAATTGCCGCAGCGAGACGGCACCGCTGATGAGCCTGGCCCATTGCTCATAGCGCGGCAACCCAAGCCCTGCCACGCCCCACCCCAATGCAATCACCAGCCCACGGCCCAGCCCCGGCAAACGCGCAGCCAGGATCCCCAGCAGCAATGCCGCCATCCAGATGGGCAGATAAAACCACTCGTTTTTGAAAATGCCGGCCCCGGGTGTGAAGTGGGTGAAAAACGCCAGATCATTGGCCGACAGCGTGAGTGCGACCGTTTGATGTAACGCCCACGGCAGCAAATGGCCGGCCAGCAACAGCGCCGCGCAGATGGCGAGAATCGCGGGTCGGGCCGGGGATATGAGTCGGGCCGAGGATATAGATTGAGTCAATCTCGCCAAAGTTTTTGCCGTCTCAGAAGTGAGCCCACATTACATTTTTGGACAGGATTAACGGGATTTACAGGATGTGATCGGTTTCCGTCCCGTTAATCCTGTTAATCCTGTCCAAGAATCAGAACTTTTTATCGCGCGCTGGATTGAGTAAAGGCCATCTAGACCCGGCCAAAACGATACTTGAACAAGGCTCGCACCGCCGGCCAACCATCCAATGGCGATAGCTTTTTCTCTTCATGCCGGGCGTGATAGGCAATCGGCACTTCCACAATGGGATAGCCGCGCCGGGCGATCTTGGCCGTCAGTTCCACTTCCACATCAAAGCGCCGGCTCTCCAGTTGCAATCCCGCCACCACCTCGCGCGTCATGGTTTTGTAGCACGTTTCCATATCATGCAGCTGCAAGCCATACATCGTGTTGGTCAATGCGGTCAAAAACCGGTTGCCCGCGGCCATATACCATTTTTGAGTGCCCAGATCACGCACCCCATAAACCACTTTGGCCCGGCCGCTAACAATGGGTTCAACCAATTTAAGATAATCGTTGGGGTCATATTCCAGATCGGCATCCTGAATAATGACAATGTCGCCGGTGACATGCTGAAGCGCAGTCTGAATGGCCGCGCCCTTGCCGCCATTTTGCGCATGAGTGAACACACGCAGATCCGGCACACGTACCTGCTTCAACACCTCGGCCGTGCCATCGTGCGAGAAGTCATCCACCAGAATAATTTCCTTCTCAATCGGCACGGCAGACACACGACGCAAAATCTCGGCAATCGTGTCCACCTCGTTGTATACCGGCATGACTACAGATAGTTTCATGAAGCTAAAAGTTGTCGCTAGTGGCTGGTGATTGGTTGCTGGTTGCTGGTTATAAAGACTAGCAACCAGCAACCAACCACCAGCAACCAACCACCAGCCACCAGCAACCAACCACCAGCCACTAATATCCTCGCTGAAAATCAACCTGATTGACCAACGGCTCACCCGCGATAAACCGGCGCAAATTGCCCACGAATATATCGCCGGCCCGCTGGGCATACTTCGGCGTCAATCCCGAGGTGTGCGGCGAAAGAATCACGTTGTCCAGATTCCACAGGGCGCTGTCATCGGGCAACGGCTCCTGCTCAAACACATCCAGCCCCGCCCCGGCGATGCGCCGTTCGCGCAACGCCTCAATCATCGCAGCCTCATCCACCACCGCCCCGCGCCCGATGTTCACCAGAAACGCCGTCGGCTTCATCTGGGCCAATGCATCCGCGTCAATCATGTGGTGGGTCTCGGGCGTAATCGGTGTGGCTAGCACCAGGAAATCCGACTCGCGCATCAGCTCATGCAGATCTTCACGCCCCACAAATGTCACTGGAGCTTCATCAGGCTCAGGCGACGCAGAGGCGGCCGAGCGTCGCAGCACCAACACCTTCATGCCCAATGCATGACACAGCCGCGCAATCTGCTTGCCCAGCGCGCCATAGCCCACCAGGCCCACCGTTGCGCCGTATAACTCCATGGCCGTAAACGCATCGCGCTCGTTCGACCAGGTTTTGGCCTGCATCATCTGGTAAAAGCGCGGCATTCGATGCGCCAGTGCCAGCAGCATCATCAAGGCATATTCGCTCATATTGATGGCATGGACGCCGGCCGATGTGGTCAGCACCACTCGACCGTCCGCAAACAACGGCGCGGTCAGGTAGTGATCGACCCCAGCCGAGTGACAGTGCACCCAACGCAGCGCCGGTGCCGCCGCCGGGACCGGCGCCCGGCCCGTCAGATACAGCACCTCCGTTTTTGCCAGCACATCGGCCGGGACCTCGTCCAGATTTTTGCTGCAATGCAAAACAACATCCGGCACAATCCTGCGAATCTCGTCCAGCGTTTCAGGGAGAAATGTATAAGTCAGAGTAATGTTCATTTGCGCTTAAAAAAGGCGTAAAGACCCAACACAATTACGGCCGTTTGTAGCACCGCATAGGCCGGCAACAACCACGTTGGCAACGGCACCTCCACATGCGCCAGTGTGTTGCGTGGCACAAACACCGGCGTTGCATCGGTCGATGGGGCTCTGATCGTGGCCACCAGAGGCTCGACCGCCCGGGTTTCATTGGCCAGCGCCGCAAACTGCGCGGCATTGGTAGCTGCAAGGTCGATGACAAAGGCCGTGGGAATGCGTTCGAGATTGGCCGGTGCCGTCTGGGTGGCCTTGGCGACTGGTGCAGGTTGAAGCGGCTGTGGCGTCGCGGTCGGCTCCGACACCAGCGGCCCACCAATCACCACCGCGGTTGGAGTCCCCTCGGATGCTGCCGATGTTGACTGGCTGTCGACCGGCGCCACGCGGGTTAGGGTCGGCTCCGGTGTCAGCGTCACAATCACCGTCGGCGTCGCATTCGACACAATATCGCCTGGGCCGAGCGGCTGAATCGTATCGAGCGAAGAGGCATTGGGGTCGTAGCGAATACTGGCTGCCGCGTTGGCCACCCGGCCTGCTCCATCGCGATATTGCACATAGATGGTTTTGATGCCCGGCACGGTGTCGAATTTATATTCCAGCAGCGGCTGCCATTGTTGCCAGCTGGCACCGGTGCCGGCCGGGCTGTTGCCAATCCGCACTTCCAGCGCGCGGCCGATCACATTGTTGCTCTCGCCACCCGACACCGCATCCTCCTGCGAAAGCCGCAACGCCACCGTTGCATTATTGGTCACTGAAGCGCCATCGTTAATAAAAATCGGCAGCACGTTGGGTTGCGCGCCATACAGCAGGGTCCAATACGACTTGCCGTTCTCGCCCACCGACACACCCAAGCCCACCTCGCGGTAGCGCGGATTCAGCAGAATGCGCGCCTGCGAAGGGTCGGTGAGAATGAAATTGAGCACGGCCGAAAAGTCACCAATATCGGCGTAGAGGTTCTCACCCCAGATCACCTTGTCGTTCGACCACGCGATATAGCCGGCCTGGGTCATGCGATCTTTGGCATTGCTGTCGTCGCTGCCGGCATCGCCCAAAAAATTGTTGCGCGCCATGTCATCGCTGTGGCGCTGGGCTGCTTTTTCGAGGAGAGGGCTGGCAGCAAACGGGGCCAGGCCGTTGGTCAGGCGCGCGCGGTTGATCTGGGCAAAGGCGTCCAGCCTGGGATTCTCCTGCGCGGCGCTGGGCAATGGCCGCGCCAGAACAAGCACGCACACACACAGGATCCAGACAAAGTTGCATCGCATCATCATCGTGTTTGCACAGTTAATCGCCCCAGCTCAACAGAATCGGTTTCGCCTCCACTCGCCGTTTTAGCCACCAGTCGCGCACCAGTGGCCGGGTCATACACGCCCACAACCACCCTGTAACTTCCAGCGGCCACATCGGCCGGAATCAGCATGGAATAGGGGTCGCGAATGGACTCGCCCGGCCGCCAGTGCGAAGTGGGGCGCAGATCATCGATGGCCAGTTTGTCCTTTTGAAATAGCGCCTGACCTTCATCATCGAGCACGTGGACAAAGACCTTGTAATTCAGCGGCAACGTCTGGGTCGCCTTCCACTGCAGCACCACATAGAACAGATCGCCGGCAACACCCTGTTGGCGCATCCAAGCCTGTTGAAGCTCAAGTGTACCGCCAAACACCGCATCCACGGGCACAAATGGCAGGGCCATCAGCGGCGATTGCACGATCTTAAACAGGGGCAGGCGAATCTGACCGATGTTGTATTCACCAGACTGATAGCCGTTGGCCCAGAACAGCGTTTCGGCTCGTTTCTCGGCATCCACCACATTGTCCTGCCACAACATCATGCGCACTCGCGTGGGCTGGCGCTGGTTCAATTGGGCCAGCAGCGCGTCTTCGCTGTGCATGACACCGTGCAGGCCAGCTGGCGCGGCCAACAACAGCGCATCCACATCGGCCCGTGTGTAGCCATCCAGCGCGGCGGGGCCGAGCGGTGCGGCCACACCCGGTGTCACGTTGCCTTCATCCAACATGCGCTGCCAATAATAGCGAATGGCGTAGTTGTCCCGCGTCATCACCACCCCATCGCCAGGTTCCAGCGCCTCCAGGACATGCCGGGTGGCCGTGCGGTAATCGTCGCGAACCAGATTCGGCTGGGTGAAATAGGTTTGGAGTGCCGGCAACCAGATCAACGCCATGAGCACACCCACCAGCGGCCCAAACACCAGTCCCGCCTTCAACCGCGACCGCACCTCACCCATCCAGCCGCCCAGCAACACGCAGGCAATAGGCGCAATATAGATCAGGTAACGCGGATGAAAGACCGAGCGATACGGATACACCACCCGCACGGCCACCGCCGCAGCCAGCAGAGGCACCACCACTAGCGCCACCAACCACATCAACCCGCGCCAACGCCGGCCAGCCAACCAACCCAGCAGCGCAAACACGCCGGCCACAACCAACGCGCCCAATCCCCACACCGGCGCGGCAGCACCAAACCCACCAGCAACAAAGGCGCGCACCCACTCCAGCATGCGGCCATCAATCGTGTTGAGGGGAAACGCAAAGCCATCGTCGTAGGCAAAGCCACCAGAGGCAAAAACCAGCCACGGCAACACACTGAGCACGACGCCGGCCACGGCCACAACCCACGAGATGGCTCGCTTGCGATCCACCACCGTGCGCCGGCCCGGTTGTATGACTCCGATCAGCACCACCACGGCATGGGCTGGCAACAGGAACACTGCGTAGTAGTGCGAGTGAATGGCCAGCGCCAGACACACGGCCGAAATGATCAGCCAGCGCCAGCCGGAACGCGCCTGCAAATAACGCACCAACGCATACGACGAGGCCGTGCACAGCATAGCCACCAGCGCATACATGCGTGTCTCCTGGGCGTAAAAAATGACCAGCGGGCAAAGCGCGTAGAGCAGGCCGGTCAGCAATGCGGGGGGAAGGGGGAAGGAGGAAGGGGACAGAGTTCCCTTTCCTCCTTCCCCCTTCCCCATCGCCCCACCCGCCCTCCGCGCCAGCCCCATCACCAGCACTACAGTGACGACGTCGGCGCACAACGAGAAATAGCGCAGGGCAAACTCTGACACACCGGCCCATGCCATCCAACCATGCAGCAACACATAGTAGAGCGCGGGGCTGCGGTCGCCGGCCGTGATGCTGGCCATCTCGCCCAAAGGCAGGCCGGCCAGATGCCAGCTCCAGCCCTCATCGAACCACACGCTCTGGCCGCCGAGCTGGTAAATGCGCAACCCAAACGCCAGCAGCGCGACCAGGGTGCCGCATAGCGCATACAGCACAAAAAGGCGCTGGCGAGTTTGGGTGAGCTGAGGTGTGATGGATGTGATGGATGTGATGGATGTGCTGGATGCGCTATGTGAACTGAGCGGCCTACTCAAAAGCCAGCCCTCGTTCTTTCAGGCTGACAAAGCGGCTGTGCGCCATGACCAGATGATCGAGCACCTCGATGTCGAGCAATTTGCCGGCCTTGATCAGTTCGCGGGTCACCGTCACATCATCGGCCGAGGGCGAAGGGTCGCCGGAGGGGTGATTGTGCGCGACGATGATGGAGGCACTGTTGGCGCGGATGGCGTCGCGAAACACCTCGGCCACCCGCATGTTGGCCGCATTCAGCGTGCCACGGTAGATCATGGGCGAGCCCAGCAGCCGGTTGCGGGTATCGAGCATGAGGATGCGAACCTCCTCCTGTTCCAGCAATCCCATGTCGCCCATGAGTAATTGGGCTGCATCGGCCGGCGTTTTCACCAACGGGCGTTGATCGGGGTTTGTAAAGACCATGCGTTTGCCCAATTCTAGAGCGGTCTTCAACTCGATGGCTTTCACCGGCCCCATGCCGTGCACCTGTTGCAGTTCGTTCAAGTCGGCTCGCGCCAAACCTGCCAGATTGCCAAAGCGCCGCAACAGCTCATCGGCCAGCGCCAGCACGCCCAACCCACGCGAGCCCGTGCGCAGCAGAATGGCCAGCAACTCGCGCGCCGACATGGCCGAAGCGCCGGCCTGTACAAACCGTTCACGCGGCCGCTCGCCCTCAGGAATATCACTCATCGAGATGCGATATGCGGCGCGTGGACCCAGGTCGGGCTTGACATCGGGCGTGATGACATCCAACTCAGCCGATCGGTCCTCAGTTGAAGAGGCCAGCTCGATCGGCGTCAGGACCAGAGAAGCCAATGCACTTTGGGACAGTGTCTCGGTATTGGGTTCGGTGTGCAAAGTGAAATCTGGGTTGGTCATGAGGGTTCGGCAAAGTATAATCTCGCGAACGTTCAATTCAGGTTCTGTGGGCTGTGGCTCTACTGACAATGAGCCGCAGGAAGTAGTTAGTAGTTAGTTGTTAGTAATTAGTTTTTAGAAAACCGTTGAGTCCCTACATCAACTGTGGTCTCAGCGCCTAGCAACTAATAACCAACCACTAGCAACGAATCCGTTTCGAACGCCAATCGATACATGGATAACATTAGCAATATCATCGTCGCCGTCGCTGCCGTGGTGGGTGCCATCGTTGCAGCCCTCGTCGGCGGCATCACCATCTGGACCTTTCGCGACATTCGTTCCCGGTCGCGCGACATTCTGGTGCAAATTCTGGCCACGGTCATGGTCGCGGTCGTGCCCGTCGCCGGCATCGTGGTGTATTTCATGCTCCGCCCCCGCGAGACGCTCCAGGAAGGCTATGTGCGAGCGCTGGAAGAGGAATCCCTGCTGGCCAGCATTGAGCATCAAGAATTTTGCCCCACCTGCGGCCGTCGTGTCGACGTCGACATGCAGTTTTGCCCCAGCTGCCACACCAAACTGCGCAACCCGTGCGGCAACTGCGGCCGGGCGGTTCATCTCTCGTGGGAACTGTGTCCCTACTGCGGCAATGAACTGACACCAGAAATGCCAACCGTCAACGTCAGGCGCACCATGAAGCCCAGAGTGGCCGGGCCAGGCATGGCCGGGCCAGGCACGATTCCCAAGACTGCCACCATGCCCATCGGCTCCCGCCAGGGCGCACCCCAGGTCGCTGGGCCGCGCAGCGCGTCGTTGCCCAACTCGGAGGCCGCCAAAGCCAGATTGAGTAGCTTGTTAGACCGTGTCGGCGGTGCCATCGACTCAGTGGCCTCCAAAGCGCAACAGCGCATGAATACGCCGAATGCCGGCAATGGCAGCAACGAGGTCAATGGCGCTGGCGATATCGACGGCATCGATGATGGATTTGTGCCGCCGCAGCGAACACTGCCGGCCAAAAAGCCTGTGAATGGTAGCGGTATCAGTAGTGGCAGCGGCACACCCAGCGCCAGCCCCAGCACCCCAAATGGCGCTGGCAGCCCTCCCGTATCCAGCTTCCGGCGCCCTCCACCCAACACGCCGCGCCGTCCGGAAGAAGACGAATTGGAATAGACACAAAAGACGCCCATGGGGGCGTCTTGTTTTGCCGTGCGAACACGAAGTTAGAGGGTCAGGGTTGGTGATCCGGTTCGTCATCCAGTGGAAGCCGGTGATGCAAAAGCGATGGCGTAGAAATAACCCTAATCGCAGGTGTGCACCTTGATTAAATTCGTCTTACCATGGCCACTGCCCATCGGCACGCCGGCGGTGATGACGATGTGATCGGCCCGGGTGGCAAAACCCAAATCTTCCGCAGCTTTGACGGCGGCCTCAAACATTTCCTCCGACGTCATCACCAGCGGCGACAACACGCTGCGCACCCCCCACATAAACGCCGAATATTGATACGCGCGCCGGTTCGGCGTCAACCCAATAATGGGCATGTCGGGCCGGTGGCGCGACATCATGCGGGTGGTGTAGCCGGTCGCCGTCGTGCACACAATCACGGCCGCCGCAATGTCATGGGCGATCCGCACCGCCGCCTCGGTCAGGGCCTGGGTCGTGTAATCCGGCGCAGGCATGGTGGTCATTTGCAGAAAATCAGCCTGCTCAAAGAAGCCCTCGCGCGCGCTGGCGTGCTCTTCGGCACGGGTGGCAATGCGGGCCAGGGTCTCCACAGACTCCACAGGGTAACGGCCGGTGGCAGTTTCGGCGCTCAACATCACCGCGTCGGTGCCGTCCAGCACCGCATTGGCCACATCACTGGCCTCGGCCCGTGTCGGCACCGGCGAGTGAATCATGCTTTGCAACATCTGGGTGGCGGTGATGACCGGCACGCCGGCCTGCAAACAACTGCGAATGATGGACTTCTGATGGAATGGCACTTCCTCCGGCGAAGATTCCACACCCAGATCGCCGCGTGCCACCATCACCACATCGCTCTCACGGATAATCTCGGCCAGATCGTCTATGGCTTGCGTTTTCTCAATCTTGACCACGACAATCTGGTCGCCGTGCAGATCTTTGATCCGCGTGCGCAGGGCTTGCACATCCGAGGCCTCCTGCACAAACGACAGCGCTATCGCATCCACGCCCTGCTCAATCGCAAACACAATGTCAGCCTCATCTTTCGGCGTGATGGGCGAGACAGCAATCTTGGTGCCGGGCACATTCACCCCTTTATGCGAGGTGAGCAACCCGCCGACCATGACATTGCAACGCAGCGTATTCAGCGCGGGCTTGTCGATGACTTCGAGCACCATCGAACCATCATCGATCAGCAACTGCTGGCCGACATAGCACGAGGCAATGACCTCGGGGTGCGAAAACGGCACGGTCGGCAACAGCGGCACTTCGTTGGCATCGGCGACCGGCCCACTGGTCAGGAAAATATCCTGATCTTTGGTGAGCACAATGCCGGCCTCGGGCAGCTTGCCCACCCGAAACTTGGGGCCTTGCAGATCGCCCATGATGGCAATGAGCTTGTGATGCTCTTCTGCCAGCCGGCGCACCTGGGCGATGCGCGTGGCGTGATCTTCATGGGTGCCGTGAGAAAAGTTGAGTCGAGCCACATCCATGCCGGCATCGATGATCTTGCGCAACACTTTCTCGTCATCGGTTGCCGGGCCCAATGTGCATACAATCTTCGTTCGCATAAGCTTTTTATACCAGCAAGACACACAAAAATACACGCGGCGAATCACGGTCACAGCTCAGCCCTTTGGTATCCAAAAGGCAAAGCAGTTTCACACGCTGTATTTTTTGTGTCGCCGCGAATATCACGGCCGAGCGAGGAACATCCCGGGCCTCAGACCAACCTATTTCCACACGTTTTGTGACTTTTCAGGGTGAAATCGGCCCCAGACCATCACAGTTGCCGCCCGGCACTTTTGTGGAAATAGGACCTGTGCTGCACGGGTGCGGCGCAGCGTTTACGACGACTCAGCAAGCAAATACCCGATGCCGAGTGTGCCCGGACCGGCGTGGGTGCCCACTGCAGGGCCGGCTTCCAGAACCAATGGATCGTAATCCAATTGCAGCTGTTGGCAAATCTCGGCCTTAAATACTTGAATGGCCTCTGCCGCATCCGCATGAAAGAACACGAGTTGTGGTTTGGCCTGGCCCTTCAAATCCGCCAACGCGATCTCGCGCAAGCGCGGCACCGCTTTGGCCAAGGTGCGCACCCGCTCGAACGGATGCACCTTGCCGTCCTTGATAGTCAGGATCGGCTTCATCTGCAACACACCGCCAATCAAGGCCGAGATATTGCTGATGCGGCCGCCTCGCTTCAGGTTCTCCAGCGTCTCCAGCACAAAATACATGCGCACGCGTGGAATCATCGCGGTGATTCGAGTCTTGATCTCGCTGGCGCTACAGCCGGCCTTGGCCAGTTTAAGCGCCTCCAACACCAGCAACGCCTCGCTGGCATTGACGCCGCGTGTGTCAATAAAGGTGATATTGGGCTCACCATTTAACATCTCAGCCGACGTCTGGGCCGCTTGCATGGTCGCGCTCAAATCTTTGGAGATGTGCAACGACACCACCTCGCAGCCCTTCAACTTGCTATAGACCGCTTCACAGTCGCCGACGGCAGGAGCAGCCGTAGTCGGCAGGGTCGGTGCCGCCTTCAACATTCTGTAAAACTGATCTGCGGTCAGATCCACCGAGTCTTTGTAGCTTTTGTCCCCAAAGGTCACATAGGTGGCGATGACGCCGGCAATGCCCATCTGGTGCGCCATCTGCGGGGTAATGCCGCTATTGGAATCGGTAACAATTTGAACCTGATCACTGCTCATATAGGTATTCCCCTGCATCAAGACTGAGAGTTTTTCCACGAATCACTTCGTATTCTATGAGCATCAACCATATCATGCAAAATCCAGTTGCGGATCACCCGTGATATTTAGAGGCGATACGCGAAATTAGGCTGAGTCATTTCAGTCCAAATTTGTAACTACTCAGCCCATACGGGTGTAGCTGCCTCAATTGTCGAGTAAGGCTCTCGGATTCGTCGACGTCGACGTCGACATCGACGTCGACGAATCCGAGAGCCTTACTTAATAGGCTGAGTAGTTACCCAAATTTTGGCAATCGTGAGCATCCGGCCAAAGGGGGCTGAGCAGTTGCTAAATCTGTGCTAAAAAAGCGGTATGACAACGACATCGAACACACCACACTCTAAAAGCACCGCCAAAGTCGGCATTGGCATCGTCGGTTGCGGCAACATCAGCCAGGTCTACTTCCAGGCCAGCAAAACGCTGGACGTGTTTAACCTGATCGCCTGCGCGGATCTGGATTTGAGCCGGGCGCAGGCCAAAGCCCAGGAACACGGCGTGCAGGCGCTGTCCGTGCCTGAACTATTGGCCCATCCCAACATCCAAATCGTCATCAACCTGACCATCCCCAAAGCCCACGGCGAGGTGGGGCTGGCCGCGTTGAAGGCGGGCAAGAGCGTCTACAACGAGAAACCGCTGGCGCTGACCCGGCAGGAAGGCAAGGAGATGCTGGCACTGGCTCACGAAAAAGGCCTCTTTGTCGGCGGCGCACCCGACACCTTCATGGGCGGCGGCATACAAACCTGCCGCAAGCTGATCGACGATGGCGCGATTGGCGAGCCGATTGCGGCCACGGCCTTCATGATGGGCCACGGCCACGAGAGCTGGCACCCCGATCCCGATTTCTACTACCAGCCCGGCGGTGGCCCCATGTTTGATATGGGCCCGTACTACCTGACCGCGCTGGTGTATTTGATGGGGCCGGTGCGCCGCGTCACCGGCTCGACCCGCACCACGTTTGCCGAGCGCACCATCACCAGCAAGCCCAATTACGGCCAGAAGATCACCGTGCGCACGCCCACCCACATTGCCGGCGTGATGGACTTTGCCAACGGCGCAATCGGCACCCTCATCACCAGCTTCGATGTGTGGGGCCACTCGTTGCCCCCCATCGAAATCCACGGCACCGAAGGCTCGCTGAGCGTGCCCGACCCGAATTCCTTTGGCGGACCGGTGAAGCTGCGCAAGGCCGGCGAGAAGGAGTGGCAGGACGTGCCGCTGACCCACGGCTATGCCAAACAGTATCGCGGCCTGGGTGTGGCCGATATGGCCTACTCCATTTTGCGACCGGGCCGGCCAACACGAGCCAATGGTGAGTTGGCCTATCACGTCATGGACCTCATGCACGCGTTCCACGATGCCAGCAATGCCGGCCAGCATGTGCTGGTGGAGAGCACCTGCGCCCAACCGAGCGCAATGCCGACAGATTTGCCAGAAGGCAAGCTGGACGCTTAAAAATAAATGTGTCAGAGGTGTCAGAAGTGTCGAGGGTGTCATTGACACTTTTGACACCCTGACACCTCCAACACGTCCACTCAATCCAGCATCTTCGCCACCAGCTCTTTGTAAAACTTGGCCGCGACCACCGCGGTCATGTTGTTGACATCGCGGGCGGGATTCAACTCCACAATGTCTGCGCCAACCCACTGCGCCTGGGTCTGCTGTAGCAGGTGCAACACCTCGCGCACTGTTAGGCCGCCCGGCTCGTGGTGCGACACGCCGGGGGCATGGGCGGGGTCGAGGCCGTCCAGATCGAGTGAGAGATAGGCGGGGCCGTCGAAGCGGAGTTGCAGCGCGGCAGTCCAATCCTTCATCTCAATCACCTCAACCCCAAAGCGCCTGGCCTGTTCGCGCTGGTGCGGGTTGGCCGTGCGAATGCCCACCTGCACCAGCCGCGAGGCCAGGCCGGCTTCCATGATGCGCGCAAAGGGGCAGGCGTGCGAAAAGGGATTGCCCTCGAAGTCGTCATACAGATCGCCGTGGGCATCGATGTGCAGAATGTTGAGCCTGGGATAGCGCTGCGCAAAGGCGCGAATGATGGGAAAGGTGATGGAGTGATCGCCGCCCAGCGACAACACCTCATTGTCATCTTTCAGCAGCGCAGCAATCCCAGCCGTGATGTGCTCGAAGGCTTGCGGCATCGGCCCAAGCTGCATGTCGCCCACATCCTGCCAATGCGATTGCATGTCTTTGCCAGCCAGATCGCGCCCATCCTCCACACACATATTGCTGCTGCCGCACTGCAACGCCTCGCGGATATACGCCGGCGCACGGGCCGGGCCGCGCAGGAAGGACGAGTTCTCATCGAGGGGAATGCCGATCACCTTGACCATGCGGTCGATTAGACTCGAATCGCCCCACACCGCCCGACCCCACTTTGTGCGAAGATAGGTCATCCAAACACATCAAGACACGATGCCGAACTTGCTCAAAATCTTCCGGCGGCCGATTGGTATCTTCAGCGATGTCTTTTCGGGCACCGAACGCGAACGCGCCTCCCACATCGCCGCGTGCGGGTTTACCTGTGTGCAATGGCGGCTGCCGCTGGCCACCCAGGACCTCAACGCGGCCAACGTTCGCAGTTTGCTCAAACCCTATCAGGACAACGGCCTGCAAATTGTGGCGCTGGCCGGCTATGAAAACATCATCGAGCCCAACCCGCAGCTTCGATTACAAAACATGGATCGGCTGAAAAAGCTGATGGATGTGGCGCCGCTGTGCAGCCGGGCCACCATCGGCGTGGCCACCCAAACCGGCACCCGCAACCGGCTGAATCCATGGGACTGGCACGCTGACAATGCCACACCGGCCGCCTGGGCCGAGATGAAAGCCAGCATCACCGAACTGGCCCGCCATGCCAAGCAGACCGGCTCGCGGCTGTTGCTGGAAGGCTACGTGCTGAACGTATTGCGCACCGCCGACGACATTGAACGATTGCGTCGCGAGTTGCAATCGGTGGAGTATGGCTTTGTGATGGACCCGTTCAACCTGTTTTTGGAAGACAAGCTGCCGGTGCAGCAGCACGAGATTGCGCGCATCTTTAGCGCCATGGGCCGGCGCGCCGTCGTGGCCCACGCCAAAGACATGGTCTACGAACACGGCCGCCTCCTCACGCCGCAGGCCGGGGCCGGCATGCTCGACTACAAGACCTACTTGCGCCACCTGGATGAACAACTGCCAGGCGTGCCGCTGATTTTGGAACACTTGAACGCCGAGCAAGTTGAGGATTCGCTGGCGTATTTGATCAAAGTGAAAGAGCAGTTATAGCTCGGGAATCGTTATATTGCTGCTTGATAATTCACATTGTCGATCCCGGCAAAATGTGCATCCTGTGTCCATAACGTCGCACCATAGGCACGGGTGGTAGCGAGGATAATGCTGTCAGCCATCGCCAACTTCAGCATATGAGACAGGGTTGCCGCAGACAGTGCCAGGGTAGTGTCCAAATCAACAACCACACTCTGGCTCATGATTGCTATGACAGCCAAGGCGGCATCTTTATCACGCTGCTGCAAAACGCGTTTAAAAACTTCATAGATGCTTACGGCAGGCACAATCAGCTGCTCAACATTCTCAATAGCTGCGGCAAAAAAGCCAGCGTTAGAACCGCCAGCGAAATACTCCGGCCAACCGGAGGAATCGACTACGTTCATAACCGGTCTTCTTCTTGCGGAATATCAGTTTTGATCCCCTTGAGGAAGCCGCGCAAGTCGCTAGCACGCCGAACAGGAACCAATTCAATCCGGTCGCCATATACAAAAACTTGTACCCTTGTGCCCGCCTTCAGACCCAAAGTTTGCCGGACTGATTTTGGAATGACGACTTGAAATTTGGTGGAGATAGAAACAGTTTCCATAGGGTTACGATCGATCAATAAATCGTCTTGCGATTTTACAAGCCTTTCAATTGAACAACCACTAATTCATCAGAACAACCATGAAAACACAACTCAACTGGCAGGTCGGCCACACCGCCGACCGCACGCAGCCCCCCACAGAATTTGTGCCGGCCACGGTGCCCGGCGCAGTGCAGCTCGATTGGGCGCGCGCGCACGGCTGGCCGCAGCCGGAATATGACCCCGACGTGTCCAAGTATGCGTGGATAGAAGATGTGTATTGGTTATATCGTGCGCCACTGACTTTTGACCTGGCGGCCGGCGAGCGCCTGTTCTTCGTGTGCAAAGGCGTCGACTATCAGTTCGAGATTTGCTTGAACGGCGAAATTTTGCATGAGCAGGAAGGCATGTTCACGCCGGTTGAGCTGGATTTGACCGAGTCGGCAAAAACTGGCGATGTGCTCGAAGTGCTTGTTTTTCCGGCACCCAAGAGCTGCGCGACGCCGGTGGATCGCAATCAGGCCAATCAGAGCTGTAAGCCCACAGTGTCATATGAGTGGGATTTTCACCCACGCTTGATTCCCCTGGGCATCTGGGATGAGACGGTTTTGGAGACGCGGCCAGCGGCACATATTCGGTTTGCCGAAGTGATGTATGAATTCAATGCGGACTTGTCTCAGGTAACCGTGCACCTGACGGCGGGCTTTGCAAACCCCATGGGACAACCGCTGCGCTGGCGATTGCTGGCACCTTCACAAGCCGAGGTCATTCGCGAGGTCGAAACGGTCGATGCCGATGTCATCAGCGTGAATGCCACGCTA
>Ga0105046_10005075_pt1 | contig 20890 bp, 2 predicted proteins | sample MAT03_FD_78385 | JGI IMG/M metagenome (GOLD analysis project Ga0105046, IMG submission 78385) | Freshwater microbial communities from Lake Fryxell liftoff mats and glacier meltwater in Antarctica - MAT-03 (megahit assembly) | ecosystem: Environmental > Aquatic > Freshwater > Ice > Liftoff...
CGGGCCCGCTCGCTCTCCTCCCAGCCCGGCGCTGTGGCCACCAGCGCGCCAGGCTTGCTGCGCTTGTGGTGCGCAAGTTCAAGCCTGCGGTCCGCCAGCTGCCCGGCCTGGCGCAGCAGTCGGTAGAGCGTGGATTCGCTGCCCGCGTAGCAGCCCGGTCTGGTTTCAGTGCCGGGCTGTGCCCGCGCGGGGGGATCCGCAGGACAGCCCCACAAACGCTTCGTCGGTCCCTCCATCCGTGCGGGCTGCCATTGCAAGCGCCCTTGAACACCGGAAAAGCAAGTCAAACCCGCCTCTTCGTCTGCGTTGAACGGGCGGGGGTCTACATAGTATTCATCGGTTCCGTTTGGCGACCGGCTGCTGGTCAGCACTGCAAGCACCCAGCCCGTCGGCCCCGGCTTTCCCCAGGCGCCTGACCAGCGCCTGACTACCGTAGCCCCAAGGGCAGGACCTCGGCAACGCATTCATCGTGATGCAGCAGCCCGGTCGCCGTTGCGCTGCACGACTGCCCGCGCTAGGGCGCAGTTTCCACACACAGGACCTTTCATTTGAACAAGTCGACCTCGACGCCCCGGCGTCAGGCGGTGGCGTGTGCCGCTGCAGCCGCCTTTCTGAGCGCCGGCCTTGCCGCTGCCCAGACCCCGCCGGATGCCGGCTCGCTGCTGCAGCAGATCGAACAGCAGCGCCGCCCGCAGCTGCCGCCGAAGGCAGCGTTGCCGGTGGTGCCGCCACCGCCGCTGCAATCGCTGGGCGGCGCCAGCGTCACCGTGACGTCGTTCCGCTTCGCGGGTAACACGCTGCTGGGCGCCGAGCGGCTGACTCCCGCCGTGGCCAGCTTCCTGAACCGTCCGCTCGGCTTTCCTGAACTTCAAGCCGCCGCCACCGCGGTCGCCGCGGCTTATCGTCAAGCCGGCTGGGTCGTGCGCGTCTACCTGCCGCAGCAGGACGTGAGCGGTGGCAGCGTGACGATCCAGATCGTCGAAGCCGTGTTCGGCGCGGTCCGCGTCGAGGGCACGGCCCGCCGCATTGCCGCGGAGCGCCTGACCGCGCTGGTCGACGCCGCACTGGCGCCGGGCGCTGCCCTCAACGGCGACGCGCTCGACCGCGCGCTGCTGCTGATCGACGACCTGCCCGGTGTCAGCGTCACCGGCCGGCTGAGCGAAGGCCAGCGTCAGGCTGAAACCGACCTGGTGCTGGCGGTTGTCGACGGCCCGCTGATCAGCGGCGACGTCAGCGCCGACAACACCGGCTCGCGCTCCACCGGAACAGCGCGGCTGTTGGTCAGCGCCAGCCTGAACAGCCCCCTTCGCTTCGGCGATCTGGCCAGCGCCACCCTGCTGCACACAAGGGGCAGCGACTACCTGCGCGCCGCCTACTCGGTTCCGATCGGCAGCCGCGGCTGGCGCGTCGGGGTAAACGCGTCGCACCTGTCGTACGAGGTGGTGCTGCCGGAACTGGCGCAACTCGACGCTCGTGGCACATCGACCACGTTCGGCGTCGACGGCAACTACCCGCTGCTGCGCTCGCGGCTCGCCAACCTGTACACCGCGGTGACGTTTGATCGGCGGCGCTTCGACAACCAGTCGGCCGGCGCCACCACCACCCGCTACACGGCCGACAGTGCCAGCGCCGGCCTGTACGGCAATTTGTTCGACAACCTTGGCGGCGGCGGTGCCAACACCGCGAGCGCCGCCTTCGTGCAAGGCCGCGTGGACCTGAACGGCTCGCCGAACCAGGCTGCCGACGCGGCAACCACACGCACCGCCGGCAGCTTCCACAAGCTGCGTTTTGCGGTGGCGCGGCAGCAGGTGCTGACCGATGCCGTCTCGCTGTTCGGCGGGCTGTCGGGCCAGCGGGCCGGCAAAAACCTCGACTCCTCTGAGAAGCTGTTCCTCGGCGGGCCGGGCGGCGTCCGCGCCTACCCGGTCAGCGAGGGCGGCGGTTCCGACGGCACGCTGTTGAACCTGGAGGTTCGCGCCCGCTTGCCGGCGAATGTCAGCCTGACCGGGTTTTACGACTGGGGCTCGGTACGCGTCAACCACGACAACGACATCACCGGTGCCGCGGTTCCCAACCGCTTCGACCTGAAGGGCTTCGGCGTTTCGGTCGGCTGGGTGTCGAGCTTCGGCCTCGGCGTCAAGGCGACGCTGGCACGCCGCATCGGCAGCAACCCGAACGCAACGCTGACTGGCAACGACCAGGACGGCTCATTCCGCAAGAACCGCCTGTGGCTGCAAGCCAGCCTGCCGTTCTAACCCCCATTTTGAACGGCCTGCCGACGCAGACCGCCAAGCACTGAACACCGAAAGCATTCGATGAGCGCACACGCCAGCATGAACCGCATTTTCCGTCTCGTCTGGAACGACACCCTCTGTATCTGGGTCGCCGTGGCGGAAAACGCCCGCGGCCGCGGGCAGCGCAGCGTGCGCTCCGGCCTCCTGCTCGCGCCGATGCTGGCCGCTCTCGGCATGAGCCTGCCAGCGCATGCCGGGCCGCCCGGTGCGGTGCCGGCACCGACGCAGCTGCCGACAGGCGGCACGCTGAGCGCAGGCGCAGCCACCATCCGCGCCGCAACCGGCCCGGGCGGGGCGGTGCTCAACATCGACCAGAGCACGCAACGTGCAGCGATCAACTGGAGCACCTTCGACGTCGGCAGCGCAGCCCAGGTCAACTTCAACCAGCCGAGCAGCGCCTCGGCGACGCTGAACCGCGTGCTCGATAGCAACCCGAGCCAGATCTTCGGCAAGATCAACGCGCCCGGACAGGTGTTCCTGAGCAACCCGAACGGCGTGCTGTTCGGCAAGACCGCGTCCGTCGATGTCGGCGGCCTGACCGCCACCACGCACGCCATCGGCGATGCCGACTTCATGGCCGGCAAGACCACGTTCGCGCGCAACGGCTCGACCGGCAGCGTCGTCAACGAAGGCGAACTGCGCGCGGCCCTCGGCGGCTATATCGCGCTGCTGGCGCCAGAAGTGCGCAACGCCGGCGTGGTGATCGCCCGCATGGGCACGGTGGCGATGGCGTCGGGCGAATCGATCGCGCTGCACTTCGATGCCAACCACACGCTGGCCGGGATCACGGTGCAGCCGTCGGCGATCAAGGCGCTGGTGGAGAACCGGGGCGCAGTCATCGCGCCCGGCGGCTTGATCATCCTGTCGGCACAGGCGGTCGACAGGCTGCAGGGCGGGGTCGTGAAGAACACCGGGCGCCTCGAAGCGACCGGGCTGTCGATGAAGAACGGGCGCATCGTGCTGGAAGCCAGCGACCGCGTCGACAACAGCGGATCCGTCAGCGCCAATGCCGGCAGCGATGGCAGCCCCGCGGGCATCATTTCGGTCAAGGCACCGGATGTCGTCAACAGCGGATTGCTGACCGCCGCTGCCAGCCGGCCGAACGCGCAAGGCGTCCTCGTGCAGCCCGCCATCGGCGGCAGCATCTCGTTCGACGCGGCGACCGTGTCGCAGACGACGGGCGGCACGATCGACGTGTCGGGCGCAACCGGCGGCAACGTGCGTCTGCAGGCGACGCACGACATCGCCGTGGCCGGGCGCATCGTGGCGACCGGGACGGGTGCCCCGGCTGGCGCGGGCGCTGTCATGGGCACGGGCACGGGCACAAGCACGGGCGAGGACCCCGCGGCGGCCCACACCGAAGGCCAGGGCGGCAGCATCGCGCTGATCGCTGGCCATGGCGTGAAGCTGCACGACGCCATCGTCGACGTGTCGGGCAGCGCTTCGGGCGGAACGGTCCGCGTCGAAGGCGGCGGCCAGACCCCGTTCAGGGACCCGTCAACACCTGAACCGCGGCCGACCGTGGCGCTGCTCGGCGCCACCGAACTGCGCAGTACGGGCCGCCGTGGCAGCGGCGGCAACGTCACATTGACCGCCGACCGCGTCGGCCTGTTCGACACCAGCGCGATCGACGCCTCCGGCGCCGCCGGTGGCGGCCAGGTTCGCGTCGGCGGCGGCTACCAGGGCCAGGACGGGTCGGTCGCCAACGCCAGCCAGACCATCGTCACGCGCGATGCCCGCATCGACGCCAGCGCCACCCAAAGCGGCGACGGCGGAACGGTGGTCGTCTGGTCCGACGAGCGCACCGCTTTCGGCGGCAGCATCACAGCGCGCGGCGGCTCGCAATCCGGGTCAGGCGGCTCGGTCGAAGTCTCCGGCAAGCAGAGCCTCGACTTCCGCGGGGCCGTGAATGCCGGCGCCGACCACGGCAAAGCGGGAACGCTGCTGCTCGACCCGCGCAACATCACGGTTGTCGCAGCGAGCCCGGATGCGCTGACGACGGTGGACCAGTTCTCCGACACGCCCGCGGTCGACAGCCAGATCGCGGCGTCGACGATCACTGCGGCAACCAATCTCGGCACGGCCGTCACGCTGCAGGCCAACAACGACATCACGGTCGACGCGTCGATCACCAGCGCGAACCCCAGCGGCAACGGCGGCGCGCTGACCTTCCGGGCCGGTCGCAGCATCATCCTGAACGGCAGCATCACCTCGGACAACGGCAACCTCAGCTTCACCGCCAACGACAGCGGCGCCGACGGCAACCGCGTCGCCGCCACCGATGCGATCTTCGTCAACAACGGTCTGATCGACGCGGGCACGACGGGTGTGGTGTCGATCACGATGGGAACCAAGGACCAGTCGGGAACGATCAGCACCGGGCAGATCACCGGTTTCGCGCTCAACATCGCCCACAACGGCCCGACAGCGGGCGCGGTCAGTGGCCAGATCAACCTCGGCGAGGTGAACCTGCTCGGCGGCCTCACGGTCACCGCGTCATCGCCGCGCAACATCGTCAACGTCGGCGGCAACGTCGTCGTCCGCGGCACGGCGACGCTGTCGGTCGGCACCGGCGACGTCACGATCAACAATCCGACGACCGACTTCAACATCGTTGCGCTGACCGCCGGCAACGTCTCGCTGGTCGACGCCAGCGCGCTGCGCTTCGGCACGTCCGCAGTGTCCGGAACGCTGACGGTGACGACTGCCGGGCCGCTGAGTTCGACCGGCCCGGTCACCGTGACCGGCGCGACCTCGCTGACCGCCAACTCCGGCGGCTTCGGCTTTGCCGACCCGTACATCACGCTCAGCAACCCGCTGAATCACTTCGCAGGCGGCATCACGCTGAGCGTCACCGGCGTCGGCGACATGGCAACGGGGGGGTCGGCGACGATCCGCGATTCGGGCGCGTTGAACGTCGTCTCGGCGGTCGTGGCGAACGACCTGATCCTGACGACAGGAGGCGCGCTCAACATCGACCTGGCGACTGTCGCCCGGGACCTGAGCGTGACGACGACAGGCGCCTTGACACAGACCGGCGCGGTCACCGTGCCGCGGCACACCGTGCTGACGGCCGGAGCAGCCAACGACATCACGCTCGGCAACGCGAACAACGAATTCGACAGCGTGCAGATCGTGTCGGGCAAGGATGTGACGCTGGTCGACAAGACCGGCGGCATCGCCTTCGGCTACTTCATCAACGACGTCAACACGCCGAGCCGCGTCTACGGAAACCTCGTCGTGACGGCCGCGGGCGACATCAGCCAGCGCCAGTACGCCACTTCGAACGTCGCGGCGATCACCGTCGACGGTGCGGCGACCTTCAACACCAACAAGCTCAACACGCCGGTCAATCTGTACCTGGGGCCGAACGACCCGTTCAACGGCTCGAATCCCGGCTCGGCCAACAGCTTCGCCGGCGCCGTGACGCTGGCCAGAAGCAACGGCTCGGGCTTCACCAACATCCAGCTACGCAACATCAGCTCGGCGGCTTCGGTGCTCAGCGGGCTGACCTCGGTCGGCGCGTTGAACAACGTCTTCCTGCGCTACGACAACGCACCAGCGCTCAGCCTGCCCGGAATGACGCTCGGCGGAGAGTTGAAAGTGCTGGCGCCCGGCGTGCTCAATACCGCGGTGACGCCGGGCAACACGATTTCGCAGACGGGTCCGATCGTGGTCGCCGGCAGCACGATCGTGGCCGCCGGATCCTCGGGCGACATCGTGCTGGACAACGCGGCGAACAACTTCAGCCAGTTCGGCGTCGCCAACACGGGCGCTCGCAACCTCACGCTCGTCGATGCCAATGCCGTCGCGCTGCACGCGCCTGGCTACCACCAGGCCGTCACCGGCAACCTGAACGTGACCGCGCCCGGCGGCATCAGCGACCTCGGCAATGACCTCACCGTCAGCGGGACTGCGACCTTGAACACGGGCAGCAGCAACATCTCGATGCTGCAGCGCAACGTGCTGAACATCCTGGCCATCCCGGCGGCGAACAACGTCAGTCTCAACACGTGGACCGGGGTCGTCCTCGGCAACTCGACGATCGCCGGCTCGCTGACCCTCAGCTCCTACAACGGCGGCTATACGCTGACGCAGGTTGCAGGCAGCGCCGTCAACATGTCGGGCGGCGGTACCACGACGTTCAACACCTACTCCGGTGGCATCACGCTCGCCAACACCGACAACGTGTTCGGTCCGATCGCGATGTTGAATGCGGGCCCGGTCAACATCCGCGAGAACGATGCGATCACGCAAGCCTCGGCCTGGGGCGTCAACAACACCAACGCGGTCACGCTGACGACGTCGAACGATCAGGCGATCACGCTGAGCCAGGCCAACTATTTCGGCAACCTGACCCTCACCCAGGTCAACAACGGCGCGGTCAGCGCCGGCGCCGTCCACGTGCGTGAAACGGCCGACAACGTCAACGGCATGACGCAAGGCAGCGCCTGGACGATCCACGGAACGACGAAGCTCGATTCCGGCGTTTATTCGATCAACCTGAACAACGCCAACAACGTCTTCGGACCATTGCAGGTTACCGGCGCGACTGGCGGCGGCGCGCAGACCGTCACGCTGTACGCGAAGAACACCGTGTCGGCCGATGCGGTCAGCGACGTCGGCGGCACCGGCGCCTGGAACACCGGCACTGGCGTGGTCAGGCTGATCGCCTACGACAGCACCGGCGCGACTGCCGGCGGTGGCAACATCAACCTGACCAACACCGGCAACGTGCTGGGCGACCTGTACCTGAAGGCGACCAACGCGACGATCACCGAGAACGACAGCATCACCGACGGCGTCAACACGAGCTGGAATGCGGCGGGCAACACCGGCTGGGTGACCACCGGCACCACCAACCTGGTGGTCGCGAACCCGGGCGCGCGTGCCATCACGCTCGACAACCTGACCAACCAGATCGGCCCGATCGGCATCGCCACCACTGGCAGCGCCGGCACGCTCGGCTCGGTGCTGATCACCGACAACACCAACCTGACGCAAGCCTCGGCGTGGAACATCGGCAGCGCGCCGATCACGCTCGACGCGCGCAACAACGCCATCACGCTGACCGCGAGCGGCAACGTGCTGGGTGCGATCGCGATCACCACCGTCAACGGCAACCCGTCTGCGGTGTCGATCAGCGAGGACGACGCCATCACGCAGGCCAGCGCCTGGGCATTGAACGGCGTGCCTGTCACGCTGGTGGCCGAGAACGCGAAGTCGATCCTGCTGACCACTGCGAGCAATGTGCTCGGCAACCTGACGCTGACCGGCGGGGCAGTCAGCATCACCGAGAACGACGCCATCACGCAAGGCGGCGCCTGGACGACCACCGGCACCACCACGCTGAACGCGACCACCAACGCGATCACGCTGACCAACGCCAGCAACGTGCTCGGTGCCATCGCAATCGCCGGAACACCCAGCGCCGTCAGCATCACCGAGAACGACAACATCACGCAGGCGTCGGCCTGGGTGCAAGCCGCGACGCCGTTCACCTTGAACGCGGGCTCCTCCGACATCACGCTGTCGCAGGCTGCCAACCAGCTCGGCAACCTGACACTGACCGCGCAGAACGCGACCATCACCGAAACCGACGTCGCCGGCATCACCGACGGCGCAGCCTGGGCGATTCCCGGCACCACCACGCTGACCGCAGGCAGCGCAAACCCGATCGTGCTGAATGCGATCCCGAACAGCAACCTGGGCACGGTCGCCATCGTTTCGGCGTCGAATGCCGACATCGCCGACATCGACGGCATCGTTTTCGGCGCCTCCACGATCGCTGCAGGCGGCACGCTGACCGTGAGCGCAGGCGGTGCGATCACGCAGACCGGCGCCATCAGCGCGCCGTCGCTGCGGCTGATCGGCAATGGCAGCGCAGCGCTGACCAACCTGTCCAACAACGTCACCAACCTGGCAGCCGGCTTCTCGGGCGGCGACCTGGCGTTCACCAACGGCGGCAACTTCGCGGTCGCGGTGCTCGGCGGAACATCGGGCATCACGATCGGCGCGCGCGGCGCGACGCTGACATCCGTCACCGGCACGGTGACCGGGCTGTCGCTCGTCAACGCCGCCAGCAACGCACTGACGATCACCACCGGCAGTGCCTTGGCGTTGCCCGCGATGAGCATTGCGGGGCCGCAGACCTATACCGGCAGCACCGTCAGCGGCAGCGGCATCACGCTGACTGCCAACATCACCGGCACTGCAGCCGGCGCGATCACCTTCAACAACCCGGTCACCCTGGGTGCCGATCTGACGGTCCAGTCGTCCAACTCGGCAGTCAACTTCACCGGCACACTGGCCGGCGCCGGCAACCAGCTGGTCGTGAATGCCGGCAGCGGCCTGGCGAGCTTCCAGGGCGCCGTCAGCGGCATGGGCAGCACGGGCGACGCGACACCCGCGCTGGCCCTCAGCTCCGGCGGCGCCACCTTCAACGGCACGGTCGGCGCCAACAACGGGCTGGCAGTCACCGGCCCGGTCGTCTTCACCGACAACGTCACGCTGGCCGACGGCAACGCCACGTCGGTGTTCACCGGCCTGGTCACGCTGGGCAAGGTCGGCGGCATGACGCTGTCGGGCTACGACGGCATCGGTTTCAACGGCGGAGCCCTGCTGCAAAACGGCCCGGCGACGATCAACTCGAACAACTCGACGCTGGCTTTCACCGCCGCAACGGTGAGCGGTCCCTTCGGCTTGACGCTGAACTCCGGCACGCAGACGACGACCGGGCTGGACCGCCTGGGCGCGAACCTGACGAGTCTGTCTGTGACCGCATCCGGCCCGACCATCCCTTCGGCCGGCGTGTCGATCGCCGGCGCGCAGACCTACACCGCAACCGGCAGCAGCAGCATCGCGCTGAACGGCAACGTCGCCAGCACCGCGGCCGGCGCGATCACCTTCAACAGCCCGGTCACGCTGGGCGCGAGCGCGACCGTCTCGAGCACCAACTCGGCCATCACCTTCGGCGGCACCGTCAACGGCAGCAACGACCTGACCGTCAGCTCCGGCAGCGGCGCGAAGACCTTCAGCGGCGTGGTTGGCGGTGTGGCCGCACTCGGCGACGCCACCGGCGCGGCGATCTTGCTGCAGGGCACGGGCACCACCACGTTCGGCGAATCGGTGCAGGCGCGCTCGGGCATCAGCGCAACGGGAGCGGTGGCCTTCACGAAGAACGTGACGCTGGGCGACGGCAACACCGGCTCGGTATTCAGCGCTCTGGTGACCAGCGGCGGCACAACCGGCAACAGCATCAGCGGCTTCGATGGCGTCGCCTTCAACGGCGGCCTGGCACTCAGCGGCGGCCCGGTCAGCATCGCCTCCAACGGCAGCACGCTGGCCTTCGGCGGCGCCGTCTCCGGCACGCAGAGCCTGACCTTGAACGCACTGGCCGGCGGTGCCGGCACGGTGAGCGGACTCGACCAGATCGGCTTCGCGTCCAGCCTGAGCCGGCTCGACGTGACCGGCCAGACGCTCGCGTTGCCGAGCACCGGCCTGGCCGTCGCCGGACCGATGAACTTCACCGCCGCCGGCGGCATCACGCTCAACGGCGCGGTCGGCAACAGCAGCGGCCCGGCGACCGGCGCGGTCGTCTTCACCGGCCCGGTGACGCTGGCAACCGGCGCGATCGCGGTGACCACCGCCAACGCGGCGGTCAGCTTCGCCGGCACGCTGAACGGCGCGCAGGCGCTGAGCGTCAATGCGGGCAGCGGCACCACCACGTTCGGCGCGGCGGTCGGCGGCAGCACGCCGCTGACCAGTCTGACCACCGACTCGGGCGGCAGCACCGTGCTGAACGGCGGCAGCATCACGACCAGCGGCGCACAGACCTACAACGACGCGGTGACGCTCGCAAGCGCCAGCACGCTGGCCGGCGCCGACGTGCAGTTCGCCGGCACGCTGAACGGCGCCAACGCGCTGACAGTCAATGCCTCGGGCACCACCACGTTCGGCGCTGCCGTCGGTTCGATCACCCCGCTGGCCGGCATCACCACCGACGCGGCCGGCAGTACCGTGGTCAACACCGGCAGCATCACGACCAGCGGCGCGCAGTCCTACAACGACAGCGTGGCGCTCGGCGCCAATGCAGCGCTCGCCGGCAACGGCATCGCCTTCAACGGCACGCTGAACGGCGGCTTCGCGTTGAACGCCAACGCCGGCACCGGCGGACTGCAGTTCAACGGCACGGTCGGCGCATCGACGCCGCTGGCATCGATCGGCGCGGTGGGCAACACCGTGGTCGCGGCCAACGTCACGACCAGCGGAACCCAGGCTTACGGCGCCGCGGGCGGCATCACGCTCGGCGGCAACCTGAGCACCGTCAACGCCAACCTGAGCATCACCGGCGCCACCACGCTGGCCACCGACGTGACGGTCACGACCGGCGCCGGCGCCGGCAACATCGCCTTCGTCGGCGCTTCCAGCACGATCAACGGCGCGCACGCGCTGACGCTCGGCGCCGGCACCGGCAACGTGGTGCTCGGCGGCGTGGCCGGCGGCATCGTGCCGCTGACCGCGATGACCGCGTCAGGCCAGGACCTGACCCTGCCCGGCGTCACAACCGTCGGCGATACGAACCAGACCTACGCGGCGCTGAACAACATCACGCTGACGCAGAGCCGCACGCTGAACGCACCGATCACGTTCACCGCTGACGCCGACGCCGACGGCAGCGGCTCGTTCACGCTGCCGACCGGCGTGTCGCTGGCAACCTCGAACGTCGCACTGACCATCCGCGCTGCGGACATCGACCTGCAGGGCAACAGCACGCTGGCTTCGGGCAACGGCCTGATCACGCTGACGACCAGCGGCGCGCGCAACATCGCCCTCGGCGGTGCCGACGCGGCGGGCCAGATGACGGTCTCCGGCAGCGAGCTGTCACGCATCACCAGCTCGGGTGGGCTCGACCTGAAGACCCTGGGCAACGGCTGGGTGCACGTGAACGGCATCAGCGCGGCGCAGAGCCAGAACATCACCGGCGTGCTGGGCCTGAAGGCGCAGGGCAGCGGTGGTGTCAGTTTCCTCGGCGTTGCGTCGACCTTCAACGCGGTGACGGCAGACGCCACGGCCGGCAGCACCGCGCTCGCGGTCGACCTGAACGCGACCAACGATGCGATCACGTTCGTGACACCGGTGACGGTGTCCGGCACCGCCACCGTCAACAGCGGCGGCGGCAATATCGCCTTCCAGAGCACGCTGGCGCTCGACAGCGACCTGACGCTCGCCACCGGCAACGGCACGCTGAGCTTCGGCGGCGCCGTGGGCAGCAACCGCACGCTGACGCTGAGCCTGGGCGGCGGCTCGGTCAGCGGCCTGGGCCAGTTGCAGAGCACATTGACCGGGCTGACCGTCAACGGCAGCGCCGGCATCACGCTGCCGGCCTTCACGATCAACGGCCCGCAGGTCTACAACACCGGCGTCGTCACCGCTACCGGCGACCTGGGCGGCATCGGCATCGCGTTCAACAACATCGTCACGGTGGCGCCTGCAGTCGGCACCGCGCTGACGCTGAACGCCGGCAGCGGCACGCTGGCCTTCTCCAGCCCGCTCGGCTTCAACGCCAACAACCTGACCTTGACCGCCGACGAGATCAACGTCGCTGGCGCGGTGACCGGAACCGGCAGCCTGTTGCTGCAGCCGTCCAGCGCCGCCCGCAACGTCGCGCTCGGCGGCAGTGGCGCACCCATCGTCGGCCTGAATCTCACGGCTGGCGAGATGGCCTGGCTGCCGATCGGCACGCTGGCCGGCCTGGTCGTCGGCAGCGCGTCGGGCACCGGCACGCTCGACGTGGCCGGTGTGCTCAACGTCGCCGGGACGCCGCTGCGGCTGAATGGCGGCGGCGGCATCGGACAGAGCGGTGGCTCGGTGACCTCGGGTGCGCTGACGCTGTTTGCAGCCGGCAATCCGATCACGCTCGGCAACGGCGCGAATGCGTTCGGCGCCGTCGCCATCGCCGGCACGCCCTCGTCGCTGACCTTGAGCAACTCGCTCGACATCACCCAGTTCGGCGCCACGGCGTGGAACCTGGGCACCGCTGCGGTCACGCTGAACGCCGGCAACCGCGACATCGTGCTGAACAATGGCGGCAACACCTTCGGCACGGTGGGTCTGACCGCGCGCAACGCGTCGCTGACCGAGGCCGCGGCGACCGATCTGGGCGTCTCCGGGCTGACCGGCAACCTGACCGTCTCGTCGACCGGCGTGGTCACGCAGTCCGGCGCATTGACGGTCGGCGGCAACCTCGGCGTGACCACCAGCGTCGCTGCGGGCGACGTGACGATCGACAACTCCGGCGCCGCCGCCAGCAGCATCGGCAGCACGCTGGTCGGCGGCAGCTATTCGCTCACCGCCACCGGCGACGCGGTGTCGCAGGCGGCAGGCGCCACCTTGCAGGTACGCGGCGACTTCACGGTCGACGCCGGCAGCATCGTGCTGGGCGGCGCCGGCAACAAGATCGGCGGCACCATCACGCTGCCCAACACCAGCACCGCCGACATCCGGCAAGCCGGCGTCATCACGCTCGGCAACCGCACCGACACGGGCAACCTGACCGTCGTCAGCGAGCGCACCACGCTGTCGTTCATCAGCGGCCAGGTCGCCGGCAACGCCATCGTGCTGACCGACCCGGCCAACAACATCGGCGGCAACATCTCCGTCAGTGCAAGCCCGCCCACCGTCGGTGCCGGTGCCGACGTGCAGACCGGCATCAACCAGGCTGCGGGCACGACGCTGAACGTGGCCGGTGTCGCCAGCTTCACCGCCGAAGCATCGACGGCAGGCAGCCTCGGCATCAACCTGAGCAACGATGGCAACATCTTCGGCAGCTTGCGTCTGAGCGGCAACACCGTCGACATCAAGAACTCGGCCGCCGGCCTGACCACGATCGGCAACGCCGTCGCGACGACGCACCTGACGCTGAACAGCGCCGGCGGCGTCGCGCAGACCGGTCTGATCGCCACACCGGCGCTCGACATCACCGCAGCCGGCAGCGTGACGCTGGCCAACGCCTTCAACGACGTGGCGACGCTCGCCGTCGTCTCAGGCGGCTATCCGATCACCTATGTCGATGCCAACGGCTTTGCTGTCAGCGCGCTCAACGCGTCCGGTGCGAACGTCGCACTGACTGCCGGCGCCGCCGGCAACCTGACGCAGACCGCGCCCCTGCTGAACGTCGGCGCATTGAGCGCCAATGCCGGTGGTGCGGTCACCTTGACGAACGCCGGCAACACGATCGCCTCGCTGGCCGCATCGACCGCCGGCAACGGTCTGCAGGTCAGCGATTCGGCCGGCGGGTTGACGGTCGGAGCGACCGTTCGCAGCCTCGTCGGCGACCTGACGGTGCGCACCGCCGGCGACCTGACCCTGGCCATTGGCGGGCGGCTGCAGGCCGACGCCGGCGACGTGGTCGCGTCCACCGAAGCGGCGGGCAACTTCATCAACGATTCCGGCGCGTCTGCGCTGGTCGTCGGCAGCGGCCGGCGTTGGCTGGTCTACAGCAACACGCCGGACCTGGTGGCCGGCCCACACACCGTCAAGGGTGGCCTGACATCGGCATTCCGTCACTTCGGCGCCAGCTACGGCAGTTATGCGCCGCTGGCGGTGACCGAAAGCGGCAACGGCTTCATCTACGCCGATTCGAACGCCACGTTGACAATCAGCGCGGTCATCGTGGGCGCGTCGACGCATGTCTACGGCGACACGCCGACCGGCGTGCTCGGCTATGTCGTCAGCTCGGGTCTTGTCGACAGTGAAGACAACGCAGGCAACGTCTTCTCTGGTGGCACTGCCAGCTACAGCGGTGCAATCGCCAACGCGATGAACGCCGGCGCATATGCGTTCCGCTACAGCGGCGGCCTGATCTCGAACTACACGCTGGTCGCCGACAACGCCGGAGCCGCCTACAGCGTGACGCCGGCAGTGCTGACCTACACCGCCAACGCGGCGGCACGCGTCTACGGCGCAGCCGACCCGGCCTTCGGCGGCACAGTCGGCGGCTTCAAGCTCGGGCAGACCGCTGCGGTGCTGGGTGGCAGCGCCACGTGGTCATCGCCTGCGGTGGTGGGCAGCAACGTCGGCGCCCATGCCGTCAACGGCAGTGGCTACAGCGCCGCCAACTACAGCTTCGCGCAGGCGGCGGGCAACACGACGGCATTGACCATCGGCAAGGCCGCGCTGACGGTGACCGCCACGAGCGACGCCAAGACCTATGACGGAGTGGCCTACAGCGGCGGCGCCGGCATCAGCTTCAGCGCCTTCGCGAATGGCGAAGACGCCAGCGTCATCGGCGGCAGCGTCGCTTATGGCGGCAGCGCGCAAGGCGTCCGCAACGCCGGCACCTATGCGATCGCGGCGTCGGGGCTGAGCTCGGGCAATTACGCGTTCACGTATGTCAACGGCGCGCTCGTGGTCGGCAGGGCAGCGCTGACGCTGTCTGCCAATACGGTGACCAAGACGTACGACGGTAACCTGGCCGCAACCGGCACCGCCGCGGCAGTGGCCGGCACCCAGCTGTTCGGCAGCGACGCGGTTAGCGGGGGCAGCTTCGCCTTCACCAACGCCAACGCCGGCAGCGCCAACAAGGTCGTCACCGCCAGCGGCGTGACGGTGGCCGACGGCAACGGTGGCAACAACTACACCGTCGGCTACGCGAACAACACGACCAGCACGATCAACCGCGCCAGCCTGACGGTGGCGTCAGCCGATGTCACCAAGACGTACGACGCGACGCTCGGCGCAGCCGGCAGCGCCGTCGTCGTCAGCGGCACGCTGTACCGCAACGCCAGCAACGGCAACGCATTCGACGCGCTGAGCGGAGGCAGCTTCAGCTTTGCCGACGCCAACGCCGGCACCGGCGGCAAGACGGTCAGCACCAGCGGCGTGACGATCAACGACGGCAATGCCAACGGCAACTACACACTCGCCTACGCCGACAACACGACCAGCACGATCAACCGGGCAGTGCTTGGCTTCGTCGGCACGGTGTTGAACAAGAGCTACGACGGCAACAACACTGCGACGCTGGCGGGCTATGCGCTGACCGGCCTGGTCGGCGGCCAGACCCTGGGCGCAACCAGCACGGCGGCCACGTTCTCGGACCGCAACGCCGGCATCGGCAAGGCGGTGGCGATCGGCGGCATCGCGCTCATCGACGGCAGCGGCCTGGCCGCCAACTACAGCGTGGCACCGACGGCCAGCGCCGTCGCCACGATCGTTCCGAAGGTGCTGGCAGTCAACGCCACGGTGGCCAGCAAGGTTTACGACGGCAACACGTCCGCCACGCTGCTGGGCTTCGGGCTGACCGGCTTGGTCGGCGGCGAAACAGTCAACGGCGTCTATACCGGCAGCGCGAGCTTTGCCGACAAGAACGCCGCCAGCGGCAAGGCGGTCACGATCACCGGCATCGCGCTGACCGATGGCGCCAACGGCGGGCTTGCCGCCAACTACGCAGTGACGACCAACGCATCGAGCAACGCCAGCATCACGCCGGCGACTTTGAACGTTGCTGGCGTGGCCGCGATCGACCGGACCTACGACGGCACGCTGGCCGCGCAGCTGAACACCCAGGCGGCGGTGCTGACCGGCAAGATCGGCGCCGACGATGTGCACATCGGCAGCGCCACCGGCGCTTTCCTGGACAAGAACGTCGGCACGAACAAGACCATCGTCGCCGGCAGCACCGTGCTGACCGGCAGCGACGCCGTCAACTACACGCTGATCCAGCCTTCCGGGCTGTCGGCCAACGTCACGCCGCGCAGCTTGGCGGTGTCCGCCAGCGGCATCGACAAGGTCTACGACGCGACCACCGCCGCGACGGTCGGCCTGAGCGACAACCGCGTCGCCGGCGACGTGCTCAGCGCGTCGGCGACCGCCGCCTTCCTCGACAAGAACGTCGGCGTCGGCAAGTTCGTCGGCGTCTCCGGCATCACGCTGGCCGGCGTCGACGCGGGCAACTACAGCGCCAACAGCAGCACCGCGGCGTTTGCAGCCATCACCCGTGCAGCGCTGACGGTGACCGCAGCCGGCGCCAGCAAGGTCTACGACGCCGGGACGTCAGGGACTGTGACGCTGGCCGACAACCGAATGGGCAGCGATGCGTTCACGCTGTCCTACGGCTCGGCCGCGTTCGCCGACAAGAACGTCGGCACGGCCAAGGCATTGACCGTCGGCGGCATCAACGTCACGGGCGCCGATGTCGGCAACTACACCTTCAACACCACGGCCACCACGACGGCCGACATCACGCCGGCGCTGATCACGCAGGTGACCGGCATCACCGCTGCCAACAAGGTCTACGACGGCACGACGACCGCCAGCCTGGCCGGCGGCACGCTGGGCTTCACCGGCCTGCTGGCCGGCGACAGCCTGAGCGCGGTGGCCACCGGCGCGGTGTTCGCCGACAAGAACGCCGGCACCGGCAAGGCGGTGACGATCAGCGGCTTGGCGCTCAGCGGCGCTGACGCTGGCAACTACCTGCTGCAAACCGGCAGCGTTCCTGGCAGCACCATGAGCACCGGCAACATCACCCAGGCGGTGCTGATATTCGGCGCGACGGTGCAGAACAAGGTCTACGACACGACCACCGCGGCGACCGCGAGCCTGAGCGACAACCGCATCAGCGGCGATGCGCTGAGCGTCGGCTTCGCCAGCGCCGCCTTCGCCGACAAGAACGCCGGCCTCGGCAAGACGGTGACGGTCGGCGGGATCGCCGTCAGCGGCGCCGATGCAGGCAACTACACGTTCAACACCACGGCATCGGCGAGCGCCGACATCACCCGCGCCACGCTGGTCGTCAACGCCACCGGCATCGACCGGGTCTACGACGCGGGCACCGGCGCAGCGGTGCTGCTGGCCGACAACCACCTGGCCGGCGACGTGTTGAACATCGGTTACGGCAGCGCACTGTTCGCCGACAAGAGCGTCGGCAGCGGCAAGGCCGTCGCCGTCAGCGGCATCACGCTGAGCGGTGCGGACGCCGGCAACTACAGCGCCAACACGACGGCTGCCACGCAGGCGTCGATCAGCAAGGCGACGCTCGTTGTCGGCGCCAGCGGCATTGACAAGGTCTACGACACGACCACCGCTGCGTCAGCCATCCTGACCGACAACCGGCTGGGCAGCGACGTGCTCGACATCACGTACGGCAGCGCCAGCTTCGCCGACAAGAACGCCGGCACCGCCAAGGCGGTGACCATCGCTGGCCTGACCGTCAGCGGCGCCGACGCCGGCAACTACGACATCGACAGCAGCGCCACGTTGGCGGCCACCGCGACCATCGCGAAGGCATCGCTCGTGGTCAGCGCCGCAGCGCAGTCGCGGGTCTACGACGCCTCGACCGGCGCCGCAGTCACGCTGGCCGACAACCGGCTGGGCGGCGATTCGCTGACACTCGGCCACGGCTCGGCCAGCTTCGCCGACAAGAACGCCGGCATCGGCAAGACCATCACCGTCGGCGGCATCGTCGTCGGCGGCGCCGACGCCGGCAACTACACGGCCAACGGCGCGGCCAGCGCGCTGGCCGACGTGACGCCGGCCACCATCAGCGCGGTCGGCGGCATCACCGCGGCGAGCAAGGTCTACGACGGCACGACCGCCGCGACGCTGCAAAGCGGCGTGCAGAGCTTCACCGGCCTGCTGGGGGGCGACATCCTGAGCGCGGTGGCCACCAGCGCGGTGTTCAGCGACAAGAACGCCGGCGCCGGCAAGGCCGTGACGATCAGCGGCTTGGCGCTCAGCGGCGCTGACGCCGGCAACTACGTGCTGCAAACCGGCATCCTTCCCGGCAGCATGGTCAGCACCGGCGACATCAGCCGCGCAACGCTCGCGGTCGGTGCGACGGCACAGACCCGAACCTACGACACGACCACGGGTGCGCGTGTGACGCTGAACGACAACCGCGTCAGCGGCGACACGCTCAACCTCAGCTACGGCAGTGCTGCCTTCGCCGACAAGAACGCCGGCACCGGCAAACCGGTGACGGTGAGCGGCATCGCAGTCAGCGGCGCCGATGCGGACAACTACAGCGTCGCAACCGTCGCCACGACGACCGGCGAGATCGCAAAAGCCGTGTTGACGGTCAGCGCAGTCGGGCAGCAGAAGGTCTACGACGCCGCCACCGGCGCGGTCGTGGCACTGGCCGACAACCACCTCGGCAACGACGTGCTGAACCTGAAATACGGCACGGCGACGCTCGCCGACAAGAATGTCGGGCAGGCCAAGACAATCACCGTCAGCGGCATCACGATCAGCGGCGCAGACGCCGGCAACTACAGTGTTAACTCCGGCGCAACGACGACTGCCGATGTGACACCGGCATCACTGACCGTTGGCGCCATCGGCCACGCGAAACTCTACGACGGCACCAACCTGGCGGCCGTCACGTTGACCGACAACCGCATCAACGGTGACGACATAGTGCTGACCAGCGCAGCGCCCGGCTTTACCGAGAGGGCAGTCGGAACCGGCAACATCATCACCGTCAGCGGCATCCGGATCGCCGGCGGGGCAGACAAGGACAATTACGTGCTCGCCAATTCCAACACCACCACGTCAGCCGATGTGACGGCCTACGTCGACACCTGGTCACGTGCCCCGATCGTCCAACCGCTGTTGCGACCCTCGTTGCCGCTGCCGGCAGTCTCGCTGCTCGACCTGACACTCCCGGCCGGCTTCGGCGGCGGTGGCAAGTTGGCGACAATGGACCTCAGCCTCGGCACGCAGCCCGGTGCATCGACCGTCGTCGGTACCGCAAATCCGTCGTCGGCGACCGCAGCAGCGAACGCCGGCAACGGCGCGGCGGGCCGCGGCAACGCGTCGACGGCAAGCGCCGGCAGCGGCGCGCAGCCGGCCGCTGCCGCCACCGGAGTCGCGGTCGATGCACAGTCGTCGACGAACGGCGCTGATGTCGTCGTCAACCGTTTGGCCAGCTCCGGCAACGCAGCAACGGTCAACTCCGCATCGATCACAGAGCCGGGTGCTTCGACCACCGGCAGCGCGAGCCTGGCCGCTGCCGCCTCGTCGCGAGCCACCAAAGTCGAGTCGAGCACCGATGGAAACGCATCGGGAAATGCCGGCGTCAGCACCGGCAACGCGTCGACACTCGGCAATGCGGCTGGCAATGGCACCGGTTCGACAACGAACGGCACGAACAGCTCGAGCAGCCCACTCGACAGCTCGGCGGGCAATTCTTCTGCGAATGCCAGCGATGCCGCGACGATCTCGGGTCAGCGCGGAACACCCCGTGCGGCCAACGGCTCCGGTGATAGCGCTCGTACGTTGGAAGCGGACGCCGGCATTACGGTGTCGCTTGTTCGCTCGCCAACGCAGCGGGTGGAAGGCATGGTTTCGGTTTTGGTGCCCAAGACGATGATCGCCGGTGGCAAGGGCTTCAGTTTCCCACTGCCCAAGAACGTCGCAGACGCAGCGGGTGGGGGCAGCCTGCGTGCGACCGGGTTGGGCGGCGAGCCGTTGCCGACATGGCTGCGTTACGCGTCCGACACGCAGACCTTCACGGTCACTTCCGTGCCGGCCGGGGCTTTACCAGCGTCGGTGCTGATGCGCGACGGCAAAAAGCGCTGGACGGTCGTGATCACCGAGCGGGTGGGCAACTGACACGCGCCTGAATTACCCGGCGCTCGCCGGACGGTCGCTTGGGCGCCTGGATTCGAAAAATTGTCCTCGACCGTGCCGTCTGGCCGCGGCCTTACGGCCTTCCAGCCAGCCAGCCAAGCAACGATCCAGCATTCGATAAAACAGGTCTGTTATCCGACAAAGCGCCAGCGCGACCGTATCCATCCGGTCGCCAAGAACCTCTCGGCCGCACTGGCGATACAAGCACTACATCGCCTACTGCACTTCAGAGCATGCGCATTCACGGACCCACATCGTGATGTCACCGCCGGTCTTGTGCACCGCTTGGCCGCATGCGTGCGTGCGGCGACCGCGCCCGCACTTTCTGATGACCGCTTTAAGGCGATCAATCTGGCCCGTCCGACGCCCGGTTGGGGTCGTGTCCGGTCAACCATCCTGGCGAACAGAGGACCGGAGACCGGTGATTGAGGGCCCGCGTCGCGTCGAGGCCAATCGCGTGCCGTCAGCTCGCGGCGAACTCGGCGCCCAGGTTCGCAGCAATGTCCTGGCGCTCACCCAGCAGCCTGACCATATCAAGATGGTGGTCGCGCTCGAAGTGACACCACATCAGCGGGAACCTCGCGACCTCCCAGGTCCGAAGTCCTGGAATGCCCGGCCGAGCACAGACGAGCCGAAACCGGGGTCAAGCTCGGTCTGGTCCAGCGCGGCGTTGGTGGCCTTGACCACCGAAGGCGGCCAGTTTCGACGGCTACTGGACCAGGCCGCTGGCCATCGACCGCACTCTGGCCGAACTCGAGCGCTGGCTGGCCATTGGCATCACGCGGCCTGCGCGCGCGCCGGACCATCGCGCGTCAGCCGGGGTCGGTGGAGGGTCGTCGGGACCTCTGAGCCGCGTCGCTTTGTCGGCCCCGGGTGCGGTCAGTGCAGCGAATGGGCCCGTTCGACCCACGCGTGCCGCCGGACCGACTTGCAGTCGCTCAGCAGATCCTGCAGCGCGTCGATTC
>Ga0105046_10005076_pt1 | contig 20886 bp, 16 predicted proteins | sample MAT03_FD_78385 | JGI IMG/M metagenome (GOLD analysis project Ga0105046, IMG submission 78385) | Freshwater microbial communities from Lake Fryxell liftoff mats and glacier meltwater in Antarctica - MAT-03 (megahit assembly) | ecosystem: Environmental > Aquatic > Freshwater > Ice > Liftoff...
CAGCGCCACCTTCCTCAGCGCCACCTTCCTCAGCGCCACCTTCCTCAGCGCCACCTTCCTCAGCGCCACCTTCCTCAGCGCCACCTTCCTCAGCGCCACCTTCTTCAGCGCCACCTTCTTCAGCGCCACCTTCCTCAGCGCCACCTTCCTCAGCGCCACCTTCCTCAGCGCCACCTTCCTCAGCGCCACCTTCCTCAGCGCCACCTCCCTCGGCGCCGCCTTCCTCAGCGCCGCCACCCTCTTCGGCGCCGCCCTCTTCGTCGCCGTCCTCGTCGCCGTCGCTGTCCCCGTCACCCTCGCTGTCGCCATCACCTTCCGTCGGGGGCTCGCAAGCCACAGCGACGAGCGGGAGGATCACGAGGGCACGAAGGGTGAACATGATGGAACGGCGTAGCATTGGATTGCAGGTGAGGCACACCAGCGCCGCAGCGATTACAGCCCGCGACGTCGAAATCCACCGATGCGCTCCGACCGGCCCGTGGCACCGTCACGCGTCGGGGTCGCCACGCAAGCGGGCTTCGAGATCGCGAACGCGTGCCTCCGCAGCCGCGGCGCGCGCTGCCGCGGAATCGAGCGCCTCTGCGACACTCGGAACCAGATCGAGACCATTGGCGTCCCGCGCGACGCGAAGGCGCACAGACTGACCGGCACGGACCGACACCAAGAACGCTCCGATCCCGAGACACGACACCGGCCCCGCTCCACACTCGGCGCGCACGTAGACACCATCGGTATCGCGGCGATAGACCTGCAGCGGCACGCGCTCCGCCGCCCCTGCGACACCGAGCGCTGCCTCGGGATCGAACACGACGAGCTCAGCACACCCGAGCTGCCAATACTTCGCCGGGGCGTCCTCGTAGTCCTTGCGCCAATCCCTCGAGACGATCTCCACCGCGACGAGCGGCGGAGGATGACCGGGCAGCCATGTCTGCCACATCGTCGGCCAAGGCCGTGCCGGCGGATCCTCCAGCACGTAGAGATCCGGCGAGACGCGCACCAACGGTTCGTCCGCTCGCCACGCGAAGAACTGATTGCCACCGATCATCCGCTTCGCCCACCCCCGCTCGCGGGCGAGCATCTCGAGGCAAGACAACAGCAAGCGGCTGGTCTCCCCGTGCTCGCAGCTCTCGCCCACATCGTCCTCGTCGGTCAGAAACCAATGGGACCAGTCGACCCGCGCACCGTCGGCACGCACGAGGCCTGCGGGTGGGCGAAGTCCAGCCGCGGCACGCGTCGATGGCGTGCCTTCGGCCTCGCACGGCGATTCAGCCGACTCGGACATGTCCCGCATAGACTAGCAGCCTCCATCGGCGTGGCCCGCGATGCGAACGACGTGCCCGCCGGAACGCCTTGCTCCGACTCGCGTCGGCCAACGAGTGGCCCGATGTCGGGCCACCGATCGGCGGCCCACCGTCGGGCCACCGATCGGCCCACTGCCGGGCCACCTCGCACGCGAGCGACGTCGATCCGACGCTGCTCCGGCAGCATGACCGACCTGTCCATCAGACCGGGGCAAGCCCCCGGCGATCAGTTCGGCCCGTAAGCGCTCGGCTTTGCGAGCCGCTCGAGGCAGCCCTCTACGAACTCCGCGGGCGGAAAAAAGCGCACGCCGTCGTCGTCGATCTCGGTCGGCAGCGCGAGCAGTGTTCCATCGCGCCACCAATACAGCGACGGCGACAGCGATCCCGGCCCCTCGGCATGACGGCGGTTCGCGAGGATCGCCATCGCATGCAGCGTGTCGACCACGGTGAGATCCGCGATCGGAGCGAACAGCAGCGTGTGCCGGTTCGGCACCGCCACCAGCGCGCCCATCGACGTCACCGGCTGCAGGTAGTTCTCGAGCACGAGCATGTGCGACGTGACGAAGAACGACTCGCCGACCATCACCGAGAACTTCGTGCCGTCGTCGAGATCGAGCACCTCGGTCTCGACCTCGTCCTGCTCGAGCACGTTCGCCAACGCGATCTCGAACACCTCGTCGAGTGTCAGCGGCCAGTGCGACGGCGCTTCGGTCGGCACCGTCGCGACCGCGTCGGGCAGATCGTAGACGAGCACCGACACCAGATCCTCGCCGAGGTCGCGATGGATCGTGCTCGCGGTCAGCTCGCCCAGCGACTCGCGAGCATAGAGACGCACCTTCACGATCGACTTCACCTGACTGAAGTCGCGCCCGATCGCCTCGAGGTCGTGCGTGTGCGTGCTGACGATGACGCGATCGAAGTGCTCGCGCACGAGTTCCTCCCACTGATCTTCCTCGACCTGGTTGCACAGCTGCGCGAGGTTCTGCAGGCCGAGGCGATGCTGGCCGCCGCCCTCGATCTCGAGCTCGGCGACGCCTTCCTCGATCGTCACGTCGCCGCGCCGCGCGAGGTCGTCCGCGACCACCTGCATGAAGTGGTCGTACTCCTCGCCGTCGAAGAACGTCGCCCAGCTCGGGACGCGGGCATCGCCCCCCGCCGCGCTACGGAAGCGATCGCTCATCGGCAGCTCACCAACCGCACGTACGGCCCTTGTTCTGCTCGTCCAGGTACTCCTTCAGCGGCGCGAAGTACTCCGTCAGCGCAGCCGCATCCATCTCACGCGTGCCGGTGAGGACTTCCATCGCGTCGGGCCACGGCTTGGCCGAGCCCATCGCGAGCATCGCCTTCAGCTTTTCGCCGGCGGCCTTGCTGTCGTAGATCGAGCAGGTGTGCAGCGGGCCCTTGTGGCCGGCGAGGTCGCACATCGCCTTGTGGAACTGGAACTGCAGGATGTGGGCGAGAAAGTAGCGCGCGTACGGGGTGTTGCCCGGGATGTGGTACTTCGCGCCCGGATCGAAGAACTCCTCGCCGCGCGGCTCCACCGGCGCGACGCCCTGGTACTTCAGCTTCAGGTCCCACCACGACGCGTTGTACTTGTCCGGCGCGACCTTCCCGGCGAACACGTCCCAGCGCCACTGATCGATGAGCTTGCCGAACGGCAAAAACGAGATCTTGCCGAGCGCGTCCTGCATCTGCTTGTTGATGATGCCCTTGTCGTTGTCCGAGATCTGATCGAGCAAGCCGATCTGCTTCAGGTACTCGGGCGTGATCGACAGCGCGATCGCATCGCCGATCGCCTCGTGGAAGCCGTCGTTGGCACCGCTCTGATAGAGCACCGGCTTGCTGTAGTAGTTCATGTAGTAGTAGTTGTGGCCGAGCTCGTGGTGGATCGTCACGAGGTTCTCGTGATCGACCTTGATGCACATCTTGATGCGCAGATCGTTGTTGAGCTCGACGTCCCACGCGCTCGCGTGACACACCACGGCGCGATCCTTCGGCTGCTTGAACAGCGAGCGCTCCCAGAACGTCGCCGGCAGCGCGTCCATCCCGAGCGAGGTGAAGAAGGACTCGCCCATCTTCACCATCTTCAGCTCGTCGACCTTCTTTGCCTTCAAGGCGGCGGTGACGTCGATGCTCGGCTCGCCGGGGAACGGCTCGAGCATCGGATAGAGGTTCTGCCAGTCCTGCTGCCACATGTTGCCGAGCAGGTGCGCCGGGATCGGGCCCGAGGCCGGCACCTTGTCGCCGTACTTGTCGTGCAGCTTCGCGCGCACGTGGCAGTGCAGTGACTCGTACAGCGGCTCGACCTGACCCCACAGCCGCTCGACCTCGGTCTCGAACGCCTCGGGCGCCATGTCGTAGCGCGAGCGCCACAGCACGCCCATGTCCGCGTAGCCGATGTTCTTCGCGCCCTCGTTCCCGAGCTCGACGAAGCGCTGATAGAGCGGACGCATCGGCTTGGCGACGTCGTGCCAGCCGTTCCACGCGTCGAGCTGCTTCGCGTAGTCGCGCTCGTTCATCAGCACCTCTTCGAGCTGACCGAGGTCGCGGCACCGCTTGTCTTTCGGGCTCTTGCAGTACTTGCCCTTGCCGTACATGCCCTCGAGCTTCGCCATCGTCTGCGCGAGCTCGGTGCGCTTCGCATCGTCGTCGGGTGCGGGCAGCGTGCTCGTCAGCTTGAGCAGCGTGATCTGCCGCTTGACGTCGGCGTCGCCCTGATACGCGTCGAACTTGGTCGCGGCTTGGATCGCCTTGGTCTCGTAGGCCATCGTCGCGGCGTTCGCCTTCGCGGCCGCGGCTTCGGTCTCGTCGGTGATGTTCGTCGCCTTCGCCCACTCGGCCTTCGCACCCTCGACCCACAGCTTGCGCAGCTCGGCGTCGGTGTCGGCGATGAACTTCTTCGCCTCTTCGTCGCTCGGCTCGGGGCTGTCGCCGGTCTTCTTGATCGGGGCGTCGGCCTGCTTCTCGTCGGCCTTCTTGTCGGCTTTCTTATCGTCCTTGTTCGCCTTGTTCGCCGCGACCTTGGCCGCTTTCGGGTCGACCTTGCCCTTGTCGTCGGCGGTGCCATCACCAGGGTTGCTGCAGCCGAATGCGAAGAGCGAGAGACCGAGGACGAGCGAGGACGAAACCTGCCGAGACGTCATGGAGAACGGACGGTAGTCCGGTGGCGGGGGGTTGGCAATCCCATCAGCCGCTACTGCTGCGGCTTGGTTCGGCGCTTGGGTCGACGCACGAGCTTCACCAACTCGACGACCGATACCGGGACCAAGCCGAGCGCGACGACGGTGCCGAGCGTCGCAGCGGAAAGTGGTGCGAGCGCGAACCATGCGCGCAACGGTGCGAACGAATGCAGTGTGAGCTGTAGCGCGACCGACACGATCACGACGCCGAGCAGCACCTTGTTACGCGCCCATCCGACCTCCCACAACACCTTGTCGGGATTGCGCGCCGCGAATGCACGCAACAGCACGCCGAAGACGAGCGTCGAGAACGCGAGTGTGCGCGCGAGCTCGACATCGCCGTGATGCAGACCCCATGCGAACGCACTGAGCGCGACCGTGGCGTGCAGCGCGGCGACCCAACCGATGTGTCGCCACGCTCGGGCGTCGAGCAGCGGTGTCTTCGGATCGCGTGGCGGCTGGCGCATCACGTCTTCGTCCGGAGGATCGATCGCGAGTGCGATGCCCGGCAGCGGCTCGCAGATCACGTTGAGCCAGAGCAGATGCAGCGGCAGAAGCGGCAGCGGCCAGCCGATCGCCGCGGCGAACAGCATCATCACCAAGCCGGCGCCGTTGCCCGCGAGCAGGTAGATCACCGTCTTGCGGATGTTCGCGTAGACGATTCGGCCCTCGCGGATCGCCGTGACGACACCGCCCAGATCATCGTCGGTGAGCACCATGTCGGCCGCTTCGCGCGTGACCTCGGTGGCGCCCTTGCCCATCGCGATGCCGATGTCCGCCTCGCGGATCGACGGCGCATCGTTCACGCCGTCGCCCGTCATCGCGACGATGTCGCCGCCGTCGCGCAGGCGTTTGACGATCTCGGTCTTGTCCGCGGCCGTCTTACGCGCGTGTACGGCGGGCGCCTCGGGGTCGTCGACGATGCCGAGCTCCGACGCGATCGCCTTCGCCGTGAGCGGGTGATCGCCGGTGATCATCACCACGCGCACGCCGGCCGACTGCGCGGCACGGACCGCCGCGAGGGCCTCGGCGCGCGGCGCATCCGCGAGGCCGACCAAGCCGACAAATGCGAGATCGGACTCGTCGGCGCCGGTGCCGGTCGCGACGGCGAGCACGCGGAGGCCTCGGCTGGCCATGCGCTTGGCCTCGATATCGACGTTCGCGAGATCGACCTCGACGCACAGCGGCAGCACGGCCTCGACCGCGCCTTTCACATACACCGTGCCGCTCGCGCGCCACACCGCCATGCGTCGCCGATCGGCGTCGAACGGATCCGTGCGCACCCGCGGCTCGTCGCGTTCGATCGCTGCCCGCTCGATGCCGAGCTCGAGCGCACCGCGTAGGATCGCGAGCTCGGTCGGATCACCGATGCCACCGTCGTCGCCGAGCTCCGCGTCGCAGCACGCCGCTGCGGCATGCAGCAGCCGCTGCGGATCGTCGCCCCAGCGCTCGCGCAGCGTCATCGTGCCGGTCGTCAGCGTGCCGGTCTTGTCGGTGCAGATGATCGTCGCGCAGCCCAGCGTCTCGACCGTCGACAATCGCCGGACGAGCACGCGACTCGCCGCGAGTCGCCGGACCCCGACTGCCATCGCGACCGTGACCACCGCGGGCAGGCCCTCCGGCACCGCCGAGACCGCGAGCGACACGGTCGTCAGCAAGATGTCGTACCACCCGAGCCCGCGAACCCACCCGAGCAGCGCGACGACACCGACGAGCCCGAGCGTCGCCCACAGCAGCACGCGACCGAGCGCGGAGAGTCGCTTCTGCAGCGGCGTCTTGCTGGTCTCCGCCTGCGCGAGCAGGTGCGCGATCTTGCCGAGCTCGGTCGCCATCGCCGTCGCCGTGACGACGGCGCGCCCGGTGCCGGTCGAGACAGTCGTGCCCATGAACACGGCGTCGTGACGCTCGGCGATCGGTGCATCGGCAGGCGGCGGCTCGAGGGATTTCTCGACGGGCATGCTCTCGCCGGTGAGCAGGCCCTCGACGAGGTTCAGCGATGCGAGCTCGACGAGGTGCGCATCGGCAGCGACGACGTCGCCGGGCTGCAGCAGCAGCACGTCTCCGGGCACGACCTCGACCGCCGGGACGAGTCGTCCGACGCCGCCACGCAGCACCGACGCGCGCGCCGCCGTCAGCGATCGCAGTGCCATCAACGCCGCTTCGGCCCGCGACTCCTGCATGTAGCCGATGACGGCGTTGATCGAAACGATCACGACGATCGCGATCGCATCGTCGAGGCCGCCAACGATTCCGCTGACGATCGCCGCGGCGACGAGGATCAGTATGAGCGGGCTATTGAGCTGATCGACCGCGAGCTTCCACTTCGGCGTCGCCGCGCGCCGGGCGATCTCGTTCGGTCCGTGCGAGGCGAGCCGCCTCGCCGCCTCGTCGTCCGAGAGGCCCGTGGCGCTCGCGCGCTGAAGAAGAGCTGGCTCGGCAGACGCGGACTCAGTCACCGCGGTCGACATTCGCCGAGGCGGACCCCGCTGTCGACGGCTCCCCGCCCTCCGACTCCGCTCCGGCCGCGGCAGCATCCGCGCCGCGGTACTCGGCGAGTCGATACTGGATCTTGCGCGGTGAGATCCCGAGGATCTCGGCGGCCTTGCTGGTGCTGCCCCGGACGTGCTCGAGCGTCTTCAGGATCGCGTAGCGCTCGAGCTCGGACATCGACGAACCCGGGATCGGCGGTGCCTCGTCGGCCGCGCGCACGTGCGCCATGACGTCGCGCGGCAGGTGCTTCGGCTCGATCTCCGTGCCCTGGCACATGACCACCGCGCGTTGGATGCAGTTCTCGAGCTGGCGGACGTTGCCGGGCCAGTCGGCGCCCACGAGCACGCGCAGCGCGCGATCGCTGAAGCCGTGGATCTCCTTGCCGCACTTGCTCGCGTGACGCTCGAGAAAGTGCATCGCGAGCACCGGCAGATCCTCGCGACGCTGCGCGAGCGCGGGGATCGACAGCGTGACGACGTCGAGCAGGTAGAACAGATCCTCGCGGAAGCGCCCCGCGCGAACGTCCTCGAGCAAGTCGCGGTGGCTCGTCGCGATCACCCGCGCATCGACGTCGAACGTCTCGTCGCCGCCGATTCGCTGGAGCCGCTTCTCTTGCAGCACGCGCAGCAGCTTCGCCTGCACGCCGAGCGGCATCTCGCCGACGTCGTCGAGCACGAGCGTGCCGCCGACCGCCTTCACGAGCTTGCCGTCGCGCTGCGTCGTCGCGCCTGCGAACGCGCCCGCCTCGTGGCCGAACAGCTCGCGCTCGAGCGCTTCGGGATCCGTTCCGGCACATGCGACGGCGACGAACGGCGCCTCGCTGCGCGAGCTCCACATGTGGAGCATCTGCGCGATGAGCTCCTTGCCGGTGCCCGGCTCGCCCTGGATCAGCACCGACGTGTCCGTCGTCGCGGCCTGACGGACCAGCGCGATCAGATCGCGCGACTCCTTGGACTGACCGATCCATTCGACGCCCGGGCTGATCGGCGCAGCGCCGGTCGCCCGCAGTCGCGCGTTCTCGCGGCGCACCTCGTCGTTCGCGAGCACGCGGCGCACGACCGTGAGTAGCTCGGGGAAGTGTACCGGCTTGGTGAGGTAGTCGTCGGCGCCCTGCTGCATCGCCGACACCGCGTGCTCGACGGAGCCGAACGCCGTCATCACGACGACAGCGGTGCCTTCGAGCCGATCGCGTACCTTCGCCATGAGCTCGATGCCGTCCATCCCGGGCATCTTCACGTCGGTGATTACGAGATCGGGCGTCCAATCGTCCATCTGGCCGAGCGCCTTGAAGCCGTCGGCCGCGCTGCGCACGGTGAAGCCCTCTTCGCGCAGGAGATCGACGAGTGCCGCGCGAGCGGAGGGTTCGTCGTCGACGACGAGGATGTTGGCGACGTGGGGCGCGCAATCGGCATTCACGGGCGACCCCCTGCGGGAAAACGTGTCCATCATTGTGCTGCTTTCACGACGAGGACGGAGCACGGCGCTCGATTGACGACCTTGCTCGCGGTGGTACCGAGCATGCGTTCGAGGGCGCCGTAACCGTGTGATCCGATGACGACGAGATCGGCACCGATCTCGCTGGCGACGTCGCATATGACGTCCGCCGCCGCGCCGAGCTCGACATGAGTCACGGCGCCTGGAACTTGGGACGCGCGGGCCTCGAGCGCGCGCTCGGCCTCTTGGAGCAGCGTCTGATCGAGCTGCGCCATGGGCATGGTCCACAGCGCATCGGGCATGCCCACCGGCACGCTCACCGCCCGGCAGGCGTGGAGCGTGGCGTGGTCAACGGCGGCGAGGGCGGCCGCCCGGGCGAAGACCTCCGCTTCTCGCGGGGATCCATCCAAACCGACGAGAATGGTGTGTGGCATTCGGCTCTGGGGACCCGTCGACGGGGCCGAGTCCAGGATAGCCGCGAGGCGCCGCGCGCAACCCGGCATTCGCCGCAGATTTTGCGGTCGGCCTTCACCCGTTTCGCGTGCGTGACCGCTAGGCTCGACCTCTCCGGTGCACACGACGACACGAGCCGCAGGATCAATACTCGACGAGAGCGAGCTGCGTACGCTGTTCGACACGGTCGACGCGCTGTTGCTCGTGCTCGACGAGGCGGGCGTCGTGGTGCACGCGAACCCGGCCGCCGCGGCGACGACGGGGGTCGCGGTGCAGGAGTTGATCGGTCAGTCGTGGATCGATCGCTTCGTGCCGGCCGCCGAGCACGCCGAGACGAAAGGCGTGCTCCAGCAGGTGGGCGCAGGCGATCGCGGCATCGCCCTCGAAGGCCGGGTGCTGCGGTCCATCGCGGGAGAGATCGAGGAACACATCGTGCGCTGGCGCTTCGTCGGCAAGCGGGCCGGCGAGGTCGTCCGGATCTACGCGTCGGGTCTCGACCTCACCGACATGCGTGGAGTCGAGCGCCGCACCCGACTCGCCGAGCGGCTCGCGGTCGTGGGCACAGTGTCCGGCGGGCTCGCGCACGAGATCCGCAATCCCCTCAACGGAGCCTCGCTCGCGCTCGAGCTGCTCGAGCGCAGGCTCGCGAAGATCGTCGACGGCGAGCAGGCCCAGCCGCTGCTCGCACCGCTCGGCGTCGTGCGGAGTCAGCTCGATCGTCTGTCGTCGCTCGTCACGGAGTTCCTGCACCTCGCACGGCCCCCGAAGCTCGAGCCCCAGGACGTCGATCTCGTCGCGATCGTCGCGAAGGTGGCCAGCGCCCAGACGGCGTTCGCTTGCGCCCGAGGTTGTGCCCTGGAGCTCGTCCTGCCCGACGTGCCGGTCGTCGTCGAAGCCGACGCAGCGCGCATCGAGCAAGCGGTCGCCGCGGTCGTACGCAACGCGCTCGAGGCCGCGAAAGAGCGCGTCGTGATCACGCTCGCTGCCGACGGCGCCGGTGCACGACTACGCGTGCGCGACGACGGTCCCGGCATCCCGCCACAGAACCTCGCGCGCATCTTCGAGCCGTTCTACTCGACCAAGCCCGGCTCGACCGGGCTCGGCATGGCGATCGTGCACAGCATCGTCGAACGACACAGCGGGACGATCGTCGTCACGTGCGACGGCGGCACCGAGGTCGCCATCGGGCTGCGCCGCAACATCCACTGACGTCGCGGACGAGGACCTACCAGCCGCCTGCTTTCGGCGCCTCGGCCGGCTCGTCCGCCGCGGTGTCGCCGGCCGGCTCTTCGGCCACCGGTGCGTCGCCGTCGGTCGGCGGGGTGCTCTGATCTTTCTCGCACGCCGCGAGCGCGAGGACGGCAACGATGGACGCGAGCCGAAGCGCCGCAGGCCGAAACTCGATGGAACGAATGATGGGAGTGCGCATTGTGGCTGGGCGCTAGCCTACCACGACCCCGGCGGGCGAGACTCGGGCCAATGGCTGGCCCGACGTTCCGCGCGAAGTTGCGTTACCGGCTCGATGCGTTCATCGGCGGCGGCGCAGGCAAACAGCTGCTGTTTCTCGCCGTGATCACGGCGGCGCTCGTCGTGTTGTTCACGCTCGTCGGGCTCGTCGTCGGGCTCGGCCCGGGCGAGAGCGACGAGGGCTTCTTCACGCGCATGATCGAGACCGGCTGGTACTACTTCGGTCGCGTCATCGACTCGGGGACGTTCGTCGAGGACAGCGGTCACCTCAATCGCGCGGTCTCGGTGATCGTGACGGTGCTCGGGGTCGTCGTCGCCGGCCTGCTCATCTCGGCGCTCGCGGGCAACTTCCAGGCCCAGCTCGAGCAGATCCGCCGGACCGGCGCGCCGGTCGTCGAGAACGGTCACTTCGTCGTGCTCGGCTGGAGCGAGAAGATCTTCTCGGTCATCGATCAGCTCACCGAGGCGTACGCACTCGCGGGCCGCATCACCGTCGTCGTGATGGCCGAGCGCGAGAAGATCGAGATGGAGGCGGAGCTCGACGACAAGGTGCAGTACCGCAGTCGCGCGAAGATCGTCGTGCGCTCCGGCAGCTCGGTCGCGATGTCGCACCTCGGCAAGATCGCGATCGGCACCGCGCGTGCGGTCGTCGTGCTGGTCGACGACCGCGACGCCGCCGAGCCGGACAAGGCCGACGCGCGGGTGATGAAGACCCTGATGGCGATCTACAACCACGTCGACGTCGCGGCCCGCAGCGAGCCGTTGCGCGTCACCGCAGAGGTGATGCAGGCCCACAACCAAGACCTCGCGGTGATCGCGAGCAACGGCAACGCGCGCGTCGTGAAGACCGACGAGATGATCTCGAAGGTGATCCTGCAGACCGCGCGTATCAGCGGCCTCGCAGCGGTGTACGACGAGCTGTTCCGGTTCGAGGGCAACGAGTTCCACTTCAAGCGATTCCCGTCGATGGTCGGCCGCCGCTTCGGCGACATCCTGCTCGACTTCCCGAGCGGGCTCGTCGCCGGCATCGCGAAGGCGGATGGCAGCGGGCACACGCTCAACCCGCCCGCCGAGCACATCATCGGCATGGACGAAGAGCTGCTCATCCTGGCCGAGGACGAGCGCATCGAGATGCGGCCGTACGCGGGGCCGCTGTCGCCGGCCCACATCCCACCGATCGCGTCGACGGCGAGCAAGAGCGTCGAGCACCTGCTGGTGCTCGGCTGGAACGCGAAGATCTATCCCATCATCAAGGAGTTCGACGACTACGTCGCGCCGGGCTCGTCGCTCACGCTGGTGAACGCGTTACCGACGAGCGAACGCGAGGAACTGATCCGTGAGCACGTCGGCGAGGTGAGCAGCCTCGAGCTGCGGCACATCGAGGGTCAGTTCAGCAGCCGTGCCTTGATGGAGCAGCTGTCGCCCGATCGCTATCCGCTCGTGATGGTGCTCGGCGACACCGTCAGCGCGACCGATGCCGAGGACGCCGACACGCGGGCGATCATCGCGCTGTTGCTCCTGCGCGACGCGAGGCGCCGCTCCGGTCTGCACTACCAGCGGGTGTGCAGCGAGATCCTCGATCCGAAGAATCGTGAGCTCGCCGCGACCACGCAGCTCAACGACATCGTCATCTCCAACGAGATGATCTCGATGGTGCTCGCACAGATCACGTTCGAGCCGCGCGCACACGCGGTATTCGAGGATCTCGTGCGCTCCGAGGGCAGCGAGATCTACGTGAAGCCGATCGAGATGTACCTGCCGCCCGGCTTCGTCGGCAGCGGTCAGGTCGTGACGTTCGAGTTCCTCGTGCTGGCCGCGAAGGCCCGCGGCGAGCTCGCGCTCGGCATCCAGTGCTATGTCGCCGATCCGGCGCAGAAATACGGGCTCGTGCTCAACCCCGGCGATCGCACACGGCCGATCGTGCCGAAGGCCGGCGACAAGCTGGTCGTCCTCGCGGAGGACCAGGGCTGACAGAGGCGCTCGATCGCGAGGTCACGGTCGAGCGTCGACGCGCGGCCCGGCACTGTTGCTGCGCGGGGCTCGCCGTGACGGTCCCGTAGCCGCGCACGCTCGCCGCGAACGCGATACGATGACGACTCTGATATGCGGTCTGCCGTCTACGTCCCGTCCCTCGCCGTTCTCGTGGCGCTCGTATACATCGCGCCCCGCGAGACCGCTGCGGCACCCGGCGACATCGCGGGCACACCGGATCCCGCCCACGGCGTCCCCGCGGTGCGCATCAACGAGATCCGCATCGACGAGACCGCCGGCAGTGATCCGAACGAGTACGTCGAGATCGTCGGCAACGGCGGTGCATCGCTCGCGGGCATGACGTATCTCGTCATCGGTGACGATCCGGCCGGCGAGATCGAGGCGGTCATCAGCCTCGACGGGCAGCAGATCCCCGGCGACGGCACCTTCGTCATGGCCGAGGCGTCGTTCACACTCGCCACCGAAGACTTCACGACGGCACTGAACTTCGAAAACGTCGACGTCGTCACCCACATGATCGTCACCGGATTCTCCGGCGTGCTCGGCGACAACATCGACGCGAACGGTGACGGCACCGCCGACAACCAACCGTGGAGCCAGGTCGTCGACGCAATCGCGATCCTCGGCCCGGGGACCGATCTTCCTTATGGGCCGGGCGTGACGTGCACGGCGGGCCCGAGCTGTCAGACCGTGGATCCGCCCGGCAACCCCGGACATGTGTTCCGCTGCATCGACGGCGACGGTGCGTTCGTCGTCGGGCTGTTCGACGTCGCTGCGAATCCGCCGAGCGACTCGCCCGGCGCGCCCAATCCCTGTGCGTGCGGCGACGGCATCGTGATCCCCGGCGAGGCATGCGACGCCGTCGGCGACTCGGGCACCTGCGATCCCGACTGCACGCTCGTCGAATGTGGCGACGGCACCGTGAACGAAGCGGCCGGCGAGACCTGCGACGAGATGGGTGAGTCCGCGACGTGCGACAGTGATTGCACCGCGCCCGAGTGCGGCGACGGCGAGCAGAACATGGCCGCCGGTGAGGACTGCGACGACGACGGTGAGTCGGCGCTGTGCGACGACGACTGCACGCCGGCCGAGTGCGGCGACATGGTCGTGAACAACGTCGCGGGCGAGACCTGCGACGACGGCGGTCGCTCGGCGCTGTGCGACGCGGACTGCACCGCCGCGTCGTGCGGCGACGGCATCTTCAACGCGGCGGCCGGCGAGATGTGCGACGGCAACGGGCTCGGTGTGCCCGGCCCCACCGCGACGTGCGATGCCGACTGCACGACGGCGATCTGCGGCGACGGCCTCGTCAACGCGCTGGCCGCCGAGACCTGCGACGACATGGGCGAGTCCGCAACGTGCGACGCCGACTGCACTGCACCGGCGTGCGGCGACGGCGTCGCGAACGGTGCTGCGGGCGAGGACTGCGACGACACCGACGAGTCCGCGACTTGCAACGCGAACTGCACGGCGGCGATCTGCGGCGACGCGGTGCTGAACGCGACCGCGGGGGAGATCTGCGACGACGGTGGCGAGTCGCCGACCTGCGACACCGATTGCAGCGTCGCCGCCTGCGGCGACGACGTCGTCAACGCGATGGCCGGCGAGGCGTGCGACGACGCGGGCGAGTCGGCGGTGTGCGATCTCGATTGCAGCGATGCGGTGTGCGGCGACTCGGTCGTCAACAACACCGCTGGCGAGACCTGCGACGACGGCGGTGCAAGCAAGAACTGCGACGAGAGCTGCACGTTGCTGAGTTGCGGCGACGGCATCGTCGATGCCGGCGAGGTGTGCGACGGCGACGGCAACGGCAGCCCCGGCAACACCGCCGAGTGCGACGACGACTGCACCGCGGCGCAGTGCGGCGACACGGTCGTCAATGGGGCGGCGGGCGAAGACTGCGACGACATGGTCGAGTCGGCGGACTGCGACGACGACTGCTCGTTCGCGATCTGCGGCGACGGCTTCGTCAACCCGACGGCCGGCGAGCAGTGCGACGAAGGCGGACCGACCGCGACCTGCGACGGCGACTGCACCCCGCCGGTCTGCGGCGACGGCGTGATCAACATGATCGTCGGCGAAGCGTGCGACGACGCGAACACCACGGACGGCGACAGCTGCTCGGCGACGTGTGAGGTCGAGGACGATCCGACCGGCGACACCGCCGACACGACCGGCACGGCCTCGACGACCCTGGATGACACGGGCTCGGCGACCGCGACCGATACGCTCGACACCTCCGGTACGACGGACATCGCGGACGGATCCGGCGAGTCCGGTGACTCCGCCTACGCCGGTGAGTCGCTCGGGGGCTGCGGGTGCACGGCGCCGGAGCGTGGCGGCCGGCATGCGTGGTGGCTCGCGGCGGTCGGCCTCGTGCTCGCCCGACGGCGCCCACGAGCGGCGTAGCTCGAGAGCGCGTCTCCCGATCGACCCTGCTAGCCTGCGCCGCGCATGCAGCCCGCCGGACCCAACGCCGAACAAATCGAGTTCTGGAACGATCGCGCCGGGGCGCGCTGGCTCGCCGCCGACCTCCACTTCGCGCAGATGCTGTCACCGATCGGCGACGCGCTCGTCGAGCGTGCTGCGCCGCGCGTTGGTGAGCGCGTGCTCGACGTCGGCTGCGGCGCGGGTCAGACCTCGGCCGTGCTCGCACAGGCGGTGACGAATCGCGGCCGCGTGCTCGGTGCCGACATCTCGGCGCCGCTGGTCGGTGGGGCGGTCGCACGCGCGCTGAAGCTCGGGCTCGCGCACGCCTCGTTCGTCGAGGCGGACGCCCAGACGCACGACTTCGGGACGGGCGCCTTCGATCTCGTGTGCTCGCGCTTCGGCGTCATGTTCTTCGCGGATCCGGTCGCGGCGTTCGCGAACCTCGCAAACGCGACGGCGACCGGCGGACGACTCGCGTTCGTGTGCTGGCGATCGCTGAGGGAAAACCCGTGGTTCGCCGGGCCGCTCGCTGCGATGGCGAAGCACGTCGAACCACCTCCGCCACCGCCCCCGGGCGGACCGGGACCGTTCGCTTTCGCGGATCGAGCGCGCGTGCAATCGCTCCTCGAGCGCGCGGGCTGGGCGGATGTCCGGATCGAGCCAGCGGACATTTCGCTGTGGATCGGCGCCTCGGTCGACGATGCCCTGCGGTTCGCGAGCGACATCGGCCCGACGGCGACGTCACTCGCCCAGGCCGAGCCGATCGCACGCGATGCCGCGCTGGCGCAGATGCGCGACGTGTACGCCGGGGCGACGGACGGCGACGGCGTTGTGCGCATGCCTGCGGCCCTGTGGTACGTCACCGCCACACGGTGAAATCTTTGTCAGGGGAAGCGGCCGGCTTCCCCCTCGGCGCCGGCGAAGCCGTCAACCGAGACTCCCCCTTTCCATCGCGACAGTTCAGGGCCGGAGGCCCGTGAAGACAGTTCAGGGCCGGAGGCCCGTGAAGACAGTTCAGGGCCGGAGGCCCGTGAAGACAGTTCAGGGCCGGAGGCCCGTTGAAGACAATTCGCCGCTGCCGATTCGGCGCCTGCGCATTGCCGCTTCCCAGCTCGCGTGTTACGAGGCCACATCGGTTCTTTGCTCGATCAGCTCGTCGTTCGGATACATCCCGACCGGGTCCAGCCTACGGGGGGCACAGCCGGGCGCCCCGCACTCGCTCCCACCGAATCCGGTGGGGCTGACTCGGTCGCGCCCAAGAACCTCGCGGTGGTCCGCGATCTGGTCGCGAGAGTCGCAGCGGGTCGCGACTGCCGCGATGGCGTCGATGCGGACACGCGTGTGGCCGCGCGATCGCTCGGGTGGTTGCAGTACACCGGCAGCGAGCCGCCGACCGTCACCGAGGCGGGCACGCGGCTCCTGCAAACCGAGGTCGGCTCGGCCGACGAGCTCGCGTTGTTTGCGGGTGCGGTGCTCGAGCATCCGCCGTTTTGCAGTATTGCGGGTGCGCTGCTGCTCGGCGAGTGGCTCGAGCTGCGGGATCTCCCGCCCGCGCTCGTGCGCGAGCTCGGCCTGGCGCCGGCGCAAGCCGCTCGGCTCACGCCGTGCGTGCTGGCGTGGCGCAACGAGCTGCGGCAAGCCGGCTGGACCGCGCGGAACGCTGCGCTGCATCTGCGGTCGCGCACCGCGTGGATGACGGGGCTGTCGGTACGCACACGAGACGTCCTGGCCCGCATCGGCGTCGTGACGCGTGAGCGCGTGCTCGCGCTCGATCCCGAGTCGCTGCGCAATCGGCAAGAGTTTCGTCCGGATACGCTCCGCGAGATCGATCGCTTCCGTGCCGAGCTCGGCGGTGACGCCCTCGCGAGCCCACCCGAGCGGGTCGCGTCGCTCGTCGAAGAGGCGTCGGTACTGCTGCGCAAGCTCGGATCGTTCGAGCTGTCCGGTCGCGCGCGGCGAGTGCTTCGCGATGTCGGTGCCGTGTGCATCGCCGACGTGATCGCGCTCGATCCCGACGCGCTGCTACGCCAACCGCAATGCGGACGCACGACCGTCGACGAGATCGTCGCGTTGCTCGCGGGGCTCGAGCTACAGATGAGCCCGAGCATCGCGAGCGCGGTGCCCGAGCCCGACACCGATGCATCCGAGGAGCCGGTGCCGACCAGGGCGAGGCGGCTCGTCGCGCGCCGCGGCTGCGTGTCGATCGGTGCCCTCGCGCGTGAGTGTGCCGATCTGCCCGAGCCACTGCGCGACCTCGACGAGCTGCGTCGCGTCCTTTCCGCAGACCCCGACGTGCGCTGGCTCGACGACGACCTCGCGTGGTTCTGGATCGAGAGCGGACGGCGCGCCGGCCTGCTCGCGCGCATCGACGAGCTCTTGCGAGACGCCGACGAGGTTTCGCCCGTCGCGCTGCGCACCGAGCTCCTGCGAGAGTCCGGCTCGCGATCGGATGTCCCGCCGACGGCGGTGCTCGCTGCGCTGTGCGAGCAGCTCGGCTACGGCGAGCACCTGCACGAACAAGCACCGGAGATTGCGATCACGACCGCGACGATCGGCGGCGACTCGACGGTCGCCGAGCTGGCGGAAGCGGCAGGGACCACGGTCGACGAGCTCGTCGCGCTCGCGATCAGCGATGCGGGGCGCGAAGCGAGCCCGCCGCGCGCTCGCAGTGCATCGCGGCGCGGCCGCGCGTAGCCGATCTCGGTGGACGCGCTGGTCGCGGTGCTGCGCGAGCCGTGAGCCGCGACTACCACGGCAGCTTGCGCGTACCGATCGTGAGGAACCGGCGCACGGCCGCCTTCACGCTTCCCATGACCTCGTCGGCTTCGTGATCGCGCCACGCGTTGCCTTCGTCGTGGTCGTAGCGCCCGACGCGGAGCACCAGATCGGCGTGTGCGTTCTGGCGCAGCCGACCAGTGCCGCACATGCGTGGCTCCCACTCGCCGCATCCCGCGGCGAAGTCGACGAATACCTTCGGTCCACACGACTCGTAGCTCATGATGTCGGCACAGTTGCGCGAGTGATCGAGGCCAACGGTGTGACCGATCTCGTGGGCCGTGATCTCGCACAGGTGAGTGGGCTCCCAGTCGTCTCTCTGGAACACGAACGCGACCGCAGTGCGCAGCACGTGGCCGCCCCAGGGTGCGATGCCGTGGACCGACTCGTCGAATCCGAACTCGAGCGACGGCCCGCCGATCATCACGCGGATGAAGTCGCCGCGCTGCGGCATCTCGTCGACGATGTCGATCGCGAACGCGGCGTAGTGGCCTTGCACGCAGCGCACGAGCTGGTCCCACTCCTGGTCCTCGCCGACGAACTCGGGGATGTCGATGTACGCGTAGCCGTTGCGCAGCACAACGCCCGAGGCAAGCGCGCGCGGGTTGTCGGCGCCGGCCATCGCCCGACCACCACCGCGATCCACCAGGACGAGCAGCGGTTGCTGCGGGTTCCATGCGGACACTGCGACACCGAGATGGGTCGACCGTGTCAGCTCGGGACCGACCAACGGCGCGACGACGAGTAGCATCAGGCCGAACGCGATCAGCCAGCGGGACATCCGCTTTCGCGATCGACGCGGCGTCGGCGAAGCGGGGACGGTCCCGGACACAGCGAGCAGGGTATCAGCGCGCCGCGTCGAACGCGGCCACCGGCAGGTGATCGGACGGCGTCGTCACGCGACCGTCGCTCGCAGGAGCACCGCGGCGATCCGCTCCACGGTGACGTATCGCCGCTCGGCGAGCTGCTCGCCGAACACGTCCGGGTCGAGCTCCTCGTACGACCAGTGCGTGTCGGCGAGCGCGGGCGTCACCGCGTCGAGAAACCTGTCGCACCCGTCGACGATCGGGCTGCCGGTGTACAGCAGGAGCTGGCCACCGGAGCGCAGGCGCGCGACCGAATCACGAGCAATGCGCACGGCGAGGCCCTCGCCCAGCGCACCGCCGCCGTCGCGGTAGGTCGGGCCGTCGGGATCGTGCATGTAGGGTGGATTCGCGATCACGAGATCGATGTCACCACCGACCCCAGCGAGGACGTCGCTGTGGACGATCTCCGCCTCGACGCGGGCCAGCACGGCGTTGACACGCGCGAACACCAGCGCCGACGGGGCGATGTCCGCGAGTACGATCCGCTTGGCATGCCCGGCGAGCAGGATTCCGCCCGCACCGCTACCGCAGCCGACATCGACGAGCCGCTCCACATGCGGCGCGCATCGTTGCACGGCGGCGACGAAGCGGTGCGTGTCGGGCCCGAAGAACACCGCGTCGGGCGCGGTGGTCGGAAACGCCGAGTGCACGAACAGCTGGCCACCGAGCGTCGAGAACCGGATGGTCGAGCGCAGCAGATCGCCGTCGCGCGCGACGCAGCCGGCGGCGTCGAGCAACTCCAGCATCGCCGCCGGGATCACGTCGCGAGAGAACGACCGACTCCATCCGAACACGTCGCGTAGATCGAGCGCGGGACCTTCACGATGCTGCAGCGCGCGGATGTGCGTTGCAGGCGTCACGGTCGTGAATGCGTAGTCGAGCCGGCCGAGCTCGCGACCGATCGCGACGAGCGACGCGACGCGCGGATCGGTGAGGATGTCGCGTGGCACGCGTTCACGAGATAGCAGCACGCGCGGCGTCGGCACGTGGCAGGCGATCTTCGTCACCCCCGCCGCCGTGACGCGTGCATCTACGCCCACTGTGCGGTCCGACCCCCGCGCCTGGCCGGCTTCGGCTGGACTTTCTCTGGCACGGCCGCTGCACCGAGGGCCCCGCATGCGTCCCTCCGAATTCGCCACTGCGGCGGCGCCTGCGAGCCTTCACGTCGAGCTCGACGCGTTCAACCGCGAGCGCCTCGCGCCGACCCACGGTGCCATCGATTGGGAGCGTGCGTTGCGTCGCGCGCACGACATGTCGCGGCGCGAGTGCGGGTGGATCGACCGCGAGCGCGCAACCATCGCTCCCGCATTGCGCGACGTACCGACCGATGCGGATGCGTTCGTCGCGTGGTTCGAGTCGCTCGCGTCGCGGGGTCCGGGGCAAGGCGATCCTCTATTCCCCTGGCTTGCAACGGCAGCGACCCGCGATCAGATGCGGTGGTTCCTCTTCCAGGAGCTCGCGGGCGAGGCCGGTTTCGACGACCTCGTCGCACTCAGCCAAGTGAAGCTGCCCGCCGTCCCGAAGCTCGAGATGGCCCGCAACTACTGGGACGAGATGGGACGCGGCACCGAGATTGCGATGCACGGCCCGATGCTCGAGCGTCTCGAGCAGGAGCTCCAGCTCCGCGACCTCCCCAGCGAGCCCGTGTGGCAGAGTCTCGCGATCGCGAACTTGATGATGGGGCTCGCGAGCCATCGCCACCTCGCGTATCAGTCGATCGGCGCGCTCGGTGTGATCGAGCTGACCGCACCCGGCCGCTGCGAGCACGTGAATGCCGGCCTCGTACGTCTCGGGATCAGCGGGCACGCGCGCAAGTACTACGCGGTGCATGCGACGCTCGACGTGAAGCACTCGGCGGCGTGGAACCGCGAGGTGCTGCGACCGCTCGTCGCTGGCAATGCGGCGCTCGCACGACCGCTTGCGGAAGGTGCGTGGTTGCGACTGCACGCGGGCGCGCGATGCTTCGCGCGCTACCGCCATGAGCTCGGCTTGGACGCCGCGTCGCCCGTGGCCGCGTGTGTGGTGAGTGTCGCGCATGGATCGCGCGTAGCGAGGGCGTCCTCGTGATGCAGGATCTCGACATCATGCCGCCCAAGGATTCACCTCGAACCGAGCCGCAGTCCCGTCGCGATCGCTGGGAAAGCGGCGATCCCCGCAGCAACCCCGAGGACACCACTACGCCCCATCGCGATCCCGCCGATCCTGAGGCCGTCGCGAGTCCCGATGGCCAGTCCGGCTATGGCGCCGGCGATGGCCAGCTGCAGGGCGCAGGTGCGTGGAGCGGCCGAGCGACCCGAACGAGCAGCAACGGTACCGGCCCCGTGCCGATCGAAGGTGTACGAACCGCTAACGCCGAAACCTCGGCGAAGCCGCCGACAAAGCGGGCGGCGAGTCGCGCGAAGAACAAGAAGCCAGCGCGCAGTCGCTAGCAGCCCAGCGAAGCGTCAATACACGCGTCGCGACAACCTGCGCAATTCTAGAGACCGACGTCGCGCGGCG
>Ga0105046_10005083_pt1 | contig 20870 bp, 17 predicted proteins | sample MAT03_FD_78385 | JGI IMG/M metagenome (GOLD analysis project Ga0105046, IMG submission 78385) | Freshwater microbial communities from Lake Fryxell liftoff mats and glacier meltwater in Antarctica - MAT-03 (megahit assembly) | ecosystem: Environmental > Aquatic > Freshwater > Ice > Liftoff...
GGGGGGGGGGGGGGGGGGGGGGGGGGGGGGGGGGGGGGGGGGGGGGGGGGGGGGGGGTGGGGGGGGGGGGGGGGGGGGGGGGGGGGGGGGGGGGGGGGGGGGGGGGGGGGGGGGGGGAGGGGCCGGGCCGGTGAACGCGCACACCGGGCACGCGGCGGACGGGTCGCCGGCGCGCGGCAGGCCGCATCCGGGGCACGGAAGGGGGTCCGGCGGGTCGGGCGTCATGGCGCCATTCTCCCCGACCCGCCCGCGGGACGCAACCGCCGCCCGCACGGCACGAAGCTCAACGTTCGTGCCGAATCCATTGTGTCTGGCGGAGTCACCCCCCCGGTCACCAGACGAACATGAGTCGGCCAGACGAAAGAGCATCAGATTGACCCACGAGACGAAGCCCCGAGCCAACAGCCGACTTACGTCGGCCGCTCGCCGAATCCCACAAATACCCCCCGCCCGCCCCGCTTGCCCATCCGCCGACTGCGGTTGCGTCCGCCGGCGCACGCGGTATACCGTCCGCCGCCCACGGAGACGCCCGTGCTCGCCGGACTGTTGTCCCTGTCGCTGCTCGCCCCCGCCGCCCCCGGCCCCAGCCTGGAGCGCGGCGCCGAGTACGTCTACGCCGGCACCGTCACCGAGGCCATCGACCGCCCCGGCACCCGCTTCCGCCGCACCCACCAGCTCGAAGTCCGCGTCCTCGTGCTCGAAAAACTCCCCGGCCGCGCCGACGCCGCCGTCCTCACCCTGCTCCGCGGCGCCGACGCCGACCGCAACCCGCCCGCCGCCCGCCTCGACCTCGTCCGCATCCACGAGGACGGCACCACGCACCTGCTGCTCCCCACCGGCCCGGTGCCGCTGCGGCTCGCGCCGGACACGCCCGCCCGCGCCCTGCCGCCGCCGCCGCTCGACACCTTCGCCGCCGTCGAACTCGGCCCGTTCCCGCCGCGCGGCCGGGCGAACCAGGACACCTGGACCGCCGCCGAGCACGGCCGCCCCGACGTGACGTGGCAGACCGGCGGGTTCGGCTTCGTCAGCGGCGAGCGCTGCGCGGAACTCCGGGCGGTGCAGAAGTCGGCGACGTGGGACCGGCCGCAGGGCGCCGTCACCGCGTGGGAGCGGACCGAGACCGTCTGGACCTCCACGCAGGACGGCTCCGCCCGCCGCGTCCACCGCGTCGTCCGCCACCGCGACGGGCTCGGCACCAACGACGCCGTCCGCGTCGAGACCAAGTACGAACTGCGGACGCAAACGCGACTGCTGGGGCCGACCTACGCCCGCTACCGGACCGAGGTCGAAGCCGCGTACGCGGCCGGCGCCGAAGCCGAGCCGCTGCTGCGCGAGGCGGTGCGGCTGGGGCCGCAGCCGTTCGCCGTGCGGCTCGCCCGGCTCGACGAATTCCTGGCCGACACCGCCCCCGGCACGCCGTACCGCGAGGCGGCGCTGACCGTCCGCCGCCGGCTCGACGCCGCCCGCCGCGGCGAGGCGCTGCCCACCGCCGCGATCGTCCCCGCCGCCGGCACCGCGCCGGCCCCGCGCGCCGAGGTCGGCCGGCCGGCGCCCGACTTCCGGGCCGGCGAGTTCCGGCTGTCGGCGGCGCGCGGCAAGGCGGCGGTGCTGGTCTTCTTCATGCCCGGCCAGGAGACGGCGGAGCTGTCGCTGTGCGTGGCCGACGCGCTGGCGAAGCGCTACCCCGGCCGGGTGGCGGTGGCCCCGCTGGCGGTCTTCGCCGCCCCCGCCCTCGCCGCGAAGGACATCGAGCGCCGCCGGCTGACGCTCGCCGTTCACGACGGCAGCTCGGCGGTGGACCTGTACGGCATCGACACGTACCCGCGGTTCGTGGTGGTGGACCGCGACGGGGTGGTGCGCTGGTCGTTCGCGGGCGTCGGACCCGAGACGGGCTACCTGGTGCGCGAGCAGGTGGACGCCCTCCTGTCCCCCCCGACCGCTACAGCTTCCCCGGCGGACCCCGCGCCGCCGCCGCGGTAGCGGCACCCGGCGCGGATGCGCGACGCGGACGCGGAGTACGATGGAATTGTCGATGACCGAGTACGACATCGGCGGGCCGGCCCGAACCTGCGCCGCGACCGGCCGCGAGCTGAAGCCCGGCGACCGGTTCTTCGCCGTGCTCCGCGAGGACGCCGGCAAGCTGGTCCGCACCGACACCGCCGCCGACGCCTGGACCGGGCCGCCCGCGGGGGTCGTCGCCTACTGGGCGGGGAAGGTGCCGGCCGCGACCGACAAGCCGCGCAAGCCGGTCGTCAACGACGACGTGCTCGTGGACGCCTTCGACCGGCTGTCCGGCACCGCGGACCCGGACGGGCTGAACTTCCGCTACGTGGCGGCGCTGCTGCTGATGCGGCGGAAGCGGTTCAAGTTCGACGACGTGGTCCGCGACGCGGCCGGGGCCGACGTGGTGCTCGTCCGCGACGCCCGCGGCGGCGCCGTCCACCACGTCACCGACCCACACCTGACCGACGCCCAGGTCGGCGCCGTGCAGGCCGAGGTGTTCCGGGTGCTGGGCTGGGCGTGAGGGACGGCCGCGGACGCCACCCGGGGCGTTGCCCCGGGCTACGCTGTCCCAGCCCTTCGGGCTGAAGAGTGTCGTGGGTTTTCAGGCCAACGGCCTGGGACAACGTAGCCCGGGGCAACGCCCCGGGACGCGTCGGCGGATCAACCCGACCAGGAGCGAGCCCCATGCGCGTGCGCGACCTCCGGCTCCTCGCCGCCGCGGCCCTCCTGTGCCAGGCGGTCGGGTGCAACTGGATGCGCGAGTGGCGCGACCAGGCCCAGGCGCCGCGCCCCGGCGGCAAGCTGCGCGACGAGCCGACCGACCGGTTCGTCAAGTTCGTCAACCTCCGCGCCGAGCAGCTCCAGTCCGTCGAGTACGAGAACGTGCGGATGCGCGTGTCCGGCAAGGGCATCGGCATCCCGCTGTCGTTGAACCTGGACGGAAACCTCGTCGCCGCCCAGCCGCGGTGCTTCCGCCTGTACGCCCAGGGGAAGATAGCCGGGACCGTGGACCTCGGCTCCAACCCCGAGCAGTTCTGGGTGTACACCGGCGGCGCCGGCGAGCCGATGTTCGTGTACGCCTCGCACCGCGACTTCGAGACCGGCCGGGCCAAGATTCCCGGCGGCCTGCCGTTCGAGCCCGACTGGGTGATGCAGGCGCTCGGCATGACGAAGCTCCCGGAGGGCGTTCCCTACGACATCAAGATCGACGACCGCGAGCGGACGTACGTCCTCGGCTGGTCGGGCAAGGCGCCGAACGGGATGGCGCTCCGCAAGGAGATCGTGTTCGACGGCGACGGGGCCACGGGGAGTCGGTCGCAGATCAAGCGGCACGTCCTGCGCAACGACGACGCCAAGCGCACCGTGATCGCCACCGCCGAGGTGCGCGGGGCTGAGTCGTTCCGGGCCGGGTCGGACGCCCAGGGTCGGCCGCTTGCCGGCCAGTACCCGACGCGGCTGGTGCTGAAGTGGGAGGAGCCGCGGTTCGAGATGGACATGACGCTGGAGCGCGGCACCGCGAACGGCCCCCTGGCCGACGACCGGCGCGCCCAGCTGTTCACCCGGCCGAGCAACCTCGGCACCCCCGCCATCGACCTGGCCGTGGCCCGGTTCGACGCCCCCACCGGCCGGCCGCGCTAGGGCGTAGGCACACGCCGTGTGCCGTTGCATTTCTCACGGCACACGGCGTGTGCCTACGACTTTCCCGACCTGCTCCGCGCGTAACGCCCGGGTAACGGGCCGCGCCGGGCACTTCCGCCGCGACCGGATCGGGGTATGATCCTCCGTGTCGGCCCCGCCGGGGCCGCCTCACTCGGAGGGCGTGCGATGCTCGGACGGAAGCTGATCTGGAGTCTGCCGCTGGCCGGGGCGATCGGGGCCGGTGCCCTCGCCGACCGGTGGCTCGCCGCCGAGGCGCTCGCCGACGCCAAGCAAGACCTGAAGCCCGCCGTCACCCTGCCGATCACCCGCGTGGTGATGTTCAACAGCGGCGTCGGCTACTTCTCGCGCTCCGGCGAGGTGGACGGCGACGCCCGCGTCGACCTGACGTTTCAGGAAGCGGACATCAACGACCTGATCAAGAGCATGGTCCTGGAGGACTTCGGCGGCGGTCGCGTCGCGGCGGTGAGCTACGACAGCCGCGAGCCGATCGCCCGCACCCTCGCCAGCTTCTCGATCAACCTCAACGGCGACACGTCGTTCGCCGGCATCCTCCAGCAGGCCCGCGGCGAGCGCGTCGAGGTGACGACCACCCCGACGGCGCAGAACCAGCCCGGCAAGCTGACCGGCTCCATCGTCGGCATCGAGACGCAGGCGGCGCCCGGCGGGCCGAACCAGCCGGCGGTGCCGGTCGCGGTGCTGAACCTGTGGTGCGCCGAGGGGCTGCGGGCGGTGAAGCTGACGGAGGTGCAGCAGCTGCGGTTCCTGAACCCCGTCATCGAGAGCGAGTTCCGCCGGGCGCTCGAGGTGCTGGCCCTCAACCACGACGCCGCGAAGAAGGCCGTGTCGCTCCACTTCGCCGGCGACGGCAAGCGGCGGGTGCAGGTCGGCTACGTGGTGGAGGCGCCGGTGTGGAAGACCTCGTACCGGCTCGTTCTCGACGCCGAGGGGAAGGGCGGGAAGCCGTATCTGCAGGGCTGGGCGATCATCGAGAACACGACCGACGAGGACTGGACCGGTGTGCGGATGGCGCTCATCAGCGGCCGGCCGATCTCGTTCAAGATGGACCTGTACAACCCGCTGTACGTGCCGCGGCCGACGGTCGAGCCGGAGCTGTTCGCGTCGCTCCGCCCGCCGACCTACGACGGCGGGTTCAAGGCGCGGTTCGGGAACGCCGACGGCCTCGCCCAGCTGGGCGACCTGGACCGGGCGGAGGCCGGCGCGGCGGTTGCCCTGAAGTCGAAGGGCGGCGGCCGGCCGGGCGGCGGGGGCGGGGCCGGGCTCGGCGCCATGCCCGCCGGCGAGGCGAAGGCGGACGCCTTCCGCCGCTCGGTAGAAGTGAACGACGGCCGGGCCGCGGGCGCCCGCCAGCTCGAGCGCGAGCTCGTCGGTCAGCTCGGCCGCAGCGCCGTCGGCAGTGCCGCCACCGGCGGCAAGCTCGGCGACTTCTTCCAGTACGCGATCGACCACCCGGTCTCACTCGCCCGCCAGAAGTCGGCGCTGCTGCCGATCGTCGGCAAGGAGGTCGAGGGCACCCGCGTGAGCATCTACAACCCGTCCGTGCAGCCGAAGCACCCGCTGCTCGGGCTCCGCTTCAAGAACACGTCCGGCGTCCACCTGTCGCAGGGGCCGATCACCGTGTTCGAGGGCTCGACCTACGCCGGCGACACCCGCGTGCTCGACGTGCAGCCGGGCGAGGAGCGGCTCGTGTCCTACGCCATCGACCTCGGCACCGAGGTGGACCCGCAGAACGGTCCCGGCACGAGCCGCATCACGAACGTGAAGGCGGTGAAGGGGATCGTGACGACCACCACGAAGGTGCGCGAGGAGAAGAAGTACCGGATCGCCAACCGGAGCCAGACGGACCGGACGCTGGTGATCGAGCACCCGAACCGCACCAACCAGCAGTTCAAGCTGGTGGAGACGGCCGCGCCGGTCGAGGACACGGCGGGGGTGTACCGGTTCCAGGTGGCGGTGAAGGCCGCGGAGGAGAAGACGTTCCCGGTGACGGAGGAGCGCGACGTGAGCACGCAGGTGGCGCTGTCGAACAACCCGGACCAGCAGATCCGCTTCTTCCTGAGCCTGAACGAGGCGACGCCGGCGCTGAAGCTGAAGCTGGCGGAGGCGCTGAAGCTGAAGGGGGCGTGGGACGGCCAGCTCCGCGAGCTGACGCAGGTGAAGGCCGACCTGGCGCGGGTCGGCGCCGACCAGGACCGCATCCGCAAGAACCTGGCGGCGACGCCGCGGGAGGCGGAGGTGTTCCAGACGTACCTGACCCGGCTGGCGACGCAGGAGCGCGAGATCGACGGGCTGACGGCGCGGGAGCGGACGCTGATGGCCGCGGAGTTCACGGCCCGCAGGGGGTTCGAGGACTTCCTGGTGAACCTGACGGACTGAGTGTTCGGGCAGTCGCTCACCTCGCGCGCCCCGCGACCGCGTGTCGGCGGGGCGCCGTCGTTGTAAAATGCGGTACGCCCCGCGGAGGCATCCCATGGCGCCGGACGACCGGATCACATTCAACCCGCTCCAGTGCGGCGGGCGGCCGTGCGTGCGGGGGATGCGCATCCGGGTGAGCGACGTACTCGACCTGCTCGCCGCGGGCCTGTCGCACGCCGACGTGGTCGCCGAACTGCCCGACCTCGAACCGGCCGACGTGGTCGCCTGCCTGCGGTATGCCAGCGCCCTGACCGCCCGGCCGGAGGCGGCCGCGTGACCGTCTGGCTCGACGCTCACCTGTCGCCGGCCCTGGCGCCGTGGCTGGCCGCGACGTTCGGGGTAACGGCGACCGCCGTCCGCGACCTCGGCCTGCGCGACGCGCTCGACCCCCCGATCTTCGAGGCGGCGCGGGCGGCGGGTGCGGTCGTGATGACGAAGGACGCCGATTTCGCCGAGCTGGTCGGGCGACTGGGTACGCCGCCGCAGGTGATCTGGCTCCGGTGCGGGAACACGTCGAACGCCGCACTTCGGACACGGTTGTCGGCCGAACTTCCCGCGGCGCTGGCACAACTGGCCGCGGGCGTTCCGCTCGTCGAGGTCGGGGCGCCCGGCGACGAAACCGGGGGCTGACGCCCCCGGCTCGCCCCGGCGGGTCAGCCCCAGGTCACCAGTCCGGGCTCGAACGAGTGCGGCAGGTCGTCGTGCGTCGGCAGCACCCGCACGCTGAACCCGAACTGGCCGCTCTCCCCGCACGGCACCTTGCCGTAGTACTCCACCAGCCCCGCCCCGTGCCCGTTCCACGCGTGCCGGCCGTCCGGCTTCAGCTCCATCGTCTGCGGCACGGCGATCTCCCCCAGCGCGTCGAGCGTGCCGAAGCACAGCTGCACCTTCACGTCGTTCGGGGTGAACGACCCGAGCTGCACCCGCACCTGCACCGGCAGCAGGTCGCCCACCCGCCGCGCCTCCGCCACCGGCGCGTCCACGCCCTCCACCTTCACCTGGCCCCACGCGCCGCCCACGCGCTTCCGCCACCCGGCCAGCGCCTTCGCCGCCGTCAGGTGGTCCGCCCCCAGCTTCGCGTACCGGCGGTGGCTCGGCAGGTAGCACCGCTCCGCGTACTCCTCCACCATCCGGTTCGTGTTGAACACCGGCACGCACGTCATGATCGACCGCTTCATCCGCCGGATCCAGCCGCGCGGCAGCCCGTCCGCCCCGCGGGCGTAGAACAGCGGCACCACGTCCTGCTCGATCTGGTCGTACAGGTTCCGGCTCTCCACCTCGTCCTGGTACGCCAGGTCCGTGTACTCCTCGCCGGCCCCGATCGCCCAGCCGTTGTCGCCGTCGTACCCCTCCACCCACCACCCGTCGAGGATCGACAGGTTCAGCCCGCCGTTCACCGGCACCTTCATGCCGCTCGTGCCCGACGCCTCCAGCGGCCGCCGCGGGTTGTTCAGCCACACGTCCGCGCCCTGCACCAGGTAGCGCGCCACGTTCATGTCGTAGTCTTCGAGGAACACGACGCGCCGCCGCAGCTCGCTCCGCCGGGCCATCTGCACCACCCGGGCGATCAGCTCCTTGCCGCCCTGGTCCTTCGGGTGCGCCTTGCCGCTGAAGATGAACTGCACCGGCCGGTCCTTGTCGTTGACCAGCTTCGCCACCCGCTCGATGTTGCGGAAGATCAGGTCGCCCCGCTTGTACGTGGCGAACCGGCGGGCGAAGCCGATCGTCAGCGCGTCCGGGTCGAGCACCTCGTCGGCGGAATCGACCTCGCTCGGGGGCGACCCGCGGCGCTTCAGCTGCGCCTTCATCCGCTGGCGGGCGAACGCCACCAGCCGCTCGCGGCCGCGCTCGTGGGTGCGCCACAGCTCGGCGTCGGGGATCTGCTCGACGCGCTTCCACACCGCGTAGTCGGTCGGCTTCGCCTCCCACGGCACCGCGAGGTAGCGGTCGTACAGCTGGCCGACCTCGGGGCTCAGCCAGCTCTGGGTGTGGACGCCGTTGGTGATGCTGGTGATCGGCACCTCCTCGGGCGGCAGGCCGGGCCAGATCTCGTGCCACATCTTCCGCGACACGCTGCCGTGCAGCTTGCTGACGCCGTTCGAGGTGTTCGCCATCTTCAGCGCCAGCACGGTCATGCCGAACGGCTCGCCCTCGTTGGTCGGGTGCTGGCGGCCCAGCGCCACGAGGCCGGCGCGGTCCACGCCCATCGCCGCCATGTAGGCGCCGAGGTACTCCTCGATCATGGCGACGGGGAAGGCGTCGTTCCCGGCCGGGACCGGCGTGTGGGTGGTGAAGCAGGTGCCGGCCTTCACGAACTCGGCGGCGGCGGCGAAGTCGAGCTTGTGCTCCTCCATCGTCACCCGCACCCGCTCGAGCGCGGCGAAGGCGGCGTGCCCCTCGTTCATGTGGACGACGGTGGGCACCCGGCCGACGGCCTTGAGGGCGCGGATGCCGCCGATGCCGAGGATGATCTCCTGCTGGATGCGGGTGTGGTGGTCGCCGCCGTACAGCTGCGCCGTGATGGCGCGGTCCTCGGGGCGGTTCTGGGGGATGTTGGCGTCGAGCAGGTAGAGCGGCACCCGGCCGACCTGGACGTGCCACACCTTCAGCTTCAGCTCGCGGCCCGGGAGCGGCACCGACACCTGCACCGGCTCGCCGGCGGCGTCCAGCTCTTCGCGCAGGGGCAGGGTGAAGAAGTCGTTCTCGGGGTAGCGCTCCTGCTGCCAGCCGTCCACGTTCAGGTACTGGCGGAAGTACCCCTCGCGGTACATGAGGCTGACGCCGGCCAGCGGCAGGCCGAGGTCGCTGGCGCTCTTGAGGTGGTCGCCGGCGAGGACGCCGAGGCCGCCGCTGTACACCGGCACGCTCTCGTGGATGCCGAACTCGGCCGAGAAGTAGGCGATCTTCAGGTCGCCGTCGGCGGCGCCGTGGGCCTCCTGGAACCACGTCGGCGCCTTCAGGTAGTGGTCGAGGGCGGCGGCGACGCGGTCCATGTGGGCGAGGAAGCCGTCGTCCTTCTCGAGTTCGACGAGGCGGTCCTGCTTGATGGCGGCGAGGAGCCGGATCGGGCTGTGGTCGAGCGACTCGAACAGGTCGGGGTTGATGCGGCGGAACAGGGCGACGGCGTCGGCGTTCCAGCACCACCACAGGTTGTACGCCAGGGTGGTGAGCGGCTGGAGGCGGTCCGGCAGGCAGGGACGGACGACGTAGGTGCGGATCGAGCGACCGGGCATGTAGACCCCCGAGGAACCAAGGCCGCCGGTCGGTCGGGAGAAGGCCCGCAGTCGTGGGCCGACCTGTCCGGTCAGAACCGGGGTAGTTTAGAGAGAGTTGAACGGCGATTCAATTCCGACTGCGGGCGGCCGGGAAACCCTGACGGGGTAACGGCTTCGGACGCTTCACGCGATTCCCGCGGCGGCTTCATCCCGTCCTCAACGTCGCCGCGTAAAAGTACGGTCGTTCGTCTTTGTCGTCTCCGTCGTTCGTCCCCGAGGTGCCGCCATGCGGCTTCGTCGCCCCGCCTTCACGCTGATCGAGTTGCTGGTGGTCATCGCCATCATCGCCATCCTGATCGGGCTCCTCCTCCCGGCCGTCCAGAAGGTCCGCGAGGCCGCCGCCCGGGCCAAGTGTTCGAACAACCTCAAGCAGATCGTCCTCGCCTCGCACAACGTCGAGAGCGCGACCGGGAGCTTCCCGCCCGGGCTCCCCCGGTTGATGCAGTTGGAGGCCGGCAACGGCTGGTCGTCCGAGACCGATCCCGCACTCGGGCCGTGCGAGCCGCCGCTGTGGGTGGTGTGGGGGAACAGCAACAGCGGCGGGGCGTGCGGGGGCCGGGCGTGGGGGCCGAGTTGGCCGTACCACATCCTGGCCACGATGGAGCAGACGGCGCTGGACGCCAAGATCCCGGCGGCCGCCGCCAGCGACGGCAGCAACGGGGCCGAGGCCAACCCGCCGGACAACTGGGACGGGGTGCCGAACCGCCGCCCCGACATTGACTTCCAAACCACCCTGTCCACCCGCCTCATGGTCTGCCCGAGCTACGGCACGACCGAAGTTCACTTCGAAGCCCTGTCGCTCCAGAACCTGGCGAAGGGGAACTACGTCGGCTGCTGGGGCGGCAGCTCGTTCGGGAGCAGCGCGGTGTGGGGGGGCGGGACCACCGGCGGCGTGTTCGGCCTGGCCAAGATCAAGAAGTGGCCCGTGCTGGCCCGGGTCGGGTCGGGGAGGGGGACGGCCATCACCGCCGTCACGGACGGCACCTCGAACACCATCATGTTCAGCGAGCTCCTCCCGTTCGACACGGCCCTCGACTCCGCGACCACCGCGAGCCCGGCGGGGCGGAACGTCGACCTCCGCGGGGCGGTCCTCTTCCCGGCCGCCGGCGGGAACATGTTCACCACCCTGACCACCCCGAACACCACCGCCGCGGACCAGCTCGTGTCGTGCGACAGCCGCATCCCGGCCGGGAACCGGGACCGGCTGAACTGCACTCGGAACCAGGCCGACGGGAACACCTGGGCCGCAGCCCGGAGCCGGCACACCGGCGGGGTGAACGGCGCGATGGCCGACGGGAGCGTACGGTTCTTCCGCGACTCGATCAACGCCCAGGTCTGGCAGGCGCTCGGGAGCAAGGCCGGCGGCGAGGCGAACACGAACCCGGACTGAACCCGCCCGGCCGGCGCCGGCCGGGGCGAATACCCCGGCCGGCCGCTCGGACGTACCTCAAGGACACCATGCGCCGTACCCCACTCGCCCGCGTCGTCGTCGTCCTGGCCCTCGGGGCCGCAGCCGCCGGGTGCGGCGGCGGGTCCGGCGGCCCCCGCCCGCCGGGCTACGGCTCGGAGGACGGGAAGCTCATCGCCGACGTGATCGACGCGTTCAACGAGGTGAAGTACGACCCGGCCCGGGCGAAGAAACTGTTCGCGAGCGGGCAGGCTCCCAGCACCCGGCAGTACGACCCGTACCGGTACGACGTGGACGGCAACCCGTCCGTGTCCGGGGCGACCGCGACCGCCCGGATCAAGGTGATCGGGGATGCCGATTCCAAGGAGAAGGGGACCGCCGAGTGGACCTTCTCGAAGGAGGGTAGCGGCTGGAAGATCAAGACGGCCCCGCTCCCGTGACAGCCGCCCAACCCGCCGCCCGCGGCTGGCTCGTGTCGCCGGCTTTCGACCTGCTGTTCCTCGCCAACCTCGGGTGGCCGCTGCTGCTGCTTCCGGGGATCGGTTCGCGCTCCGACACGGCCGTGGACTTCTGGCAGGTCTACTTCCTGACCGTGCCGCACCGGTGGATCACGCTGCTGCTCGTCGCCGCCGACCCGCCGCGCCGGGCCGGGCAGGCGCGCCGGCTCGTCGTCGTCGCGGTGGTGGCGGCGCTGCTGGTGGGCGGGGCGTACCTGGGCACGGGCGCGTTCGTGTGCCTGGCGCTGGTCGATTACCTGTGGAACGCGTGGCACTTCGCCAGCCAGCACGCCGGGGTGCTGCGGATGTACGCCCGCAAGGCCGGCGGCGGGTCGGCGTGGCTCGAGCGCTGGGGGCTGCGGCTGTTCGTCACCTACGGCGCCGGCCGCGCCGCCGGGTGGACGACCGGCTGGCTCGAAGGCGCCTCCGAGTGGCGTGCCGCGCTGACCGCGCTCGACCTCGGCGTGCTGCTCGTCCCGCTGCTGCTGCTGGCGACCAACCTCGTCGGCTTCACCCGCGCGCGGCTCGGGAAGCTGGCGTACCTCGGCAGCGTGTGCGTGCTGTACACCGCGTTCCTGCTGGCGCTCCACTTCGAGGAACCGCGGCTGATCGTGCCGCTGGCCGCGGCCGGGTCGCTGTTCCACGCCGCGGAGTACCTCGCGGTGGTGACCCTGTACGCCCGCCGCCGCACGGGCGCGGCCGGGGCGTTCGCCGCGCTTGCGCGGCGGTGGCTGCTGTTCCTCGGGCTGTACGTCACGCTCGTCGGCGCGGCGGGGGCGTACCTGGCGCAGGCGGACTCGGGGTGGGCGACGGCGTGGGTCGGGCTGAACCTGTGGGCGGCGCTCGTCCACTACGCCTACGACGGGATGATCTGGAAGCTCCGCCGCCCGGACACCGCCCGCGACCTGGGCGTGTCCGACAACTCGGAAGGGCGGTGACCCGTGGACGCCGCCCGCCTGCTCGGCGCCGCCCTCGGGCTGCTCGTCCCCGCCGTGGTGCTGTGGATCGCCACGCCGGACGAGCGGAGCGCGGTCGGGATGACGGCGGCGCCGTTCGCGTACCCGCGGCTGCTGGCGGCGCACCTGGCCGCGGCCGTGCCGCTCGGGCTGGTGCTGGCGGCGCGCGTGCCGCCGCGCGACCCGGCGGCACGCGCGCGGTGGGTCGCGGCCGGTGTCGCGGCGGCGGTCGGCGTCGCGCTGATCGGCCCCGGCCTCGGAGTCGAACTCGCCGCGGGGAAGGTCGGGGCGGCGCCGCTGCTCGTGCTGCGAACGCTGCTCGCCGCGGCGCTCGTGGTGCCGTGGTGCGTGGCGGCCGCGGCCGGGACGGCGGCCGCGGACAAGCCGGGGCAGTGGGAGTTCGCCGCGGCCGGTCTGCTGGCGCTGCTGCCGCCGGGAATGTACGCCGAGACGCTGGCGCGGGCGCGAACGGCGAGCGCCGAGGAGCTGCTCGCCATCGGTCGGCCGGCGAAGGCGCTGCCGCACCTGACCGGGGCGGTCGAACTCGGGGGCGACCGGAAGGTCGAGGGGAAAGCACCCGCCGAGGCCCGGCGGAACGCCGACGCGCTGGTCGCGCAGCTGCGGAAGGGAACGGCCGCGGGACTGCCGCCGACCGCGCCGCCCGCGGCGCAGCTCCGCTTCGCCGTGGCGCTGATTCAGCTCGACGAGCTCGACGCCGCCGCCGACCGACTCCGCCCGCTCGCCGCGACCGACGACACGGCTCAACTGCTGCTGGCGACGGTGTACCGCGATCAGGAGAAGTGGGCCGACAGCGACGCGGCGTACGAGGCGGCGCTGGCCCGGCTGCTGCCGCGGGCGGGTGCCGACGCGGCGGCGCGGCGCGGGAGCGCGACGGCGTTCGAGGGGCTGGCGCACAACGCCCGCGGGGCCGGCCGGCCGGCGGAGGCGGGGGCGGTGTACCGGCGGGCGCTGGCGGAGCTGCCGGCGGAGGCGGCGCGGTTCCACTTCCTGCTCGGCCGGCACGAGCACGACGGCGGCCGCCCGGCCGCGGCGCTCGAGCACCTGCGGGCCGCGGCCGAGCTTGATCCGGCGGGTTACGCGAAGCCGGCCGGCGAGCTCGCCGCGACGATCCGCTCCCACACCTACGGGTGCGTGCTGCGATAACAATCGGCGAGCGGCCGGCGTGAGCCGGCTGTTCCTTCGCGTGCCAGACGCGCGAAGGACCAGCCGGCTCACGCCGGCCGCTCGCCATCGACCACCGTTCCCTCCGGCGGGCACCCCGCGTCGAGGTAGCCCTGCAGGATCAGCTGCGCCGCCACGCGGTCGCGGCGCTCCTTGCGCTGCTTCGGGTTCAGCTTCGCCATCCGCAGGAAGTCCTCGGCCGCGGCCGTGGTGCAGCGCTCGTCCCACCACACGACCGGCAGCCCGGTCACGCCGGCGAGCCACGCACCGAAGACGCGCGCCTCCTTCGCCTTGATCCCTTCTTCGCCGCCGGTGTGGAGCGGCAGCCCGACGACCAGCCCCACCACCCGCTCGGCCGCGACCAGTTTCAGGAAGTACGCGGCATCCAGCGCCGGCCCGCGGACGGTGTACGTCTCCAGCGGCGACGCCACGATGCGGTCCGGGTCGCAAACCGCCAGCCCGATGCGGACGGTGCCGGGGTCGAAGCCGAGGAGGCGGCCGCTCACAGGTAGCGCTCCAAACCCCGGGCCCGGATCGCGTCCACCAGCTTCTTCACCTCGCCCTCGCGGTCCTTCGACGCCACCAGCGTCGCGTCGCCGTTCTGGATGATGATGAGGTCGCTCACCCCCAGCGTGCCGACGAGGTGGCCCGCGTCCGACACGATCACGCACCCACCCGTCTCGACGCCGACGTGCAACCCCTGAACCGTGTTGCGGTCGGCGTCTTGCGGGTTGCGCCGCTCCAGCGCCAGCCAGCTCCCCACGTCGTCCCACTGGTACGGGGCGTGGAGCACCAGCACCTTCCCGGCCTTCCCCGCGTCCTGCATTACGGCGTAGTCGATGCTCACCTTCTCGACCGTGTCGTACTCGGCGCGGAAGACGCGCTCGAAGTCCGGCGTGCCCCACGCCGCGGCGATGCGCTGCACCGTGTCGTGCAGCTTCGGCTTGTTCACCTTCAGCTCGCCGAGCACGGCCGCGGGCTTCCACACGAAGATGCCGGCGTTCCACAGGTGCCGGCCACCGACCACGTACTTCTCCGCCGTCTCCTCGTCCGGCTTCTCGACGAACGCCGCCACCTTCGACGCCTGCACGCCCTGCCGGCTGCCCGCGCCGCCGGCGAGCTCGATGTAGCCGTAGCCGGTGCTGGGGAACGTCGGCGGGATGCCGAAGGTGAGGAGCGCCGTCGGGTGCTCGTTCGCCAGTTGCTCCGCGGCGTGGACGGCGCGGTGGAACTCGGCGACGGGTTCGATGACGTGGTCGGCCGGCATCACGATGATGGTCGCGTCCGGGTCGTCCTTCGCAATGATCGCGGCGCCCAGGCCGACGCACGCGGCGGTGTCGCGGCGGAAGGGTTCGCCGATGACGTGGCTCGCCGGCAGGTCCGGCAGCTGGGCCGCGGTGTCGGCGACGTAGGCGTCGCCGGTGAGAACCCAGGTCCGTTCCGGCGGCACCTGCGCGGCGATGCGATCGACCGTTTCCTGGAGGAGGGTGCGGTCGCCGGCGAAGGAGAGGAACTGTTTGGGCCGGGCGTCGCGGCTGCGCGGCCAGAACCGGGTGCCGCCGCCGCCGGCCATGATCATCGCGTGGAGCATCGGGCGCGGGTTCCTGCGCGGGGAGGGACGGTGTCTGTTGTACGGGCGCGGTTCACCCGGCGAGCCGACCGCCGTCCGGCGGGCGTCGCGTTACGACAGCCACGTCGGCCCCGTCACCGCGAACCCGCGCGGCAGCTTCGCCCGCAGCTCGGCCGCGTCCAGCGCCAGCAGCGGCGACACCTCGACCGCGTGGCCGTGCGTCGGCACCCCCGCGGCTTCGAGCCAGCCGGCGTGCAGCGCGACCAGCGCCGCCCGCACCGTCGCCGGCGAGTCGGGGCCGGTCGCGTTCTTCAGCGGCGCGAATTCTTCCGCCCGCGGCGTCTCGACCGTCAGCCACCGCTCCGCCATCGGCAGAGCGTCGAACACGAACAGCTCGAACTTCAGCGCGTCGGCGTCGCCGCCGGCGGTCGGCACGGCCTTGCGCGCCAGGTGGTACGCCAGCCCGCCGCGGGCCGTGACGCGCCCCAGGAACGGCACCGAGAACAGGTGAATCGCCGGGCTCCCGGCCCGGAACCGCAGCCGGCCGTCGGCCCCGCGCTCCGCCGCCATCTCCGCCGGCAGGTCGGAATACTCGACGATGCGACAGCGGCCGTCGACCGCCGTCAGGACGCCGACCTTCTCGCCCGGCTCCTCCTTCGCCACCACCTTCGACGACGCCTCGGCGCCGGCGAGGACGTGCCGGCCGACGAACCCCGGGTCGCACACCTTCACCAGCGGGTTGTCCACCTGGAAGTAGAAGACGTGCCCGACGCCGCGCGCCCGCAGGTCGGCGAGGAGCCCCGTTTCCGCGAGCGCGGTGAGCGTGCCGCCGTGGCCGTTCGGGCTCTCGAACAGCTTGCCCGGCCGCTCCAGCAACAGCCGCCCCGTCGCCCGCTCGACCGCCGGCATCGTCCCCTGCTGGAAGAACACCACGTCGGCCTCGGCGAGCCCGAAGTAGCGCTCGGCGCGGAAGTAGGCTTCGGTGTCGGCGTGCGTCGCGGGGCTGGTCATCACCAGGAGCGGCACCGGCTTGCCGTACCGGCGGGAGAGCGCCAGCACCTTCTCGGCGTGGACGCGGAACAGCGTCGCCCCGCTGACCGGGCCGACGGGGAACATCCCTTTGGGTTGGTCGGAGCCGAGCCGCGTCCCCTGCCCGCCGGCGACCACCAGCGCCGCTACCGCGCCGGCCCGCAGCGCCGCTTCGCCGCGGGCGATTTCTTCCGCGCTGGCCTGCGCGGGCAGGAGGGGCACGGGGGCGATGCGGTCGCGCGGCGGCAGTGCGGCGTGCGGCTCGTCCTTGCGGCGGTAGAGTGCGTCGAGTTCGGCGAGGTCGAGGCCGGCGAGCTGCGCGACGAGGGCGGTCCGGTCGGCCGGCGCGAGCGCGGCCCAGTCGGCGAGGACGTGCTCCTGGCCGTGGGCCGCGAGGCGGTGCCGCAGGTCGGGCGGGACGTGGGTCATGGGTGGTACGGCCTTCGCCGCTCGCGGCGATGCAACGCCGCGAGCGGCGACCGGTCAGAACGCGAACGACAGCCCGTCGTACCCCAGTTCGACCCCCGGCGGCAACCCCGCGCTGATCGCGTCGTGGTCCATCAGGTGCCCGAGGTGCGTCAGGTACGCCCGCTTCGGCCGCACCCGCGCGATCACGTCGAGCGCCTGCTCCAGGCTGAAGTGCGACGGGTGCGGCTTCGCCGGCCGCAGCGCCCCGAGGATCAGCACGTCCAGGCCTTCCAGCAGCGGCCAGCTCCGATCGGGGATGCCGCTCACGTCCGTGCAGTACGCCAGATTCCCGACGCGGAAGCCGTACACGTGGAAGCGGCCGTGAGTAAACGGGATCGGCGTCACCACCTCGCCGCACGCCGCGAACGGCGTGTCGTCGATGCGGCGGAACTCGACCTTCGGCACGACGCCGACGGGGATGTCCTCGCTGCCGGGCTCGAAGGCGTAGGCGTACACCCGACGGATCACGTCCTCGGTGTCGGCGTCGCAGTACAGCGGCAGCGGCGCCTTCAACAGCAGCGGCATGAGGCGCAAGTCGTCGAGGCCGAAGACGTGATCGACGTGGTAGTGCGTGTACAGGACGGCGTTCACCAGCCCGACGCCGGCGCGGACGAGTTGCAGCCGCAGCTCGGGGCTGGTGTCGATAAGGAGCGTTCCCCCCGGCGCCTGGATCAGCGCCGAGGTGCGGTACCGCTGGTTCTTGGGGTTCGGGGAGCGGCAGACGGCGCAGTCGCAGCCAATCATCGGCACCCCGACCGAGGTGCCGGTGCCGAGGAAGGTGAAAGTTCGGTCACCCTTCATGAGGGGATTATACGGCGGCCCGGCGAGCCGAGGGCCGTCAGGCCCCGGGTGAGTCACGCGCCCCGAATCACGTCCTGCGTGGTTCGATCCGCGTAACTCGCCCGGGGCCTGACGGCCCTCGGCTCGCCGGGGTGGACCCCTACCGTCCCCACGACTCGGCCGGCGCCCCGTACCGGTCGCGCGGGTCGCGCGGGGCGTGGGTGTCGAGGTGGACCTGCGTGTACCCGCCGGTCGCGGCGAAGTACCCGAGCAGCAGCAGGAACCCGACCGCCAGCACCGCCGGCACCACGGCCGTCCACATCAGCGCCGTCTTGGCCCCGTACTTCCGCGCCTCCTCCAGCGGCTTCACGTCCGTCGCGTAGTTCGGCTTCCCGGCCGTCTCCCACCACGACTTCAGCTTCGACAGGTTCTCCTTCAGCTTCGGCTCGACCGCCTTCCCGTCCTTCTCCTGCTGCGCGATCGTCGCCAGGTCGGAGTCGAGGGTGGTCGGCTTGGCGTCGGCCTTGCGGTTCCCCTTGTCGTCCAGCCCGCCCTTGTAGTCGTCGAACACCTTGAGCTTGGCGTTGTCCAGACCGGCTACCGGCGGCGCCTCGGCCGGGGCGAGGTCGGTGACGATCGGGAAGATGGACTTCTCCGCCGCCTGGTACCGCTCGGCGGTCGCCGGGGACGTGCTCTGGAGCTTCTCGACCGCGAAGTAGTCCTGCTTGTACCCGATCCCCGGGCCGCCGAGGATGCCGGCCCCGATCATGCCGACGCCGCCGCTGAGGCCCAGCGCCAGCGCCCCGCCCTTCGGGAACCGCTCCGAAATCACCCCCAGCAGCGTCGGCCAGTAGAACGTCTTGCCGATGCCGTAAATCGTCACCGCCGCGACCCACGGCCACACCGAGTCGGTGAACGGCATCCCGAGCATGTACAGCCCGGCGGTGCCCAGCACGGCGCTGCCGAACAGCAGGCCGATCGGGTTGATCTTGTGGACGATCGGGCCGGCGAAGAACCGCAGGGTGAACATCAGTACGTTCGTCCAGATGAACACCAGCTTCGCGTTCGTGCTGCTGTCCAGCACCCGGGCGGTGATGTTCGTGATCCAGCTGTCGGTCCCGAGCTCGACGTACCCGACCAGGGCGTGCATCACGTACAGGAAGGCGAGCACCCAGCTGCCGATGGCGAACTTGGTGACGACCGCGAACCCGAGCCAGACCGCGCCGGCCACGCTCCACCCGACGTAGGCGAGGATGAGGTTCTTCTGCTTCGGGTCTTCGCCCGGGATGACCGGCCCGAGCACCTCCTGGAACAGCTTCGCCAGGGCCAGCCCGATGAGCGCCGCCCCGAGGGTGAACCCGAGCATGCCGACGCTCTTCATCATCCCCTGGAGCGGCACCCCGGCCGTCTTCGCCTCGGAGTCGGGGAAGCGGCGGCCGAGCATCATCAGCCCGTAGATGAGGACCGGGACGAGGAACACGCCGAGCTTGTACTCCCAGCGGACCTCGCCGGCCTGCTCGAACCCGAGCATGACGGCGGCGCCGAGGATGAGCCCGAGCGGCCAGCCGGCGTGGAGGATGTTCAGCCAGTGCGTCTTGTTCTTCGGGAACAGCGTGGCGGTGAGCGGGTTGATGACCGCCTCGCAGGTGCCGTTGCCCAGCGCGAACAGCCACATCCCGAGGTTCAGGCACCAGAACGCCCCGGCCTTGCCGTAGGCCTCGTACACCGGGGTGGCGGCGAACGTGACCACGGCGGACGACGCGTGGAGGAGGAAGGCGACGGCCATGAGCCGGCCGTACCCGAACCGGTCGGCGCAGAAGCTGAAGAAGATGATGGCGAGCCCGAACCCGACGAGGCCGCCGCCGGTGATGGTGCCGAGCTCGGTCTGGGTGAACCCGTACTGGTCGCCCCAGTTCTTGAGGATGTCCACCCCGCGGACGGAGAAGCCGATGCCGGCGGCGATGAGGGTGAAGAAGCTGGCCCAGAACAGGATGCGGTCGTTACGGGATGGGGCGCCGTTCACGAAACGACTCCGTGGGAGGGGTGCGGGGTACGTGGCAAAGCGGCGAGTATAACCGCGGGGGTCCGGGAGTGTTTACGGAAAACCCGGCGCGGGGGCGACCGGTCGCCGCGGCGCGTTCTCCCTTGCACCCGGCGGGCGCCGCGGTATACCCGGGCTTCCCGAACTTCCGCCGCCAAGGACGCGTGGGCATGGACGCCACAGCCCGGTTCCGCCGCACGCTCGGCCTCGTCGCCCTCCTCGCCGGGTGTCAGGCGGCTGCCGCCGACCGCCCCGTCGGCCGCGGCCAGAGCCCCGACGGCCCCCTCGCCCCGCTCCCCCCGCCGGCGCAGCCCGCCGCGTTCACCGCGCCGCCGGTCAAGGCCGTCGTCGGGGCGCTCGCCGGCGACCCGCGCATCAGGGTGGTGGCGAACGTCGGGCTGCGGAACACCGTCACCGAGCAGGAGGTGTGGGAGGCCGCCCGGCAGCGCGTCCAGGACTACATCAACGTCGTGGACGGCCCCGGCGGCAAGCAGACGATCGTGAAGGACGACGCCAAGGCGAAGGAAGTGTACGACGACGAGCTGAAGCGGATCGTGGAGCGGGAGCTGGTGCTGGAGGAGATGGAGGCGAAGCTGAAGAAGGCCGGCAAGGCGGCGGTGATGGAGGACATCCGCGACTTCGCCGGCAAGCTCGCCGACCGCAAGCTGCGCGACTTCAAGGCCCGCACGAAGGCCAAGACCGACGACGACTTCCGCACCGCGCTGGCGGTGATGGGCCTGACCCCGGGCGTGATCCGCCGGCAGATCGAGCGGCAGATCATGGCCGACGAGTACGTCCGCAACAGCCTGAAGGAGCGCGGCAAGACCGTGAGCCTCGGCGACGTGCGGCGGTACTACGACGCCCACCCGGACGAGTTCGCCCGGCACGAGGCGGTGGCGTGGCAGCACATCTTCGTCAGCGCCGCCCGCTTCCCGACGCCGGAGGCGGCGCGGCAGCACGCCGAGAAGGTGCGTGCCGAGGCCGCGGCCGGGGCCGACTTCGTGGCCTTGTGCAAGGCCCACGACCACGGCCTCGCGTCGAACCAGAAGGCGATGGGCGTGGGCCTGAAGCGCGGCGAGATCCAGCCGGCCGAGCTGGAGCCGGTGGTGCTGGCGCTGCCGATCAACGGCGTGGGGCCGGTGACGGCGACGCCGACGGGGTATCACGTCGTGAAGGTGGCGGGGCGGCAGGAGGCGGGCGTCATGCCGTTCACCGTGCAACTGCAGGACGACGTGCGCGAGAAGCTGATGCGGAAGATGCAGGAGGCCGAGTACAAGCGTATCGTCGGCGAGTTGTGGCAGCGCGGGGTGGTGCGCTTCATCGCCAACCCGTGACGCTACGGCGTCGGCGGCCCGGAGCCCGGGTTTTCAGGCCAACGGCCTGACAGCCCTTAGCCCAGGGCAAGGTGCGGAGCACCGCCGCCCTGGGTTCGCAGATCCAACCCCCCCAGCCCTTCAGGCCAGCGAATTAAACATCCTCGTCGTTCGCAGGTCTAGCGCTCCCAAGCACTTGCGGGTATACTCCGCCGCTCGTCACGGAGAGCGGCATGGCAATCGACCCGTTCCACA
>Ga0105046_10005084_pt1 | contig 20869 bp, 16 predicted proteins | sample MAT03_FD_78385 | JGI IMG/M metagenome (GOLD analysis project Ga0105046, IMG submission 78385) | Freshwater microbial communities from Lake Fryxell liftoff mats and glacier meltwater in Antarctica - MAT-03 (megahit assembly) | ecosystem: Environmental > Aquatic > Freshwater > Ice > Liftoff...
CGGCTGCAAGCTACCCGTCGGCGGACGGACGATGTCTTCATTCAAATCCCCGGTGAGGGCATAGGGCCGCGCCGCGTTGGTGGTGAGGAAGGCGGCAACCAGAAAGTTGGCAACGGCGCTGGCTTCCGCACCGCGGCGGACCCGGCTGGCGGCGTCGGTGCCGGACTTCAAGTGCGTCGTGAAGATGTGCAGCGGCAGGTTGAAGCCGGGTACCGCGATCTCGGCTTCAAACAAGTCCCGCGTGAAGTTGTTCGTGTTGCCAAACGGCAGCAGGCTCACGCCGTCGAGCCACTTCGTCGAGCGTGTGATGGGGTAGCGGCTGGCGATGGCGCTGCGGATATAGCCGTCGGTGCCAGAGTTCGTGGCGAGGGCATAACCCGGCAAGTAAGCCTGGACGAGGCTGGGCATCAGCCAGGTGTTGGTGAGAGGAATTTCCTGAAAGGTGACGATGTCCGGCTGGAAGTTCGTGAGGTGCCGCCCGATAGCCTGCACTTGGAGCGAGTTCGTGCTCCAGTCCGCCACGTGGTTGCCGGCGACGTTCCAGGTGAGCAGAGAGAGCGTCTCGACGCCGCGGACCGGTGGGCCGAACACCAGGGCCGCCAGGCACCAGCACAGGCGCAAGTTACGAATCAAGACAGGGAATCGCATAGCGGCGAGACTCTACCGCTGCTGGTGAAATCGTGCCTGCGAATACTTCTCGGCGGCGAGCGCCGCGGCCCGCGCGCCCAGCGCTTCGGGCAAGGGTTCCGCCTCCCGCCAGTCCACTTGCCACGACTCCGCCGCCACCCCGCGCAGCGCCGCCTGCCATGCCTCGCGATCCAATGCCAGCGGAGGCGGTTGCACGGAGCCTTGGATCAGCAACCCCGCCCTGGTGCGACGCTGCGCTGCGCCGGCAATTTTCTTCCCCTGCCAGAGCAGGTCGTGTTGCTCATGGCCGAGGAAGCACTGCCCAGCGCCGGGCCGGCAGCAAGGGGCCAGTTCTGCTTCCACGCCGAGCCGTGCGAACGCCAGGCGCAGCCAGTCGTGGACCCGGCGGTAGCTCGCCGCTGCCTTCAAGCGGTACCAGTCGTGGCCCGCGGGGAAGGCGAGGCTGTAAGTCCAATCAGCGTCGTGAGGCACAAGGCCGCCGCCGGTGGGTCGTCGCAACACGGGGCGCAGCAACGTGAGCCGCTCGATCTCCGCGTAACGCTGGAAGTAGCCGAAGGTGGCCGCCGGCTCGGTCCAGCCATAACAACGCAGGACCGGCGTGGCCGTGGCAGGCGCGAGTTCCAGCAGCGCCTCGTCCAGCGCCATGTTGAAGGCAGGCGGGCAGCGGCCGGAGTCGAGGTGCAGCCACGGGAGCTCAGGCATGGGACGCGGGGGTGGCGAGGGTCGCTACGCGGGCAGGCTGCGCGGGTCGCGCAGGCTCCCCGTCAGCCGGATCGCAGGGTTCCCATCTGTGGGACTCGGGTGGGGGCCAGGTGCTCGAACATTGGGACTCCCTGCCGAACGGGAGTCGGCCCGGATTGGCAGCCGGGCATCTGCGCTGCGAGCGGTCGGCCCACGAACATGATGGACGAGTTGTTATCCAGCCGGACTAGGGGCGCTCTTCGATCGGCACGTAATGGTTCATTGTCGGCCCCATGTACACCTGGCGCGGGCGGTAGATGCGGCTCTTCGGGTCTTCCATGATCTCCTTGTAGTTGGCAATCCAGCCGGGCATGCGTCCGATGGCGAAGATCACGGGGAACATTTCCAGCGGGATGCCGATGGCGCGCATGATGATCCCGCTGTAGAAGTCCACGTTCGGGTAGAGCTTGCGCTCGACAAAGTAGGAGTCGCGGAGGGCGGCTTCCTCGAGGTGCTTGGCGATGTCGAGGAGTGGATCGTTGATCTGGAGGGCGGTAAGCACCTTGTCGCAGGCATGCTTGATGATTTTGGCGCGCGGGTCGTAGTTCTTGTAGATGCGGTGGCCAAAGCCCATGAGCCGCTTGCCGCTGTTCTTGTCCTTGGCGGCGGCAATGAACTTCGAGCCGTCGTCGCCCTCCTTGTGGATCTGGACGAGCATCTCGACCACGGCCTGGTTCGCGCCGCCGTGCAACGGCCCCCAGAGCGCGCAGACGCCGGCGGCGGCGCTGGCGAAGAGGTTGGCCTGGCTGGAGGCGACCATGCGCACGGTGGCCGTCGAGCAGTTCTGCTCGTGGTCGGCGTGCAGCAGGAAGATGAGGTCCAGGGCGCGGACGATTTCCGGCTTGAGCTCGTAGTCCTCATACGGGGTCGAGAACATCATGTGGAGGAAATTGGCCGTGTACTTGTAGGACTTCTTTGGGTAGATGAGCGGCATGCCCACGGATTTGCGGTAGGAGTATGCGGCGATGGTGCGCACCTGGGAAATGAGCCGGGCGGCGTAAACATTGAACTCCTTCGACAACCCCCAGTGCCAATGCATGAGATTGTCGTCGAAGCAACTGGCAGCATTGATCATCGCCGACAAAATGGCCATGGGATGCGCGCCGCCAGGGAAGCCCTGGAAGTGATACCGCATGTCCTCATGGAGAAACTGGTATTGCGTGAGGAGGTCCGAGAAATGCCGCAATTCGGTGCGATTGGGCAGGTGGCCGTAGATGATCAGGTAGGCCGTCTCAATGAAGGTGGATTTCTCCGCCATCTCCTCGATCGGGATGCCGCGGTAGCGCAGGATGCCTTGATCACCATCAATGAAGGTGATCTTGCTGAGGCACGACCCGGTGTTGCCGTAGCCGTCGTCCAACGTGATGCAGCCGGTGTTGTTGCGCAGCGCCGAGATGTCGATCGCCTTTTCATTCTCCGTGCCGGTGACCGTCGGCAGCGTGTGGACTTTGCCGTCCAGTTCAAGATTCGCGGTATTGCTCATAGGGATGGAACTCGCTTGGGTTCAGATTGTGCGCGGAAGATGAAATTGCGCTGCGCATTTGGCAAGGCGGGAAACCGCTCCGCCGCCCGATATCGTGCCGGGCCGGTTGACAGCGCCCCCGCCGGCGACAAGGGTGGCCCCGCTCCCCGCCCGGCTGGTGGCACGCCGCCCCGGCGGTTTGGCGGACACTTACTTCACCCTCATCCACACTCATTATGGCACTGAAAGCACCCGACCTGACCAAGCAACCTCCCCGCAGTCCGCGCGTGCGGCTGGGCGGCTACGCGATCCTTCCCCGCATCCTCGACAAAGGGCGCGCCGTGATCGCCGGCACGAATGGCGACTACAATTACGCCTGCCCGCTGGATGAAAATTTCCTGGAGTTCGCGGGCGTGGACCCCGCAGCCCTCAAGCTGGAATTGGCGGCGGGCAACGGCGACGGTGAAATCCTCGCCTGGATCCTCAAACACCAAAAGCATCCGCGCACCGCGTCAGAAATCGCCGCCTGGTCCGGCTACCAGGACCAGCGCGCGCCGGCGGAGCCTGAGGGGCGCGAGTTCTTCAACGGCGTGCATCTGAAACTTGCGCCCAAGCGCGAGGACATCGTCACGTGGGCGGACTTGCTCGACTTGGACGACTACGTGAGCTTCGGCGGGCAGGCCTGACCGGCCTCCTCACGAGCCGCGAGTCGCAGGTGCGGCTGTCCGGTGGTCGGGCAAACCATCAGGGGTAATGCCCAGCGGTCGCCAAGCGCGCCGGCAACCGGCGGCGGCACCGGTCTTGAAGCGAACCTTGGGCGCCCGCTTTACTTGGCCGCCGTTGTCGCCCAGTTTCCGGGCGTGATGCGCATGACACGATTCATTCTCAGCGGGCTGCTCGGCATGTTACTTGGCGGCTCGACGGCTTGGAGCGCGCAAGCTCCGAACCCGACCGAGGTGTTCGAGCTCCTGCGCACCAATCTGCCGGGCATTACGGACGCCCAACTCCAACTCGCCGCCGTCGAGGGCTTGGTGAAGCAACTCGCGCCGCGCGTCTGGCTGGCGGGCGAAGGCCGCGGCGACCGCGAGGCGACGAACCCCAGCCCGGCCTTGCTCAAGGCGGAGGTGTTCCCCGGCCCAAACCTCTACCTGCGCATCGGCCGCGTTACCGCCGCGTTGCCGGGCGAGGTCGAGTCGGCCTATACGGAACTCGGGGCGACGAATGAGTTTCAGGGCGTGGTGGTGGACTTGCGCTATGCGGGCGGGACGGATTTCGCGGCGGCCGGCGCGGCGGCGGACTTGGCCATACCGAAGGAGGGGCTGCTGCTCGACTGGGGCACTGGCCAGGCGCGCTCCACGACCAAATCGGAGACGCCCGACTTGCCCATGGTGGTGCTGGTGAATCAGCAGACCGAAGCCGCCGCTGAAGCCCTGGCCGGCGTGCTGCGCGAGGCCGGCGTGGCCATCCTCATCGGCACGAACACGGCCGGACGGGCGATGATGACGGAGGAGTTTCCGCTCAGCAATGGGCAGCGTTTGTGCATCGCCCGCAAAGGCATCCGGCTCGGCAGCGGCGAGGAACTCACCTCCGCCGGCCTCCGGCCTGACATCGTGGTCAAGGTCGCTCCGGCGGATGAAAAAGCTTGGTGGGCAGATCCCTATCGCGATCTGGCGAAGCCGGTGGAAGTCGGGGCTGCCCCGAACCTCACCGGCACGAACCGCCCACCCCGCCGCCGCATCAACGAGGCCGAACTTGTCCGCGCCCGCCGTGCCGGCACAAACCTGAACGCCATCACCGGCGCACTCGTAGAGGAAGACACCTCCACCGTACGCGACCCCGCGCTGGCCCGCGCGCTCGATTTGCTCAAGGCGCTCACCGTGGTCAAACAGTGGAAGGCCCGCTGAGCGCGGGCGTCCCAAGCCCGCAGGCGCGGGTTGTTTCAAGACGGTCACGGAGCGCGACCGGGGCGCAACGGCGGATTTGCGCCCGGGGCGCCGTTCAGCAAGATTCGCGGCCCACCATGGGAAAAGCACCGACACTCCAGTTGAAAGAGGGCGATCAGGCCCCCGCGTTTACCGCCGCGACAAATGGCGGCGGCAAGCTGTCCCTCAGCGATTTCAAGGGGCAAAACGTGATCCTCTATTTCTACCCCAAGGACGACACGCCGGGCTGCACGAAGGAGGCGTGCGCGTTCCGCGATGGCTTCGCCGCATTCAAGCAGCAGGGCGCCGTGGTGCTGGGCGTCAGCACCGACCCAGTCAAGTCGCACGACAAATTCGTAGAAAAGTTCAAGCTCCCCTTCCCGCTGCTGGCCGACGAGGACCGCAAGCTCGTCGAGGCCTACGGCGTGTGGGGCGAGAAGGTCTTCATGGGCCGCAAGTATCAGGGTACGCATCGCGTCAGCTTCCTCATCGGCGGCGACGGGCGAATTCGGAAAATCTGGGCCCAGGTAAAGCCGGACGAACACGCGGCGGAGGTCCTGGCGTTGCTGGCCACGGCTTGAGGACCAAGCGTGTGGCTCGTCTTCGTGCCAGGCTGAGGTCCGCTGCTGGTGGCATCCTGCCTGAGATTGGGCTGCGCCCGTTGCGCTCGCCGCTGGGAGTTGAGGGTGGACGCGCCCTTTCGGTTCCATATCATCGCTGACCATGCGCCTCTTTCTCTCCGCCGTTTTCGCGGTGTTCTTGGCTAACAATGTCGCCGGGGCGGCCCGCGCTTGGCCCCAATTTCGTGGCCCGCTGGGCAATGGCACCAGCCCGGCAAGACGCGTCCCCGTGACGTGGAGCGAGACCAACAACCTCGCGTGGAAGGTCAGCTTGCCCGGGCGCGGACGTTCGTCGCCCGTGGTGCTCGGCGACCGCATCTGGCTGACGCTGGCGGTGGAACAAGGGGTCGTGCGGAAGCGGATCGGCAGTGACGACATGCAGACGGCGGAGCATGTGTCGCTGGAGGCCCTCTGCCTGGACGGCAAGACCGGGAAGCTGCTTTGGCGAACGAACTTGTTCGAGGTGGAAAACCCCGACCCTGTCCACTGGTTCAACAGTTGGGCCACGCCCACGCCGGTCATCGAGTCAAAGCGGCTCTATTGCGACTTCGGCACCTTCGGCACCGCCTGTCTCGACGCCAAGTCGGGCAAGGTGCTCTGGCAGGCGCGGCTGCCGGTGGACCATCAAGTTGGGCCGGGCAGTTCGCCCGTGCTTTTCAACAACTTGCTGGTGCTGGTGCGCGACGGGCGGGACGCGCAATACGTCGCCGCCCTCGACCAGCAATCCGGCAAACCGATCTGGCGCACCGAGCGTCCACCGATTGATGCCGCCAGCGGGAATGCGAAGAAATCCTTCGTCACCCCGCTGCTCGTCCGCGCAGCGGGCCGCTCTCAACTGCTCGCGCCGGGGGCGCAATGGGTGGTTTCCTATGACCCCGCCACGGGGCGGGAATTCTGGCGGGCGCGGCACGGCACCGGTTTCTCCATCGGCTCTTGCCCGGTGTTTGGCGAAGGCATGGTGTTCTTCAGCACCGGCTGCATGAAGCCGCAACTTCTGGCAGTCCGCGCCGACGGCGCGGGCGATGTCACGCCGACGCACGTGGCTTGGAAGACCACCCGCCAAGTGCCGATCATGTCTTCGCCGGTGATGCTTGGGAGCGAACTCTACTGGGTCTCGGACGACGGCCTGGCGAGTTGCGTGAACGCCCGCAGCGGCGAAGCACACTGGCAGGAGCGCTTCGATCAGATGCACCTCGCGTCACCGTTGCTGGCGGAAGGACGAATCTACTTCTTCGGCAAGGAAGGCAAGTGCACCGTGATCCGAGCCAGCCCGCAATTCGAGAAGCTCGCTGAGAATTCCCTCGCAGGCACCGTCATAGCGACGCCAGCGGTGTTGGACCGCACGATTCTCCTGCGCACCGACACTCACCTCTATCGCATCGGCAAGCCTTAGCGCGACTGTTGCTGGGGCTTGAAGCCCGTCCCGCGAGGCAGCGGCAGCCCCACGCCAGGTGGCCGGTAGGGGGGAGAAGGCGTGGCATGAAAAGAAAACGCCGGGACGCGTGAGGCGTCCCGGCGTTGAGTTCTTGGTCCGGCCAGCTCAAGCCAACTCTTCGTCGGCTTCTTGGTCGTCCACGGTAAGGCCAAGGGCCACCGCGGGTTCTTCGATCTCCGGCAGTTCGACGAGCGCCTTGACGCGAATCTTGCGATGCGCGTCGTAGCCGCTGCCAGCCGGGATGATGTGGCCCATGATGACGTTTTCCTTGAAGCCGCGGAGGCTGTCCACCTTGGCGCGCGTGGCGGCGTCGGTGAGCACGCGGGTGGTGTCCTGGAAGCTGGCGGCACTGAGGAAGCTCTCGGTCTCGAGCGAGGCCTTGGTGATGCCGAGCAACACGGGCACGCCTTCCGCTGGCTTGCCACCCAACTTCTCGACGCGGAGATTTTCTTCCTCGAAGTCGCTCTTCTCGATCTGCTCGCCCCAGAGAAAGTGAGTGTCGCCCGGCTCCGTAATGCGGACCTTGCGGAGCATCTGGCGAACGATGATTTCGATGTGCTTGTCGTTGATGGTCACACCCTGGAGCCGATAGACCTCCTGGACCTCGTTGACCAAGTGCTCCTGCAACTCGTGCGGGCCGCAGACGTCGAGGATTTCGTGTGGATCAATCGGGCCTTCCGTGAGCTGCTGGCCTTTCTTTACGAAGTCACCCTTGAAGACGATGACGTGTTTGCCGATGGCGATGAGGTGTTCCTCCTCCTGGCCGGTCTGCGGATCCTTGATGACGATGCAGCGCTTGCCGCGGACACTCGCGCCAAAGTCCACGACGCCGTCAATCTTGGAGATCTCAGCGGCGTCCTTCGGGCGGCGGGCTTCAAACAACTCCGCCACGCGGGGCAAACCGCCGGTGATATCTTTCGTCTTCGTCGTGCGGCGCGGCGTCTTCGCGAGCAGCGTGCCGGGGACGATCTTGTCGCCTTCCTCGACCGCGACGTGCGCGCCGGAGGGGATCAAGTAATTGCCCACCGGTTCGCCCGCGTGGTCAAGCACGATGACCTGCGGGTGCAGATCTTCCTTATGCTCGATCACCACCATGGACTCCTGGCCGGTGGTCTCGTCCATTTCCTTCTTCATCGTCACCCCTTCGATGATGTCATGGAAACGGATGCGACCTTCCTTCTCAGAAATGATAGGAACATTATAGGGATCCCATTGCACATAGGCATCGCCCTTCTTCACCTTGCCGCCGTCCTTCACCGCGATGACGGCACCAATGACGAGCGTGTGGCTCTCGATTTCCCGGCCCTCGGCGGAAAGAATGGCAATGGAGCCATTCTTGTTCAGGACGATGTTGCTGCCGTCGTCGAGTTCGACCAGGCGCAACTCGTTATAGCGGACCACGCCGTCGTGCTTGGCCACGATCTTGGGCTGTTTGAAGACCGCCGCCGCCGTGCCGCCGATGTGGAACGTCCGCATCGTGAGCTGCGTGCCCGGCTCGCCAATGGACTGCGCGGCAATGATCCCCACTGCCTCGCCATCCTTCGCCAGCGTGCCGGTCGCCCAATTGCGCCCGTAACAGCGCATACAAATCCCCTGCTTGCTTTCGCAGGTCAGCACCGAGCGAATCTTCACCCGCTCCACACTCGCGGCCTCGATCGCCTTCGACTTCAACTCATCAATCTCATCGCTGGCTTTGACAATGATTTCCTTCACGTTCGCCGGATTCACGATGTCATCGCAGGAGAAGCGTCCAACGAGGCGCTCAGCGAGCTTGACGATCTCGTCCTCACCCTCGTGAATCGAAGCCACCCAGATACCATTGCTCGTTCCGCAATCCAGCTCGCGGATAATCACATCCTGCGACACATCCACCAGCTTGCGCGTCATATAACCCGAGTCCGCCGTCTTCAGCGCCGTATCGGCCAGACCCTTGCGCGCGCCGTGCGTCGAGATGAAGTATTCAAGCACCGTCAGACCCTCGCGGAAATTCGCGAGAATCGGCTTCTCAATGATCGAGCCATCCGGCTTGGCCATCAAGCCACGGATACCCGCCAACTGACGCACCTGCTGACGGTTGCCGCGCGCCCCGGAATCCACCATCAGAAACACCGGATTATATTCCGCCTTGTCCTGATTCTTCTCCAAGGTCTTGATCATCACGTTCGAAATCTGGTCCGTCGCGTGCGTCCAGATATCAATGATCTTGTTATACCGCTCGCCCGGCGTGATCACACCCTTGCGATACTGCTTCTCCACCTCGCGAATTTGCTTCTGCGCGTTCTCGATCTCCTGATCGCGCTCCTTCGGGACGATCATGTCTTCGACGCCAATGGAACAGCCGGAGCGAGTCGCCTCGCGGAAGCCGAGTTCCTTGAGCTTGTCGAGCATGATGACCGTCTTCTCCTGGCCACACACCTTGTAACACCGCCAGATGAGTTCACCGAGATGGCTCTTGCCGGCACCCTTGTTGTAGAAGCCCACTTCCGGAGGCCAGATTTCGCTAAAGATCACGCGGCCCACGGTGGTGACAATGACCTTTGACTTCGAGTCACCGAAGACGGTGGTGCGACCGAAGTCAGGATTGGCAATGCGAATGCGGTCGTGCGTCTTCAACGCGCCGTCGGCATGGGCAAAGATGACTTCCGACTTGGTGCCGAAAAGCATGAGCTTTGACAAGTCCGTCGGCATCGGCGTGCGCGGCTCAGCCGTGACGTAATAACAGCCCAAGGTAATATCCTGGGTGGGCGTGATGATAGGTTTGCCAGACGACGGGCTGAAAATGTTCAGCGGGGCCATCATCAGCAGGCGGGCCTCCAATTGGGCTTCGATAGACAGTGGCACATGCACCGCCATCTGATCCCCGTCGAAATCCGCGTTATACGCCGTGCAAACCAGCGGATGAATCCGAATCGCCTCGCCCTCGATCAATTGCGGCTCGAAAGCCTGGATCGAGAGCCGGTGCAGGGTGGGCGCGCGGTTCAGCAACACCGGATGCCCGCGCGTCACCTCCTCGAGGATATCCCAGACCTCCTTCGTCTGCCGCTCGATCATCTTCTTCGCCGAGCGGACGGTATGGACATAGCCCAGTTCCTTGAGGCGGCGAATGATAAACGGCTCAAACAACACCAGCGCCATCTTCTTCGGCAACCCGCATTGGTTGAGCTTGAGCTCAGGGCCAATGACGATGACGGAGCGCCCCGAGTAATCCACGCGTTTGCCCAGCAAATTCTGGCGGAACCGGCCCGACTTGCCCTTGAGCATGTCCGAGAGCGACTTCAGCGCGCGATTCCCCGCGCCCGTCACTGCGCGACCATGCCGGCCGTTATCAAAGAGGGCGTCCACCGCCTCCTGCAACATCCGCTTCTCATTGCGGATGATCACTTCCGGGGTCTTAAGCTGGAGCAAGTTTTTCAGCCGGTTATTGCGGTTGATGACGCGGCGATAGAGATCGTTGAGATCGGAGGTGGCGAAGCGCCCGCCCTCGAGCGGCACCAGCGGGCGGAGGTCCGGCGGGATCACCGGCAACACCGTCAGCACCATCCACTCCGGCTTCACCTTGGAAGCGACGAAGGACTGGATGAGCTTGATGCGCTTGGCGAGTTTTTTGCGGATCTGTTTGCTCTTGGTCTCGCCCATTTCGCCCTGCAGGCGGTCTATCATTTTGGGCAAATCCACGCGGCCCAAGGCCTCGCGCACGGCCTCCGCGCCCATCTTGGCGACAAAGGCATCCTCGCCATACGTCTCGCGCGCCTCGCGGATTTCCTGTTCCGTGAGGAGCTGGCCGAATTCCAACGGCGTCGTGCCGGCGTCCACCACCAGGTAATCCTCGTAATAGATCACCCGCTCCAGGTTCCGCGCGGTGACATCCAGCACCAGGCCGATGCGGCTGGGCATGCACTTGAAGAACCAGATGTGCGAGACCGGCACGGCGAGTTCGATGTGACCCATACGCTCGCGCCGGACGCGGGCTAGCGTGACTTCGACGCCGCAACGGTCGCAGACGACCCCGCGGTGCTTGATCCGCTTGTACTTGCCGCAGGAACACTCCCAGTCCTTGACGGGACCGAAGATGCGCTCACAGAAGAGGCCGCCTTTCTCTGGTTTGAAGGTGCGGTAGTTGATGGTCTCAGGGTTCTTAACTTCCCCCTTCGACCAGGAGCGGATGGCTTCGGGCGAGGCGACGGAAATGGCCACGTAGTCAACCTGGTTGACCTTCTCGAGGCCGAGCAATTCGCGCGCGTTTTCCTTGCTGCTGTTCATGTATGTGTGCCGTTCTGCAAAGGGTTGGGGGTTGCGTTAGAGCGTGGCGAGCAGAGACGCCGGAGCGGGCTGCTCGATCGGGTTAGTGTAACCGACCTTCACATCGAGCCCGAGGGATTGCATTTCCCGGACGAGGACGTTGAAGGATTCGGGGATGCCGGCTTCCAGGGTATTGTCCCCCTTGACGATGCTTTCATAGATGCGCGTGCGACCCTGAACGTCGTCGGATTTCACCGTGAGCAACTCTTGGAGCATGTAAGCAGCGCCATAAGCTTCGAGCGCCCAGACTTCCATTTCGCCGAATCGCTGGCCGCCGTATTGCGCCTTGCCGCCTAGCGGCTGCTGAGTGACGAGGGAGTACGGACCGACGGCGCGTGCGTGAATCTTGTCCGCCACGAGATGGCCAAGCTTCATCATGTAGATGTAGCCCACGACCACTTCCTGATCGAACTGTTCACCGGTGCGACCGTCATAGACGAGTGCCTTGCCGTAGTCGTTGATGAGCTTCGGCTCGCCGGCTTCCTTGAGTTTGTGCGCAGCGTCGCGGAGGAAACCGCGGATTTCCTTTTCCTTGATGCCGTCGAACACCGGCGTGGCGACGCGGATGCCCAGCACGCGGCAAGCCCAGCCAAGATGGGTTTCCAGCACCTGACCGACGTTCATGCGCGAGGGCACGCCCAGCGGGTTCAGGACGATGTCGCAAGGCGTGCCGTCGGCGAGGTGAGGCATGTCTTCTTCAGACACGATCTTGGCGACGACGCCCTTGTTACCGTGGCGGCCGGCCATCTTATCGCCGACTGACAGTTTGCGCTTGGAGGCGACATAGACTTTCACTGACTTAACAATGCCCGTGTCGAAACCTTCGCCGGACTCGACGCGCTCGACCTCTTCGTCGTATTGCATCTGGAGGTCATCGAACTTCTTCTTAAAGCCACCGATGATCTCGCTGATCTTGTTGCGGATGGGCGAGGGATCAATCTCAATGCGGTCATAGACGATCGCCAGCTTGCGCAGGAGCGTCTTGGTGATCTTGCGGTTGGCGGGAATGATGATCTCGCCGGTCTCGCTATTCACGACGTCGAGCGGAATCTTCTCACCCAGCAGGATGTTAGAGAGCGCCTCCGTAAGCTGGTCGCGCAACTCCTCGGTCTTCCCCTTGTGATCGTCCTCGATCTCTTTCGAAGCCTTGCGATCCGTGGGCTTGGGAGCCTTCTCCTTTTCCTTGTCCTTGTCGGTGTCGCGCTTGGACGAAACCTTCACATCCATCACAATGCCATAGGTGCCGGAGGGAACCTTCAGCGAAGTGTCCTTCACATCCGCCGCCTTCTCACCAAAGATGGCGCGCAGGAGCCGCTCTTCGGGGGCGAGTTCGGTTTCACTCTTGGGCGTGATCTTGCCGACCAGAATGTCCCCGGGCTTGACTTCGGCACCAACGCGAATCACGCCGTCTTGACTGAGGTTTTTGAGCGCCTCATCGCCGAGGTTCGGAATATCGCGGGTGATTTCCTCGGGACCGAGCTTCGTGTCGCGGGCGGCGACCTCGAACTCATCAATGTGGATCGAAGTGAACACGTCGTCCTTGACGATCCGTTCGCTGATGAGGATTGCGTCCTCGAAGTTGTAACCATTCCAAGGCATGAACGCGACGAGCACGTTCTTGCCCAAGGCCAGTTCGCCCCCGCCGGTGCAGGGACCGTCGGCAAGGATTTGGCCCTTCTTCACATGGTCGCCCTTGCGGACCAGAATTTTCTGGTTGATGCAGGTGGCCGCATTGGACCGCATGAACTTACGAATGGGGTAAATCCAGATGCCCTTTTCGGGATCCTGTTTCAGCTTCTTCTTGCCCTCGGGCAGATTGCCATCCGGCGTGACCACGATCTGAGTGCCCGAAGCGAAGGCGACTTTGCCAGCCGATTCGGCGACCACGACCGCGCGTGAGTCGAGCGCCACACGCTCCTCGAGGCCGGTGGACACCAATGGCGGCTCAGTGACGAGCAGCGGCACGGCCTGGCGCTGCATGTTAGAACCCATCAAGGCGCGATTCGCGTCGTCGTGCTCAAGGAAAGGAATCAGCGAGGCGGCGACCGACACGAGCTGCTTGGGCGAGACGTCCATGTAGTCCACGCGCTCAGGTTCGAGATCCAGGAACTCTCCCTTGCCACGGCAAACGACCGTTGGCGTGGTGAAATGGCCCTTGTCGTCAATCAAGGAGTTGGCCTGCGCGATGCAATACTTCTCTTCCTTATCGGCAGTCAGGTATTCGATGTGCGTGCTGACGTGGCCGTTCTGCACCTTGCGATAGGGTGTCTCCAGGAAGCCGAAGTCGTTGATGCGCGCAAAAGTTGCCAATGAGGCGATAAGCCCGATGTTAGGACCTTCAGGCGTCTCAATAGGACAGATCCGCCCATAGTGAGAAGGATGCACGTCGCGCACCTCAAAGCCGGCGCGCTCGCGGGAAAGGCCCCCCGGTCCGAGAGCCGAGAGCCGGCGCTTGTGCGTCAACTCGGCCAGCGGATTGATCTGATCCATGAACTGACTGAGCTGACTGCGGCCAAAGAAGTCACGGATAACCGCGCTCAGAGCCTTCGGATTAATGAGCTTCTGGGGAGTCATCTGCTCGACTGTCTGGTCGAACAGAGTCATGCGCTCCTTCACCAGACGCTCCGTGCGGGCGAGACCGACGCGGCATTGGTTGGCAAGCAGTTCGCCGACAGTACGAATGCGGCGGCTGCCCAAGTGATCAATGTCGTCCACACTGCCTTCGCCGAGCTTGAGGCGCAGCAGGTATCTGGTGGCGCTGGCGAGATCTTGCTTGGTAAGGATGCGGGAATCCTGTTTCTCACCGAGGTTGAGCTTCTGATTGATCTTGTAACGACCAACGCGGCCCAAGTCGTAGCGTTTGGGATCGAAGAAGAGCCGCTTGATGAGGGCGCGGGCATTGGCGGGCGTAGGCGGATCGCCCGGGCGAAGGCGGCGGTAGATCTCCTTGAGCGCTTCGTCTTCGTTGCGCGCGGGATCTTTCTTGAGGCACTTGATGATGATGCCTTCGTCGGACGTGGTATCCACGACCTTGATCTTGGTGACGCCGAGCTCGGCGATCTGCTTGACGACGGCCTTGGAAAGGGGTTCGAAGGCGCGGGCGACCACGAGGTTCTTGTCGGGATCCACAGCGTCGTGGATCAGCACCTTGTTCTGGAGGTCATCCATCTTCTCGGCATCCTTCACATGGAGATCTTCGATCTCGTAAAAGAGCTTGATGATTTCCTCGTCGGTGCCGCGGACGCGTTCCTTCTCTTCCTTGGTCTTCGGCTCGCCATCGAGGAAGGCCAGGGCGCGGAAGAAAGTGGTGGTAAGGAACTTCCGGCGGCGCTTCTTGCGGTCCAGATAGACGTAGAGCAGGTCAGCGGTGTCGAACTGCGCCTCATACCAGGAACCGCGGTCAGGGATGACGCGGAAGGAGTGCAACATCTTGCCGTTCGGATGCTGCGTGGCTTCGAAGGCGATGCCGGGAGAGCGGTGCAGCTGGCTGACCACCACACGCTCGGCACCGTTGATGACGAAGGTGCCTTGGGGCGTCATCAGGGGCAATTCGCCCATGAACACCTTTTCCTCTTTGGCAGCCCGCCCCTCGTCCTTGAGGAGGAAGGTCACATACAGCGGCGCGCCGTAGGTCAACCCCTCGCGGATGCAATCAAGCCAAGTGAGCTTGGGCTCGCCGATCTCGTACGAATGGAAATCGAGAACGCATTTTCCGTCGTAACTCTCGATGGGGAAAATCTCGGTGAACACCGCCTGGAGGCCAGTATTCTTGCGCTTGGTAGGGGGAACGTCGGCCTGGAGGAACTCATGATACGACTGCGTCTGCAGTTCAATCATGTTGGGGGGGGCAGTGATCTCTTTGATCTTGCCGAAATTGATCCGTTCAGTCGTGCGCGTTGCCATGGGCTTTCTACTTCCGCTTGCCGGTCTCAAACCGGGCTTGGGTTCAATGCAAAAATCGCCGTCACGCGCCTGCCCTTTCGGTTCAGGCCCGCCGGCTTCGGGTCCACCACTGTGACTGACCCTGAATTGGTTTCAAATAGTAGCCGCCCAACTTGGGGCGGTGAGAAGGGCGGCAGGGGAACCCTGCCGCCCCCGAAACAGCACGCAAGGTTACTTGACTTCGACCTTCGCGCCGGCTTCTTCGAGCTTCTTCTTGGCGGCGTCGGCATCGGCCTTGGGAGCGCCTTCCAAGATGGTCTTGGGGGCGCCTTCCACCATGGCTTTGGCCTCGGCCAAGCCCAGGCCGGCCTTCACTTCCCGCACGGCCTTGATGACGCCAATCTTCTTGTCGGCCGGAGCGGACAAGAGGATGACGTCAAAGGTCGTCTTAGCTTCGGCAACCGGAGCTGCGGGTCCGCCAGCGGCGGCCGCGGCGGCGACCGGCGCTGCCGCCGTCACACCCCATTTTGCTTCGAGTTGCTTGACGAGGTCTGCCGCCTCAAGGACGGTCAGCTTGCTCAATTCTTCTACCAAGTTTGCGATGTCTGCCATGTTATCTTTCAGTTTCGTCGCCCTCCGCGGCTGCGGAGGTTTTAAGTTCACTGCCCGCGAACCGACGATTTACTAGGTTCAGGTTTTGGTTGCTCCCCGCCACAACGGCGGCAGGGTAAAGGGTTCACGCGGCGACGGGAGCCGCGTCGGGCACCACGTCGGGCGCGAGGGGCGCGGCCTCGGCGGCGACGGGGGCTTGCTCGGACTTGGCCTTGATGACGCGGGCGAGCATCGAGCCGGGGGTGTTGAGGAGAACGACCAGTTTAGTGGCCGGAGCGTTCAATACTCCCAAAAGTTTCCCGCGGAGGACGTCCAGCGGGGGCAGGTCAGCCAGCGCGACCAGGGCGGCCTCGTCCAGCCGGGCATTGTTGAGGAAGCCGAATTTCATCTTCGGCTTGTCGAACTCGGCGGCGAAGGTCTTGAGCACTTTCGTGGCCGCGGAGATGTCCTTCTGCCCCGTGACGACGGCGAGTTGGCCGGCGAGGGAGTCGGCGAGGTCGGCGACGCCGGCTTCCTGGGCGGCGAAGCGGAAAACGGAGTTTTTCACGACGTGCAGCTCGGCGCCGACTTTGGCGAGGCGCTTCCGCAGTTCAGTGAGGGGCGCGACCTTTAGGCCGGTGTAGTTGACGACGACGAAGAACGGCGACGCGTTAAGACGGACGACGTATTCGGCGGTCAGGATTTTCTTTTCTGCGCGCATGGGATTAGGAGGGTGTGGAAAGGGGATGAATCGAATTTGAAACTCATGAACTCAGGAACTCATGGGAGAGCTTTGCCTAGGTTCGTGCATTCCGAATGTCAGGCGGTGAATTCTTTGAGGTCGAGTCGCACGGGCGGGCTCATGGTGGCGGAGAGGGTGGCGCTCTTCACATAAGTCCCGCGCACGCTGGAGGGACGCGCCTTGACGACGGCGTCAATGACGGCGTGGGCGTTGTCAATGAGTTGCTCTGGCGGGAAGGAAATCTTGCCGACGGGCACATGTATGTTCCCGGCCTTGTCGGTCTTGTATTCGACGCGTCCGGCTTTGACTTCGCGGATGGCTTTGGCGGTGTCGTCGGTGACGGTGCCGGTCTTGGGGTTGGGCATGAGGCCGCGGGGGCCGAGGACTTTGCCGAGTTTGCGGACTTCGGCCATGGCTTCGGGGGTGGCAACGGCGATGTCGAAATCAGTCCAGCCGTCCTGGCATTTCTTGATCATGTCATCATAACCGACGTATTCGGCACCGGCGGCGCGGGCGGCGTCGGCGGCCTGGCCGGGCTTGGCGAAGACGAGCACACGCACGACCTTGCCGCTGCCGTGCGGCAGGGGGACGGTGCCACGGACCATCTGGTCGGACTGTTTAGGGTCCACGCCGAGATGGAAGGCGACTTCGACGGTTTCGTTGAACTTGGCCTTGGGGAATTTGGCCAGGGTGGTGACGGCGTCCTTCAGGGGATAGGCCTTGGCAGCGTCCACCTGGGTGAGGGCTTTCTTATATCGTTTGCTGGGCATGTTTGGGGGGTGCGGTGTTGGCGAGGGTTAGCTCTCCCGCGGTTTTTGGTTAGTCAATGACTTCGATGCCCATGCTGCGGGCAGTTCCCGCGATGACGCGGAAAGCGGCTTCGTCCTTGGTGGCGTTGAGGTCATTGGCTTTCATCTTGACGATGTCCATGACTTGTTTGCGCGTCACTTTACCGACCTTGTCCTTGTTGGGCTCTTTGGAGCCACTGGCTACGCCGGCTGCTTTCTTGAGCAGGATGGAGGCGGGCGGGGACTTGGTGATGAAGGTGAAGGACTTGTCCTGAAAAACGGTGATTTCGACCGGGATGACGAGGCCGACCTGGTCTTTGGTCCGGGCGTTGAACTCCTTGCAGAAGCCCATGATGTTGACGCCGTGCTGGCCCAATGCGGGGCCGACGGGCGGGGCGGGATTGGCCTGCCCGGCTTGAATCTGGAGCTTTATCTTGCCTGTTATCTTTTTTGCCATAACTAAAACATTGCCGATTTACGATTGCCAATTGCCGATGGAGGGACGATGGCCGGGCCAATCGGATAGCGGCCGTCGGCAATCGCCCCTGCTTACGCTTTCTCTACTTGCCAATATTCCAACTCGACCGGGGTGTTCCGGCCAAAAATGTTCACCGTGACTTTCAGCTTGCCGCGCTCGGGTTCGATCTCCTCGATGACGCCGCTGAAGTTGAGGAAGGGGCCGTTGTTGATCTTGACGGTCTCGCCCACCGCAAAGCTGACCTTTGGCTTCTCGCTCTCCTCGGAATCGGAGATCTGGGCCTTGATCTGCTCGACCTCGCTGGCGGGGGTCGGAATGGGCGGTTCGCCGCCGACAAACCCAATGACGCCCTGGGTTTCTTTGATGAAGTACCAGGGCTTTTCGATGATGCGGTTGGTTTCGTCCAGCAGCACCATGTCCACAAAAACGTAGCCGGGCCAGAGCTTGCGGGTGGAGACCGACTTCTTCTGATTGCGCACTTCCACCACGCGCTCCTCGGGCAAGAGCACTTCGCGGATGTAGTCCTGCATCTCCTCCGGTTTGATGCGGCGTTCGATGCTGTCTTTCACTTTCCGCTCCTGCCCGGAAAGCGTCTGGATGACAAACCACTGGCTTTTCATGGCAGCGGTCAAATCAGCCGTTGCGCCACCACGGTGAACACCAGATCAGTGAGCACCGTGAAACCACCCAGCAGCAGCGTGACGAGCATGACCAGCACGGTGGATTCTTTGAGTTCTTCCCAAGTTGGCCAGGCACACTTCTTCAACTCTTCACGCGTCGCCTGCACGTAGGCGGCGAAGCGTTTGAGCTGGCCGGCGTACCAGAGCCACCCGAAGGCAGCCACGGCCAGGACGAACAGGATGATTGGAATGGTCATGTTAAGTTGGCGGAGAGGGAGGGATTCGAACCCCCGGTGGGTTTTGGCCCACAGCGGTTTTCAAGACCGCCGCAATCAACCGCTCTGCCACCTCTCCGGGGTGATGGGCTGGCACGGCGGGAGGGACTTGAACCCACAACCAACGGTTTTGGAGACCGCTACTCTACCAATTGAGCTACCGCCGTACGCTGCGTAATCGTGGTTAAAGAATGGTTTGGGCGATTCGGAGCGGGCGGGTGCCAACACCCTCCCGCCCCGATGAAAGATCACTTCAGGCGATGATATCGCTGACACGACCAGCACCGATGGTGCGACCGCCTTCGCGGATGGCGAAGCGGAGGCCCTTTTCCATGGCGACGGGGGCGATCAACTTGCCTTCAATCGCGACGTTGTCACCGGGCATCACCATCTCGACGCCTTCCGGCAGCGTGAGGATGCCGGTGACGTCGGTGGTGCGGAAATAGAATTGCGGGCGGTAGCCGGAGAAGAACGGCGTGTGACGGCCGCCCTCTTCCTTCGACAGCACGTACACTTCGGCTTTGAAGTGCGTATGCGGCGTGATGGAACCTGGCTTAGCGAGCACCATGCCGCGTTCGACGTCTTCCTTCTTGGTTCCGCGGAGCAGCACGCCGACGTTGTCGCCGGAGGTCGCCTCATCCAGCAGTTTGCGAAACATTTCGATATCCGTCGCCACGGTCTTGCGGGTGTCCTTCAGGCCGACGATCTCAACGTCGCTCATCTTCTTGAGCACGCCGCGCTCGACACGACCGGTCACGACCGTGCCGCGACCTTCGATGTTGAACACGTCCTCCACGCTCATGAGGAACGGCTTGTCCACCTCGCGGGGCGGCAGCGGAATGAAAGAATCCACCGCGTCGAGCAACTCCTGAATGGAAGCCTCAGCCTCAGGTTCACCCGCCAGAGCGCCCTTGGCGCTGCCGCGAACCACCGGGGCTTTGTCGCCGGGGAACCCGTATTTCGTGAGCAAATCGCGCACTTCCATCTCGACGAGGTCCAGCAACTCCTTGTCGTCCACGAGGTCAACCTTGTTCAGGAAAACCACCATGGCAGGCACGCCGACCTGGCGGGCCAGGAGGATGTGCTCACGGGTTTGGGGCATCGGGCCTTCCGAGGCGTCCACCACCAGGATTGCCCCGTCCATCTGGGCCGCACCCGTGATCATGTTCTTGATATAATCGGCGTGGCCGGGGCAATCCACGTGAGCGTAGTGCCGCGTGTTGCTCTGGTACTCAACATGGGAAATCGCGATGGTGACCGTCTTGGTTTCGTCGCGCACGGTGCCGCCTTTGGTGATGTCGGCGTATGAGATCGGCATGGCGAGGGGATTACCCTGCGCATCCTTCTTTTTCGCCTGCACCTCAACGATGGCGGCGGTCAAGGTGGACTTGCCGTGATCAATGTGACCGATCGTGCCAATATTGGCGTGCGGTTTCGTGCGTAGAAATTGTTCCTTAGCCATGGTGACTCCTGCGATTCAGTTGTTAGTTAATTTTGCTCGATTGACAGTTTTGCCTGAGGAACTATGGAGCCCACGACCAGGGTTGAACTGGTGACCTCGTCCTTACCAAGGACGCGCTCTGCCAACTGAGCTACGTGGGCCCGCTGAATTCCAAAGGCGTTCGCCCCAAACGACAAAAAAACCGGCGCCCTCGATGCCAAACTGATGACGAGCCCAAGGGCGTCCGATTTTACTGCGGTCTAGGCCGGTGACTGCGCGGGAAAGTAGGGAGCCCCTGCCGCAGTGTCAACCCTGCTTTTTGAGAAAAAATGCGCGCGGGGGGCGAGAACCTACCGCAGCCACGTCGGTTCGCGGGCTGCCTGGATAATGTCGGGGGAGATCTCTTGCTGCCCACGTCGTCCCGACCGTGCTCAGCGCCACGGCGCCCGCGATGATTTTGCTATCGCACCCCGCCCCGGCTTCCGTCCATGTTCCGCGGCAGGGAATTCATCATGGACAAACCGATCATTCAGCAGCCCAGCCCCAGTTTCGGAGGGTTCGATGCCGCGCAACCCGATCTCGCTGCGCTCGGATTCAGAACCACGATCGCCACCTGCTGACATGGCCCGCGCCAAATCCACCACCGACTCCTCCGCCAACCTCAGCTTCGAGGCCAAGCTCTGGCTCGCCGCCGACAAGCTCCGCAACAACATGGACGCGGCGGAATACAAGCACGTCGTCCTCGGCCTGATTTTCCTCAAATACATCCCCGACACCTTCGACGAACACCACGCGAAGCTCCTCGCAGGGAGCACATGCGCCTCGCGTGTCGGGATCGGCGCCCCCGCCGATCCCTTGGACCAATTCGCCGGCGCGAACCCCGAGGACAAAGACGAATACCTCGCCGCCAATGTCTTCTGGGTGC